>Ga0326514_10002332_pt1 | contig 12109 bp, 12 predicted proteins | sample 3_2548_0518_D_FD_203653 | JGI IMG/M metagenome (GOLD analysis project Ga0326514, IMG submission 203653) | Bovine rumen microbial communities from UC Davis, California, United States - 3_2548_0518 | ecosystem: Host-associated > Mammals > Digestive system > Stomach > Rumen | place: USA... | reverse complement strand
CAGATGGCTTAAGAGAATTTTACGAAATGCAGCCAGAACATTATGATAAGATATCTAAAAACTGTCTTAACTTAATGGAAAGACTCCGCAAAGAAAGTGAGCCATGGTATATGAAGGTTCTAGAGTAAATGTTAATTCAAGTTCAGCAATTATTTAAATAGCCCTACCTTTATATAATGCCCCGATGTTATTGCGGAATTATAATGCTGGATTATTTACATACTTCGGAGTCTCTGCTGTTCGCACTTCATTCCCAACCAGAGGACATAACGTTCCCACATTTGGAATCCAGTCTTTTCCTAGGTCAATATATTACAGAGAATACACAGATAGATATACAGAGCATAGATAGTAGATACTAATCTCTATTTCCCAACTTCAAGCCATTATAAGTTAAGTTTGTGACATATATAAACTCGAATAAATATGACAAGTGTCAAACTTCAGATAATCTATTTTCTCTTGTTACTTTTTGTAATATGGAGAAGATTTATTTTCATTATCACATTTGCACCTCTTGTGAAATGTTTTTTCTTTTTGAAGAAAAATATTAGTAAAGGCGACATGTCAATTCCTGGATATGAAAAACGACTCGGTTTTAAGTATTACATAAGAAATTATTATTCAAGTTTCGTCACATATTATTTATATCTTGTTTCTTTGTATCCATCTCATCATATACGAAACTTTATATATAGACGAGTATGTGGGCTCGGATTGGGAAGAAAAAGCGTCGTATATTTCGGAGCCGAAGTCCGTTCACCTTATAATGTATCTATTGGTGAAGGAAGTGTGATTGGAGATTATGCGATATTAGATGGAAGAAATGGAATTAAGATTGGAAACAATGTTGTTCTAGCAAGTCATGTTAGTATATGGACTGAACAACATGATCATAATGACCCTTGGTTCAGATGCGACACCCAACAGCACAATCCTGTGGTTATTGGTGATAGAGTTTGGATTGGCCCCAATACAGTGATATTACATAGTGTAAACATAGGAGAAGGTGCGGTTGTGGCTGCAGGTGCAGTTGTGACCCACGACGTACCTCCTTTTACAATAGTAGGTGGTATACCTGCAAAGCCTATTGGTACAAGAAATTCGAACTTGAAGTATGTAAACAATGGCGCTCATAGGTCGTTTATTTAAACAATATCTTTATGGATAATCGTGACATCTTAAAAAAACTTGTAATAATCTTGTTTATTACAGAGTCTGGAAGCCAATTATTCTATAAAGAATTAGGATTCATATTTATACCATTGTTTTTGGTATTCTCGTTTCTTTTGTTCTATAGAGAGAATAAGTTTTGTGTTGATAGATATAACTGGCTTGTTATGTGTTTCATCGTTTTATGGAATCTAATTAATAATTACTTAATACATGGCAATGTAGGAACTAATTTGGTGTTTTCGATGGTGTTGACTGCAGTAGCTTCGTTCTTCACAATATCCTCATTTGATTTTTATGAATTTCGAGAGAAACTGTTAAAATATTTATCCGTGCTTTCTCTATTGTCTATTGTAATTCAGTTATGGCACGACATATTTGGAATTAGTATAGGAATGCCATCAGAGGATACCTTCCTTAGTTTTTATATTTTTAATACCGACTGGGGGGAGAATAGGTTGGCCTCAATTTTTTGGGAACCAGGAATGTATCAAATAGTCCTTTTTTTTACCCTTTGCCTTTTTACGGACGAATTTAAGGATCTAAAAAATTGGAAGTTTATCTTCAAGAAATTTGGGATATTGTTTTTAGCCTTGATATACACGAAATCAACAATGGCTTATTTATGCTTTTTTGCGTTGCTTGGTTATATTTATATACGCTATAACACAGACAAAACTAAAATTTACTTAATGCCTTTGTATGTTGGCGTAATAGCCGTTGCAGCATTATTTCTATGGCAGACAGATGCAATTCAAAAAAAGTTAAGCCAGCGTGATTCGGAAATAGGTTCGACTTCTTATTATATTCGTTTAAATGATAATATATCTCTGCTAACAATGAGTATGGAACGACCATTTGTAGGGTATGGTGTAGATACTCCGGAATATGAACAACGTAATAGGTCGTTGGATAATTTATCTGCGTCTAATGGTTGGTTATTTGCCTCGGCCACAAATGGTGTTATATATCTGTTGATTGTTCTATCGGTATTGTATAAAGGAATAAAAAGGCTACCTAATCCAATTTCTCATTGGCTTATCTTGTTTGTCCTTATTATTACTCAATGCAATGAATATATGATTTGCATGCCCTATCTTTTTATGTATATTTTGAGATATAATCAAGAGGAAGAATATGAAGTTTACTATAGCAACAGTGACATTTAATGCTGCACAGGTTGTTGAGAAGACAATCCAGTCTGTAATTAGTCAGGATTTTGACGATTACGAATACATAATAATAGACGGGCAAAGTACAGACGGGACGCTTTCTATTATAAAGGAATACAGCAATGATATTGATATAATAATCAGCGAACCTGATAAAGGCATATATGATGGGATGAACAAAGCCATATATTCAGCTCATGGTGAATACCTATTGTTTATGAATGCTGGCGATGTTTTTGTTGACAACAATGTTTTATCGCATGTGTCAAGATCAATCGATAAATCGCATCCTACGGTGGTATATGGTGACGTGATAAGGCAGTATACGATAGGTCGACGGTTGGTAAAGGCTGCAAAATTATCGCAATTGAAGACTGATATGGCTTTTTCTCATCAGAGTACTTTTATTCAAGTCGTAGCTATGAAAGAAATGCCCTTTAGGACAGAATATCGCTTTGCTGCTGATTATGCCATGATATTAGGATTTTATCTGAAAAGAGTTTGTTTTCTTTATACAAATTTCCCCATTTCCATAGTTGAAGCAGATGGAGGCGCAACTTTCAACCACTTTTTATCTTCACGCAGAGAAGCTCTAGATATCCAACTGGCAGTCGGCTGTAATCCACTTTTAAGTAGAGTCTATTTCGCTTACGTGGTGACTAAGTTGTATACTTTAAGGTGTATAAAGTCATTCTATTATAAAATTAGACAAAAATGAAATATCGGATATTGGTTGTATGTAATAATGCCAACGGGAATGAGGATGCTGTAGGAAAGCACGGAAAGATGCTTTCAGAACAGTTCGTTAAGATGGGGCATGAGTCAGTCGTTTTGTCTGGGAAATCTGGGTTTGGGAAATATTTCAGTTTTTTGACACTAGTCATGTCATGGGTGTTATTTAAGGCTGCATTTTATACCATTAAAAGAAAATATGATTTTGTAATTGTAGAATACCCTTTTAAGGAGCATAACCCCCTCATAGTTCTCTTTTATCTTTTACTTTTTGGGACAACAAAACTTAGTCATACAAAATTGTTGCTCTCAATGCATGAATACGATCGTGTAAATGTGCTTCGCAAAAAGGTTTTAGATGTATTTATGAGATTTTCTGATTGGATATTTGTCAGCGAGGAAAAATATCTAAACAAATTTGGACATTTATCAAAAAAGATGAGTATCAGGTCTATTCCTAATCACATTGTCTGTGAAAGAAAAGACAAAGTTTACAATCCTCATGCTTTTTGTTACATGGGTCTTGTCAACAAATCGAAAGCTTTTGGTGAGATGTTAAAGGCTTGGGAGTCTTTTAACGAAAAGGGAGAAAATATATTAGATATTATTAGTTCTTCCGACTTATCTGAATGGCATTTGGAAAGGTATAAAGGAATTAGGTATCATCATAACATAACTAATGCTGAGATGGTAGACGTTATGTTTTCCTGTGCATTTGCAATAGTACCAATATTGCCAGAGATTGGTTATAATAATTCTTCATTTGTTTCTGCAATTCAATGTGGATGTTTGCCCATTGGAAAATTTGGAGTAAGTTTGAAAGATAATCAATTTGCATTGAACGTTATGGATTATAGTGTTGACAGCATGGTTAAAACTCTTTGCAGAGCACAGCAAATAACGAATGAAGAATTTTATCGATTGTCACAGATGTGTTTTGAGTTCGGAAAGCAATTTTCATTAGAGAATACGGCATTACAGATGATAGAATCGATGAATAAAATAAAGTGAGTTTATGATAATAACTAAAACACCATTTAGAATGTCGTTCTTTGGAGGAGGGACAGATATGCCATCTTTCTTCAATGAGCATGGTGGCGCTGTTATTTCCACGACATTCGACAAATATTGTTATGTGAATGTGAGGCACATGCCTCCATTCCATCCATACATCTCTGAACTGGTTCATAATCGTTTTGAACGGGTGAATGACATAGAGGACATAGAACATCCTCTTATTCGTGAATGTATGCGTCTGCATGATATTCATGAGATTCGATTGACCTATGAAGGGGATTTACCCGCAAGAACCGGATTGGGTACAAGCAGTACATTTGCTGTTGGTATGCTCAATGCATTTTGTGCATTGAAGGGTAAAATGATGAGCAAACGCCAGTTGGCTCAGGAGGCAATCTATGTGGAGCGAGAAATATTGCAGGAACATGGTGGATGGCAGGATCAGGTAGCTGCTGCGTATGGCGGTTTAAACCGTATTGATTTCCATAATCATGACTTCTCGGTGCGTCCAATCATCATTAGTCCAGAACGTAAGAAAGAGTTAGATGATAATTTGTTACTTTTCTATACAGGTGTTCAGCGCTTTTCATCGGAGATACAAGCTGATACTTTCGCAAAACCTGTAGATAAGACAAAACAACTATTGGATATGCTGGCGTTGGTTGATGCGGCTGAGAATGTGTTAACAGACAAGAATACAAGTTTGAATGAGTTTGGAAAGCTCCTTGATACAACTTGGAAACTGAAAAGAGGTACAGGTAGCAAAGTAAGCAACGGAAGTATAGATGAATTATATGATATTGCCATTAAAGCAGGTGCATTAGGCGGCAAGTTGCTTGGTGCTGGTGGTGGTGGATTCCTGTTATTCTATTGTGAAAAAGGCAAGCAGGAGAATCTCAAGAAAGCATTGGAGAAACTGATGATTGTTCCGTTTGATTTTGAGAACGACGGAACTCAAGTGTTGTATTATTCACCACAGAACTATTCGCCTCGAAAAGAAATTATTCTCAAGTAATATATATGGAAGAGCAATTGAACCTCTTGATAGAACGCTACTCTAAACTTGCGGTATGCAAAGAGGATATTAAGAAAGCTTACGAACTGCTTGAAGCAGCATATTGCTGCGGGCGTAAACTGCTTGTTTGCGGTAATGGCGGTTCTGCATCAGACTCTGAGCACATTGTCGGAGAATTGATGAAGGAGTTTAAGCTTAAGAGAAAGGTGTATAGCGACCAAGCTACTGCACTTAAAGCAATTGACCCAGAGTTAGGTCAAGTTTTAGCAGATAACTTACAAGGTGCATTACCTGCCATTTGCCTCACTGGTCATTCCTCTTTGACAACAGCATTTATGAATGATGCTAATGCCGACTTGGTATTTGCTCAGCAAGTGAATGGTTATGGAAAGCCAGGGGATGTGTTCTTGGGTATATCAACTTCTGGTAATAGCAAAAATGTGCTTTATGCAGCTGTGAATGCTAAGGCCAAAGGCCTGAAGGTGATTGGATTGACAGGTGCAAAAGGAAGCAAGTTGATGAAGTACGCGGATGTTTGCATTCGTGTTCCTGAGACTGAGACTTATAAGATACAGGAGTATCACCTGCCGGTGTATCACTGCCTGTGCTTGATGTTGGAAGAGAAATTCTTTGGAGAAAAATGAAAGTAGTAATAATGGCTGGCGGACGAGGCACTCGTATCGCAGAACTCTTCCCAGATATTCCGAAGCCATTGATTCCTGTGGATGGGATGCCTATTCTTGAAAGGGAGATCAGGTCGCTGGCGTCACAAGGCTTCAAGGATATCATCCTGACTGTTGGCTATCTGGCAGATAAGATTATAGCTTATTTTGGTGATGGCAGTCAGCTGGGTGTAAAGATTGACTATTTCGTAGAGGAAACTCCTCTGGGGAATGCTGGCGCGTTATTCCAATTGAGAGAAAAGATTGGCAACGAGCCTTTCTTCCTCTTGAATGCTGATGCAGCCTTTGATGTGGATTTCAATCGTATGCTTGACTTCCATACAAAGCATCGTGGTCTTGTTACGCTTTTCACACATCCCAATTCACATCCTTACGACAGTGGATTGATTATTGCCGACAAAGATGGTAATGTTGAGAAGTGGTTGAGCAAGGAAGATGAGCGTCCACGGTGGTACAATAACAGAGTGAATGCGGGTCTTCATGTGATCGACCCGAAGGTTCTTGAACTGAGCCTGAAGAATCTAGAGATTGACCCAACAACAGGTTATCCCAAGGGTAAGGTAGATTTGGACCGCCAGATTCTCAAAACATTGTGCGGAACGGGAAAGATGTTCTGTTATGACAGTCCGGAATATGTGAAGGACATGGGGACACCAGAACGTTTCTATCAAGTTGAAGCAGATTATAAGAATGGTGTTGTTCAGGCAAAGAATCTTCATAACAAGCAGAAAGCTATCTTCCTTGATCGTGACGGTACTATCAATAAATATGTGGGGTTCCTTCGCAATATTGACGATTTTGAACTGATTGAGGGTGTTTCAGAAGCCATCAAGAAAATTAACAAAAGCGGCTATCTGGCTATTGTGGTAACCAATCAGCCGATTATTGCCCGTGGTGAAGTGACATGGGAGGAACTCCATGAGATACACAAGAAGATGGAAACGCTGCTTGGTAATGATGGTGCTTATATTGATGGACTATATATCTGCCCTCATCATCCTGACAAAGGCTTTGAGGGTGAAAGACCTGAGTATAAGTTTGACTGTGATTGCAGGAAACCTAAGCCTGGACTTTTGCTGCAAGCAGCCCATGATTTTAACATTGACTTATCACAGTCTATTATGATTGGGGATAGCATTAGGGATGTAGAAGCCGGAAAGAATGCGCAGTGCAAGGAATCTTTTATGATTGAAAATAATAAAGAGTCTTTATTGAAGAAGATTATTTGTGAAATAATTACAAATTAATGACGTGAGAATACTTCATATTTCAAAATATTATTATCCCTATATTGGAGGAGTAGAGAATATCTGCAAGTATATTGTGGATAATTCCAAAAATCATCAAGTTGCTGTGATATGTTTCAATGAAGGACGGAACGATATAGTGGATTTTGTTGATGAGGTTACTGTTTATAGGGTAGCCTCACGGATTAATATAGCTCGTCAAGCTCTATCTCTTTCATATTTTACCATGCTCAAAAGAGCGTTGAGAGAATTCAAGCCAGATATAATTCATTTTCACTGGGCAAATCCTTTTCCCGCTGCTGTTTTATTGTGTATGATTCCAAAAGAGGTGAAATTAGTTGTCCATTGGCATATGGATATTATAAAGCAGTCAACATTATACCATTTTATTAAACCTTTTGAAACAGCATTATTAAAAAAGGCTGACAAGGTGGTGGTGACAAGTCCACAATACCGAGATGGTTCAAAGCCTTTGCAACCGTTTAAGGAAAAGGTGAGGATAGTTCCAAATGCAATTGATGAAAGCAATTTTGTGCTACGTTCAGATGACAAGGTGCAGATTGAAAATATTCGAAAGAAATATGATGGCAAAAAAATAGTGTTCTTTATAGGACGTCATATACAATACAAAGGATTGCCTTGGCTTATAGAGGCAGAGAAGTATGTGAAGTCTGACTGCGTTTTCGTGATAGCAGGTGGCGGACCCTTGACAGAGCAGTTGAAAAACAATTGTCATTCAAAACGAGTTTACTTTGTGGGTAGATTAAGTGATGATGAATTGCGATGGTACCATTATGCAGCTTCAGTATTTGCTTTCCCTTCCATCACGAAAAATGAGGCTTTTGGGGTTGCACTGGCTGAGGCTATGTATTGCTATACTCCTGCAGTTACATTTACTATACCAGGTAGTGGTGTAAATTGGGTTAGCCTAAATGGTATTACGGGTATTGAGTGTCCTAATAAAGATTCAAAAGCTTTTGCTGCCGCAATAGACAGGCTGCTTTCTGATGAGAAATTGGCAAAGCAATATGCAGAAGCTGCCCACAAAAGAGTAGTAGAGAATTTTACTATCCCTAGAATGATGGGAAAGATGACTGAGGTATATGAAGAGATAAACTCTCTTTATTAACATGTAATTCACTTTGACTTGGGAGGCTGTTATCTCTCGTAAGTAAGTAAAAAGTGTCAAAATTAACGGTCGAACCAGTCATTTTTTTATTCCATATTTGAGACTATAATGAAATATGATTATTTGATAGTGGGTGCCGGGCTGTTCGGTGCCACTTTTGCCTATCGGGCAAAGCAGATGGGCAAGAAGTGCTTGGTGATAGATAAGCGGCCGCATTTAGGTGGTAACATCTATTGTGAGAATATCGAAGGGATTAATGTGCATAAATATGGGGCGCATATCTTCCATACTTCGAATAAACAGGTGTGGGACTTCGTGAACTCCATTGTGGAGTTTAACCGTTATACGAATTCACCTATTGCCAATTATAAGGGGAAGCAGTATAACTTGCCATTCAACATGAATACGTTCTATCAGATGTGGGGTGTGCTGACTCCTGATGAGGCGAAGGCAAAGATAGAAGAGCAGAAGGCGGAAGCCGTTGCAGCTATGAAAGCTGCTGGTGTCACCGAGCCGAGGAACCTGGAAGAGTAGGCGTTGATGTTAATAGGTAAGGACATTTATGAAGCGTTGATAAAAGGCTATACGGAGAAACAGTGGGGCAGAAAATGTACGGAACTGCCAGCTTTTATCATCAAGCGCCTGCCTGTAAGATTTATCCATGACAACAATTACTTTAATGATAAGTATCAGGGTATTCCCATTGGGGGATATAATAAACTCATCGATGGGTTATTAGATGGTGTGGACACCATGACGGGGGTGGATTTTATCGAAGAACGCAAAAAGAGTATCTCTCCATTCTCTATTCTCAACGCTCAATTCGACAAGATTGTCTATACGGGTGCTATTGATGAATACTTTGACTATTGTCTAGGAAAACTGGAATGGCGAACGGTTTCGTTTGAAGAAGAGATTCTGGACACACCGAATTATCAGGGTAATGCGGTGATGAACTACACGGAGGCGGAAGTGCCTTATACGCGTATCATCGAGCATAAGCACTTTGAGATGTTTGGTCAGGAAGTGTACGACTGTCCGAAGACGGTGATTAGCAGGGAGTATTCTACCGAGTATAAGGAGGGGATGGAACCTTACTACACCGTAAATGACGACCGGAACAATGCCCTGGCAGAACAGTACCGCCAGTTGGCCGCACAGGAAGAGAATGTGATCTTCGGTGGCCGCCTGGCAGAATATAAATACTACGATATGGCTCCGATTGTCGAGAAGGTGCTCGGCATGGAGATAGTATAAGTAGACGGAGAAATGAAAGTTCTACACGTGGGGCCTCTGAAAGGTGGGATTGATGCGTATTTCAGGATTATCCTTTCCCATATCGGCTGTGATTTCGATTTTGTAGCAGTCAGAGGAGCGGATGATGGAGACAGGCCGTATGTGCGGAATGGTCAAGAGATAAAAACGTACAGGACCGTTACTCACCGCGCCTTGAATCCGTTGAGGGATTTATGGGCACTGTTACAGGTGATATGGATTATAAGAAAGGAACATCCAGACTTGGTGCACTGTCACAGTGCAAAGGGTGGGGTGATAGGTCGAACGGCTGCTTTTCTGACTGGGAAAAAATGTGTTTATACGCCTCATGCGTTCTCTTTTTTTGCTGCTAAGTCGGAGAGGATGAAGCGGCTATATCTCTGGATAGAACGCCATACGAAATTTCACTCTAGTCTGATAGCTTGTTCTGGAACTGAGCGAATGTTGGCTATTCGGAAAGTGGACTATCCGGAAAAGAAGGTGTTTCTATGGAATAACTCTATTCCGGATGTCGATATAGAAATGATAGAATGCCCTAATGGACTTGCTGCTGATGAACAATATATCGTGACGATAGCCCGCCCGTCTTATCAGAAGAATACCCTGATGATGGTGGAGATCATGAATAAAGTACACAAGGTGTTGCCTAATGTGAAGTTCTACCTGTTAGGAGCAGGGGATAACGTCTATGCACCGCTACAGAATGAGATGAAAGAGCTTATTAGGAAATATGATCTCGAATCAGTCTGCAAAATGTTACCTTGGTTACCTCACAAAGATGCATTAGGATACTTGAAGTATGCCCAGCTGTATTTGACCACTTCTCTTTATGAGGGCTTGCCCATTGCTGTGCTGGAGGCGATGTCGCTTGGAAAAGCAATTGTTGCATCGGATGTGGTTGGCAACAGGGATTGTGTGCAGGATGGGTTGAACGGTATGTTAATGCCTATGGAGTCGGAGTCATTTGCTGACACGATATGTGAACTGCTGAAAGATGAGGACAGGCGTGCTCTGATGGGTAAGAATGCGAGAAAATTATTTGAAACGGAATTCATGGTAGAACAGCGCATTCAACAATTGGAGAGTATTTATACAAAAATATATCATGCTTGAAATGAGATGAAGCGATTCCTTATAAGATTTAGACAATTTGGAGGTTTCGAACTTCTGAAGGAATACATCCGAAAAGGGGTGCTGATACAGGCTGTTGGACAGTTCCTGCTGGTTTTGTTTCATAAGAAATCATTGACAGAAGCTGACGGGGCAATCCGAAGAATGATTACCCCACAGCTAAGGGATGAGTTTTTCCCTGTGATGAAGGAACTGGAGAAGAAATACGAAAGTATGGAGCTGGCGCATGAGCGTTCGAACAAAGTATGGTTCTGCTGGCTACAGGGATTAGAACATGCTCCAAAGCTGGTGAAGGTGTGCTACGAGTCGCTAAAGAAGAATCTGCGGGAACGGGACATCATTGTCTTGACAAGTGAGAATATCCAGGAATATGTGTCGTTACCCGATTTTATAGAAGAGAAATACAGGAAAGGTGTGATGACTGCTGCTCATTATGCTGACATGTTGCGGTTGGAACTGCTAATAGCGTATGGTGGTACGTGGATAGACTCGACAGTGTATTGTTCTGACAACAATTATCCGGAAGAACTGTTGGACAATGACTTATTTGTGTATCAGCAAACTAATCGACTGGGTAAATTTGTTGGCTTGTCTAATTGGTTTTTAACATCTGATACCAATAATCAGTTGTTGCTGATTCTGCGAGACATGATGTATGAGTATTGGCGGAGATATAATTGTGTGATAGATTATTTTATATTCCACCAGTTCTTTGGAATGATAGCTGAATATCATCAGAAGGAGATAGACCAGATGCCTAAGCACAGCAATCGCTGGCCTTTGACATTGGCAACATGGTTGGGCGACAGCTATGATGAAGGGAAATACCTGGAGTTATGCCGTAGGACGAGTTTTCATAAACTAACCTACAGGTTAAAGAAGGATGTAGAACGGGAAGGAACTTTTTATAACGTTCTGATACAGGGATACGAGTGATGAATGAGAGTTGGAAGGATTTTTTGAAGTATTGCATCCATGAGGATATGGTGCAGCCGGCATCTGCCAGTGATATAGACTGGAAGGTGCTGGCAGAGTTTATGCGTAAGCAAGCCCTCATTGGGGTGATGATGCGAGGAATGAACAAACTGAAGGGGGTGAAGATTCCTCGAGAGGTCATTATGCGTACATTTGCTTTGTCTGAAAAGGTGAAGAGAATCAACCAGGTGCTGAACAAACGTTCGGTAGAGGTTGCTGAGCAATATAGGGAAGCAGGTTTTAAGTGCTGTATTCTGAAAGGGCAAGGGAATGCTGTGATGTATCCAGACCTGTATATGCGCCAGCCTGGAGATGTGGATGTGTGGGTGTGTGGGGCACGAGAAGAGATCATCCGCTATGTAAAAGAGCATCACCCTGAGGCGGAAATCAGGTTTTTCCATGCAGAATACCATGAGAACGGTGCAGCTGTGGAGGCTCATTACATGCCTGCTATTATGAACAATCCAATGTTTAACCGACGACTGCAGCAGTATTTCTCGAAAGCGCAGGAGAAACAATGTGACCACTGGGTAGAGCTCCCAGATGGTGTGGGGAAGATA
>Ga0326514_10002329_pt1 | contig 12117 bp, 21 predicted proteins | sample 3_2548_0518_D_FD_203653 | JGI IMG/M metagenome (GOLD analysis project Ga0326514, IMG submission 203653) | Bovine rumen microbial communities from UC Davis, California, United States - 3_2548_0518 | ecosystem: Host-associated > Mammals > Digestive system > Stomach > Rumen | place: USA... | reverse complement strand
TGGAAGAAATATATAGAATTATAGCAGATTTAAGTAATAGAACGTATCAGAATAGACTGGTTGTAACTGAAGAGGTAAGAAAGTGTAAGGTAGTAAAGGTTCACTCTGTTATTCCTTTAACTAAAGAGCAAATACTAGAAGAAATAGGAAACCATAATCTCTCTCTTACTATTCTTTACCTTAAAGAAGGATTAAATAAGATTAATAATCAGACAATAAGTATAGGTGAGCTATTTACCATATTAGAGAATATACACATAAAAACCTATTATTTCACACAGTGTTGTGGTGATTGTGATGGTAAGGATTTATGCTTGTACATTACCGATATTTTAGAAGCTATGCGTCTTAGTTTAGATATAGGTTATGGTAAGCCTGAGAAATATAATAATGTGTTTGCTTTTTTAGCCTTCCATGTATTGAATTTATTTGAATTCCTTGGGGTGTAAATATGAGTGATGCAGGAATATCTCTTAAATCTAGTGATTTTTATATTATATAAAGGAGAGTACTCATACAATTAGGTGTAGATTTCGATGGTACTGTACTTCGTTATGCCATCTGTGCTAAGAATGTTGGTGGAGACGGACATACAATAATAACGGTTGATACTTTAGAAGAGGCGAAACACGAATTACAGGTAGTATTTAATCGTGCAAAGAAAAAGAATCGTCTTACAGATATAAGATATTGGATTATGAAACAAACCTTTAAGTTTGAAAAAGTGTATGAAGTAGAGTTGGAGGTAGGTAATGAAAATAAGTAAAATAAAACGAGTTAAGAGTAGCATGACCTATATTCGTAAGGTAGCATATAAGTATAACCTAAAGAAGATATTGGATTTTACAGGATGGGCTAATGATGAATTGAAAAAAGAAATATATGAATATGAACAAGATATGAGGCTTGCAAGGGGATGGTAATAAAGTATGACATACCCTTACTTATACTACTGCTTCTACAGATATTTTTGAATATTCTAATCCGTTTATTTTAGAAAACATAGAGTAACTAACAAACAATACAAAAGGAGAATACACAATGCCAGTAAATCATACACCTGCTGATATTGAACGTATGAAAAGAAAGGCTTATGATCTTTTCTACAAAAAACATATTTGCCGTCTTGTAACAAGTCAAGCGATGGAACTGTATAGATTATTCTGTAACAGAAATAATTATAATACTTTTAGGTTAACAGAAATAGATGGTTATCAGAAATTACTCAATAAATTGTGGTTATATTTAAAAGAAAGAGAGACTCTTCTTTTTCAGGAAATGCTAGACTTAGATTTCAATAGTCTGGAAATCGATTCCGTTATGTCCTATGCAGAACCGAAATACCCAGATAATTATGCTATAATGGAAATGTATGGTATAATTATAGGTGATTCTGAAGGTAATGAACGCAGAATAAACTCTCTAAGATATTGAAGGTGGTATTATGGAAGAGACTGTGAAAATTATATTTAATGGTAAAGAAGTAAAAGATCTTAGAAATGAAAAGGTTTATGTAGAATTGGATAATTCTGTAGAACGAACTGAGATTGATTTTACAGAGATACAAAAATTATCACAAAAACCACCAATTAGAGATTCTATATCTGGCACAATGCACATTAAAAAGAACACAGATAACTATAGGAATATGCAGGAGTTCTTAGAAGATTGTAAAGCAAAAGCCATGCTTGAAATTTGGCGTAAACTAAAGGGTTCAAACAATGAAAAATAATACCATAACCTTAATAGAACGTCACACTCATAAAATTTCATTAAAGACATTCCATCTTTTAATTGCACCGTATCCTGATCTTCGTAGTAAATGGGGATCATTTTCTAATGAAACAAAAGAGGATATTTGGGAGTATTTTCATTATCTTAGAGGGCTTGTCGAAATACATGATTATGATAACTACGGTAATTGGAACTATTGGCAAGATTCAATGAGGGATTTCTTGCGAAGATTTGATGAAAACAATCCGTATTATGATGGTAATTTTGAAAAGGTTGTTCTTGAATCTAAGTGGTATAAAGAGGAATGTGGGCGTTTGTAATTTCACTGGAGGTTGTTTTTGACTATGCGTATGGAGAATAAAGATAATGGAAGATAGAGAAGAGCGATTCACCTTCATGGTAAAACAGATAAGAAACTTTATTACTCATTGTCTTGGTTTTCAACCAGAAGATATGACAGGCGGTGATTTTGCCAATGACTTCACATGGAAAACAAACAATTCGGATCTTGAAGTAATTGCTTATTATGATTGTCCTTCAAAAGAAAAACCATATTACTTTGATTATTATTTAACTATATATGGACAAGAAACAAGTGGTACTTATTCTTTTGGCACACAGCTAACTTGTGAAGATGAGAATGCGATAGCAAAAGTAATTCAGCCATTTAAAAAATCCGTTGTTAATAAAACTACTTTAAATGTAACAACCAATATAGAACAATCACCTTATTATAAATGGTATTACATTATTCAGTCTTTTAAAGATTGTCACTGGCAGGATGTATTGTTTAGTCGTGGCGATATTTCTACAGCAGAAAAGAAAGCAAGGCATTATCGCAATAAAAATGCTTGTGAAACTAGAGTAATTGGAGTAAAAGAGAATGTGACCTATTCCTATGATTATGAGTTGGTCACAGAGTATAACAAAAAGGAGTAATATCTCTATGAATATACACAATATAAGATATGAAATAACATCTCTGTTACTAAGAACTGTTGATAGATTTAATACTATTAGAACACAACTAAAACACATAAAGAATATTGAAGATAAAAATAATGTTTCTGGATGTTTAGACTTGATAGATGATTTTATTGAAATTGATATAGAATCTGAAAAAGAGGATTTTAACAGATTACTAGAATCTTTAGAAGAAACAGAGATTCCAGAAAAGAATTTAGCCTATAAGTACTTCTTGATAACAATCAGAGACAATGATTTTTATCGGTCACTAAGCACACTCGGTGACATATTTGTTAGGACTTTGGGTTATGAGTTTACATCTGATAGATTTGACTTTGAGAAATTTAAAGCATCTCTACCAGACCTAGTTTGTTCCATATTTTCTATCTGTCAGAGTGGACATTCAGATTATGTTCGGAAACATTTGAAAATATGCTATACCCCAGAAGAAATAAATGATTTTATAAAGAAGTTCGGAATGTGCGCTTGTGAAGATTACGAGAATTGTCTGTTTAAGGATGATCCGGCTTTTGCAGATGTAATTCATTGTGACTGTGATGCCGAAGCATTAATCATTAAACTGGCTTATAACAATGAGAACAATGCGTATATAGAAGAAAAGAGTGATTGGCTTGTCATTTAACTTGTATCTTTGGGAGATATTTATGAAAAAGCGGAAAATAATTGTTAAAAAATTAAATGTGAAAGAATGTTTGCAAAGAGCTAATAGACATAGAGATAATTTTCTGAGCCTTTATGATGCTGTTAAGCAACTGGTCGATGATGTAAGGTATTGTCATTTTCCATACCCTAAATCCTTATAAAGGAAATAAGTATGACACAGAAAGACTTAAACGATCTCTGCACTGTTATTTCTATTTACACACAGTGTAATAGTTTATCTGAAACTTTTGAACAAGCCAAGTATGACATCCCAGAAGAGCTAAAGACAGATTTTGAGTGTCTATATTATGTCCTTAAAAATTTTATTGTGACTATTGGTAATTATAGCTCGGATAAGAAAGATATCTTCATTTCTGTATGCGATGATGTAAAGAAATAATAATAGGATTTATTTATGAAATGGGAAGACTTTAGATCTTGGATGAACGAATCCTTCGATGATGAGGAGGAGAATCATGAAACTGATTCAGTCTGATTGTTTGACTGGCATGTTGGAATTGCCAGAAGAATCTGTGGATCTGGTGTACCTTGATCCACCGTTATATCATAATGGTGTGATTATTTTATTTGTATAGTGGTAAAACAAAGGAGACAAAAAGTATGAACAGCTCTATTAGAGAAGATCATTTAATGATTCGTAAATTTGAAGATCCATACAAACTAATGATTCACTTCAGTATACCTATTGATGATATTGTTGAATTAAAAGATGAAGTAGATCTTTATTTCAGACTATACAGAGAAAACTACGACAATCTTGATTCAATAATTGAGAGTTTATTTGATGCAGCCAAACCAACTATTGATAGTGGTGAGCAAAGACAGTTAGATGAACATTACAGATTTACTGACAAAAAGTTTTCGTATAAAACTGTAACGCCTAAAATGGTAGAACTTTCATGCTTTACTGGTGTAGATAAAGAAGGTAGAAGTCTTGACTGTGTTATACATCAACTAAGCGTGTCTTATCCAGAAGGTGAAGACTTTGTACATGTACATATTTACGCTAAACGATACTAATTTATGGTAGATACATTTTCTTAAACAAGACTAGACATTTAAATCCCTTTATTGGTATTATCCATAGAGGGATTTTATGTTACCTCATTAGGAGACAATTAATAATGAGTGGTGGACATTTTGATTATCAAGATAATCGCATTGATGACATTATGGATATAATTAAGCATGATATTAAATACAACGATGTAGAATGGAATTATAATTGTGATACTGGAGAATCCGTAGAGGATTATGGGTTTCAGCATTCTAAAGAAACCATAGCTATTTTAAAGAAATTACTGAAAGATATGAAGAAAGTAAAGGATGTTTTACACGCATACGACTGGTATGTATCAGGGGATACTTGTGAGGAAACTTTCTTAAAAGAAGCTAGCAAATATTACAAAACAATATAAAGGAATCCTTCATGAGTAATAAATGCTGTAAATGTGGAAAAGATGCAAAATTCTATAATGAGTGGAGATACGCAGATAAAGACCCAGATAGAGTGTATTATTGTGCTGATTGTGCCATAGAGCAATCTTATTGTGAAGGAAAAATAGATGATAGCCACATTATTAAACATTGCAGTAGATGTAATGCTCCACTTACAAATGGGTGCTATATACTAGGTAGTGATTACTGTTGTGCTAACTGTTTTGTGACAGGTCTTGGGTATGAGAAGGAGAATAGTATGAGTGAGCGTAAAGATTTAAAAGTAAATGATTCTAAGAATCTTAGTTGTAAACAAGAACATTTTACTTTTAATAATGAATTAGAATGTTATAGATCCAATCATTTTGAGGTAGTATTTACTGATTATGAGAATGGATTGAAAGATATAAAGGTATTGGGATTATCGGTTGGTAAAGCTAAGTTAGACAAATTCTCAGGTAAATTAACAGTATATGTTTACGCCATAAAACCAACTTTAGAATATATAGAAACATTGCATGAAGGACAACTATATAATGTCAAATATACATTATATAATCCTGATGCTAGTTGTAATTTTGTTATCTTAAAAAGGATGATGAGATTAGCAGAGATTTCTTTTGAATCTAATTATGAGCAAAGTGATAGTTCTTTAATAAGATTAGATTTTAACTACGTCTAAGTGTAACAGGATATAGTATGAAAGTAAAAGAACTTATTGAGAAATTAAAAGAATTTGATGGCGAGCTTGATGTTTTCTTGGATACATATACGCCAGAAGGATTACCAGAAACTTCATTAGGTATTTATGATCTAAGGCTTGAAAAATATGATAGAATTGATAAAGAATACGTAAGCATTCTTTATGACTATCCTATGTAGAGGCGAATAAATCAGTATAGGAGGTATTAACAATGGAATCAAAAAGCGGACTTCTTACTTATGGAAAAGATTATAAGAACACATCAGTGTTTTTAAGTGGTGAGGACGCACCTTATAAATTTTCTATTGATGCTAATAACAATGTTCATTATATGATTAGCTATTCAAGAAGTAAAGAAAGGGATGATCATTTAAGAATAAAAGAGAGTCATATATGTGAAAACGGCTACTTTAAAGTGATGCTATCTGGAGGGAATCAAAATAATGTTAAAATGTACATGTGTACTACAGATAATCACAAAGTCACATGGCTTGATAATTATGTTACTTTTGAGTTTAACGGTATTGCAAATGAAGATCCATTTGATAACAAGTTTAAGTGCGTAAAAGGACACATTAATCAGGAGTAATTATGAGTGGATATGTTTCAAACTTTCTTGACTACACTATTGAATACTTAACAGGTCTTGCTATAAATGATAAGCATGTAACAGAAAAGGATGTTATTTCTGTTGAAGTAGGAAGTGACATAGTAACTTGGGAATGCTTCAAAGAATCTGTAAAAGACATTCTATGGGACACGGATGATAATGATAACTTAATCGTTGGCGATATTCAAATATATGGTAAGAACTTTATCATGTATCTTGATTGGGATGAAGAGTATAATAGTTATTCTTGGGATGCTTTATTCATACCAGATAATCTAGAGCCTAATAAAGAGATTAAACATGTGAATGTTCGTCCAAAAGATTATATAGAAGAGGATGATTAATATGAAAGTAGCAGAAGTAATTGAGAAAGTAAGTACAAACGAATACTGGTCACTTTATGAGTTTGAAAAAGATAATAATTTAAAGGTTGCTGATACTTGTATAGACGGTATTGGTTATCATTTGAAGTATGAAGAAATGACAAATGTGTATAGGTGTGATGACGGATTCGTAGGTGTTAGTGGAGCAGTACATCTTTATAATGATAATATGGAATTTTCTGACTGTAATCATAAATGTACTGCTGAAGAATATAAGCAGATATTAGCACCTAAGTATGTACCTTTAAATGATTAGTGGATAGATCATGGAATGTAGAAAATTATCTCTAACAGAAGAAATAAACACTTTATTAGAATTAAGAAAGTACTTGAAAGATAATAGTGTTGCAGGTAAACGGAATCATTCATACAACTTATACCTCGATGTGGATAATAATTGTTTAAACCAACCTATAGTTTTCTTATCTGTAAGCTCCATTGGTAAATGGACACTAAATAATAACCCAGAGTATAATAGTGAGGATGGTACAGATAACTATGAACCTACTGAAGAAACGGTTAGAAATATAAATGATATTTTAGAATTGTTTGCTTCTCGATATGCCGTCAATATTCTCTATTCTATAGAGCAAAATAAAACATTGTTGTTCTACATTCCGGAAGAACATCAAGAACAAAATACTAATGCTTATGTAATACAAATTAAAGGTATAAAGAGTGATAAGTGGCAGAATTACAAAGCATTTGATTCTTATTTAAAAGCTAAATTTATGGACACAAAAGAATCACTAAAAGCAAACTTTCTTACATGGTTATATGGTATTAGTAACTATGAATCAAGGATAGTGAAATATGAGAGAACTACCATCAGAGGAAACAGTAAGAAAACTAATAGAGAATCATGTAAGCAACCATATTAATTTCTCTATTGTGAATATGCAGTACACAAACTTTGATACTCTAGAAGTTATCTTTAGAGTACAAAATAAAAATAACAGGCTGTTTGCAGTATACTTTAATACTAAAGAAATAAATGAGATGTGCTAAAATATTTTGACAAACCACATTAATTTTGGTACTTATGAATAAGAGAGTGATGATTGACATTCACTGTGAGTGATACAACCATCGTTTGAAACTAATAATCAGAGTGATTACTGATTAAACTAGGGAGAAATTATTATGAGAAAACCTGAAGAGCTGAGTAGTATTGTAACCACTTGGAACGAAACGCACCCAAACAGAAAGGATCAACCAACTCTATATTTTGTAATAGACAGACTGTTACAAAACATTGTTGATGCTTTAAGTTTTGAAGTATTTGAAGAAAATCCACAGATATTAAAATTTAGATGTGCAAACTTTCCTCTGATAGGTGAGTTAGAATTAAAAAAGAAAACGAACAATTTATTCCTACTCTTTGATCTCAATCCTTATTCATTAGTTATAAACGGAGAGAAAAGAAGTAGAGAATATACAATAACAGCATTTAAAGATGATTATAAAAATCGTGTAGCAGAGTTTATATTCTTGCATTATGATGAATTAAAAACACAACTGAACCATCTGTATGTTTCATACTCAAAACTTACAATAGATTCTTTATATACAAAAGAATTAGACACACAGTTTGTATTGCATTTTAACTATTCATATAACAAGTATGAATGTTTTTTGAATACTATTCATTCATGTTTTAATAAAATTATTGGAACAGAGTTTTTTAGCAATCCAATCTATGGCTTAACAAGTAATTGTAGGTGTGTACCAAAAGCATTATATAAATATGGAAGTGTGTCCGAAACTTCTGATGGCATATCGCACAGCAATATAACGTTACGTGTAGATGTTGTTCCTGTTGTTGTAAAGTTAGAAAATAGAAAATGTTTTGATGCTGTTTATTCTTTTGTAAAAGAAAAATTAAAAGAACAATATAGAGAATATTCACTAAAGGATTTAGAAAACAGAAAAGCAAATATCTTTGGAAACGATATTCAGTGTGTTTCATTTCCTGACACGCTTATTCTTAATGAAGTAACATTTAAAAATATATTTCCAGACAGGCTTTTCCCTGAATGGAGCTTAATGTGGGGCATGTGTTCTATATATATTACTGAAGACATCTCAGATGGTCATATATTATTTATTAGATCCTCTGATAATATGCAAAATGCAATCTGCATTGATAAAGAAAATAATAAGTATTATGTCAATGAAACAAGTAAAGTAATTCTCGCTTTTAATGTTTCTACTAAAAGTAAAGATGAATTAGTTACTATTACAGATAGAATTAGCACTGGATCTATTCTATATAATTCAAAAAATGATTCTTGGTTATCTTCTGCAAAAGTTGATGTTGAAACAACAGTGATATTTTTGGATGGAAGTTCAGAAGTATTATTTAAGACAGAAGATCCATTCTATCAGCTTGTTCCATCTGTAACGTATCTTTATGACCATGCAAATAAATTGGAAAAGAGTCTGGAAGAAAAGTTGAAAAATATAAAGAGTAATCCTTGCCTTATTATAACAACTATGAATAACCCAGAGCATGGCAAGGAGATTGGTAAATATATTGGTGTGTCCGACACATTCTTTGATAAGAATGACGATAAGAATTATCTCACATCAACAATAATTAAAGATGATATTAAATCTTCATTTTTACAACATATAAATGTTATGAAAAATAAACACAGAGATTGTTTGTTGGAAACACCAAACAAAACTCTTTATGATATTTCACCAGATACCTTATTTTGTGTTTATGGTTCTATATACAGTGATATTAAAAAGGACATTCAGTTAAAAAGAAAAGATATGAATCTTGAAATAGAAGATCATATTCGACTGATAATGTACTTTGGGGGAAAAGATAAATTGAATCATAGGAATACACTATTAATGAGTGTTTTGGTAAATGTATATTATTTAATGAGAGACAGGGTGGTAGATGAAATCATTATTTCGGATAGTCAACAAAAATATCAGATGGATACAAGATTGCTAGAATCTGTTACTGAAAGTATGAGAAAATTTGGTGCAGAAAATGAATTTGAGTTTTCTTATGATATAGAAGTTTTGTGATTAGTCCAATAGATACGATAGGCATATTCTTTAAAGAATATGCCCTACCGTATTCAGTTCATACTGTATAAAAGGAGACATAGGAGATGTCAGATAATAAGGAAATATATAGTCCTGTTTATGGATGCAATATCCCTATTAATAATGATAGGGATAAGGAATTATGTGAACGATATAACTCTCTTTATAAAGAGATGAAACAGCATGAAATGAAACTGTTGCACAAAGATATTATAGAGTTAGCAGACAAGTTATACAGATTTTCTGATTCTTTAGAAATGAATAATAAAGAAGAAATGAGTTGCAAGGTTTCTATTATGGAAGCTCTTAAAGAACTCAATAATGTTACTGAATATCTCACTAAACAAACTCTTGAAGGAGAATAAATAATGGTTTCTGTTATAACAGATAAATATGAATTATATCATGGTGATTGCTTAGAGGTAATGAAATCCATAAAGGATCATAGTGTTGATTGTATAATTTGTGATTTGCCTTATGGTAAAACGGCGTGCTCATGGGATATAATTATACCTTTTGATAAATTATGGAAACAATATGATCGTATAGTTAAAGAAAATGCTGCTATAATCCTTTTTGGTAGTGAGCCTTTTAGTTCTATGTTAAGATTATCAAATTTAAAGAATTTTAGATACGATTGGATTTGGCAAAAGCCATATAAGACTTTACATCCTAGAGCTTCTTATAGACCTTTACTAGAGCATGAGACAATATCCGTTTTTTATAAAAAACAGCCTGTCTATAATCCACAAGGGGTAATACCATGTAATAAAATAGTAAAACAAAAATTAACTACTTTAAAGGATTCTGTTTACTGTAATAATTGTTTTAAAGATACAGAAATTTATAAAAAGAAATTTACAAATTATCCAAGTACTATATTAAAAATAGGTCAGCATATAAATGTAAGAGGTAGAAAGCACTTGCATCCTACACAGAAAGATGTAGAATTAATTGAATATCTGATAAAAACATATAGCAATGAAAACGATGTTGTGTTAGATAACTGCATGGGTTCTGGTAGCACAGGCATCGCTTGCCTTAACACTAACCGTAAATTTATCGGCATAGAACTGGATGACAATTATTTCAATGTTGCAAAGCAACGAATAGAAAATCACACAGGAGGCTAAGTATGGGACTAGACGTACATTTCTATAATCGTAAGAAGGCTAAGTCTAAACAAGAACTAGACAAGCAAGATGTTATAAATGAGTTTTTTAGTTCATCATCTAACACAGAACTACAACAATCTTTAATGCGGTTAAAGGAATATACATTCTTATCAGAAGAATCCTTAGATGAGTGTTTAGTAAAGGCTATAAATCAGTTTATAGAGAGATATTCTACTTACTATGATAATGATCCTTGTGAAGTGGCATATTTTCGTAAGTTCTGGTGGGTACTACACTTTTTTGATTATGCTGATGAAGACTACGCAAATGATAAACCAGTATCAAAAGAGAAGTTAGAAGAAGCTAAGAATATAGCAGAGAAAACCATTAAGATGGTGATAAAACATTTTACTGATAAAGGCTTTGAGATAGAACATACACCTTTAGAGTATACAGGCCAAACTTCAAGATGGGGTGGAAAACAACCAGAATATCTAACTTTCAAAAATGGCATTCTATCAGGAGAATTAGAAGAAGAGGCAGATTCTATCTGTTCTGATATATTTGATTGTGAGGATCCCTTTTTATTCTGTAAGGTATGTGAGATGTACACTCAGTTTACACAAATTTTAAATGAGACAGATTGGGATAATGAACAAATTGTTCTTAATGCTGATTGGTAAGTATAATGCGTAGCCCGATAAAATATTTTGGTGGAAAGGTGTATATGATGGATGAGATTCAGTCACATTTTCCTAAAGAAATAAAAGATTTAATTTTTATTGAGGGTTTTGGTGGTGGAGCTTCAGCCCTATTTTCTAAAGATCCTTATGGTGTAGAGATATATAATGATATAGATCAGAATGTTTACGCTTTATTTAAGGTGATTAGTGATAAAGAACTGTTTAGTGAGTTTAAAAATAAATTAGATCTTACACCATATTCCAGAGACTTACGTATAGAGTTTATCCAAGACCTTAAGCAAGATCAATCTATATTAGACAGAGCTTATAAATTCTTTTATGTAAACAGGTCTTCTTTTAATGGAAGTGGGGCTTTTACAGCTGATTTGTCTGTCAGACGGTGTATGAGTAAATCTGTTTCAGATTATCTTTCTATGGTAGACTATTTGCCTAAAGTACATCAGAGATTTTCTAGGGTAATTATAGAACATTTGGATATAAGAGCTTTATTAGATAAGTATAATAAAGAGAATATATTTTATTATCTTGATCCACCTTATGTACACTCAGCAAGAAAATCTACTGCTAGATATAATTGTGAGATGTCAGATGAAGATCATAAAGATATGTTAAATATTTTATTAACACATAAATCTAAATTTCTCATAAGTGGATATGATAATGACTTGTATAACGTATTGACAGATAATGGGTGGTTTAAACATTCTTTTAA
>Ga0326514_10002328_pt1 | contig 12123 bp, 21 predicted proteins | sample 3_2548_0518_D_FD_203653 | JGI IMG/M metagenome (GOLD analysis project Ga0326514, IMG submission 203653) | Bovine rumen microbial communities from UC Davis, California, United States - 3_2548_0518 | ecosystem: Host-associated > Mammals > Digestive system > Stomach > Rumen | place: USA... | reverse complement strand
GTTACAGCTTTTTCTACTGCTTTGGTACTTAACATAGCAAAATTATCTGAAAAACCTAAAAATTTTTGTTGATTAAATATAGTCTCATAATATCCATCTTCAAATTTATTTTGTAATTCTTCTCCAAGACTAGTATTAACGTTGTTATATAATTTTTCTACTTCAAAATCTATTTTAGTTTTTAATTCATCTAATCTAGATATTCTTGATTTCGCTCTTAATATTTTTATTTTATTTTTAAAATCTTCATCCAATTTATGTTCTTTTACATAATCTGCTATATCTTTTATACTTTCTTTAAATGATTTTAATTCTTCTCTATTTAATAATTTTTTCAAATCTGCCATTGTATAGTTATTAGCTACTGCAAACTTACCATAAAATTTTTCTATTTCAGCCTCAATTGCTTTAGCAGCGTCTGTATATTGCTTTTTTAATTGCTCAACATAGTCTAAAATGTCTTTTTCCCCATCTAGAAATAATTTTTCATTACGATTTTGCCAGTATTCCTTTTGTTTATTATTAGGATTAATTTTAGCCATATTTCATCTCCTACATATAAAAGTATATTACTTTAAAATAAAAACGGCTTAAAATTAATTCTAATAAGTCGTTTTTACTCAAAAATTACTAATTTTCTTCATTTTCATCTATTTCATCAGGATTTTGAGGTTCATTCTCATCTTCATCTGGATTTTCATTCTGTTTTAATATTAATTCATTTCTTTCCATCTCTTTATCCAAATCTTCTTTTCTTCTTTTCTCTTCTTTCTCGTGATTTTCTACATAAGGGTTCAACTCATCTCTAGTTTCTTGAGATAATTCTGATTGAAGTTTAACTATATTATCTATAATTCCAGTTTCATCTATCATCATATCTCTATCTAATGTAAATGTTATTGGAGTTGCTTGTAATTCTTCAAAAGTTCCTAATCCACCTTTCCAAGCTAACCACTTATCAAAGAAATATTTTAAATTTGCCATCATAAATCTAAATTCTGTTTCATAACCATTTGCCCATTCGTTTAAACTTTCATAAAAAGACCTCATTGCTGCACCTGATGGATTTGTACCTAATTGTATAGTAGTTAAATCAACTGTACTTGTATTATCTTGTATTTCTTTACCTATTAATTCTAGTTCTTGTGCTATTGCTGCTACATTAGCATCTACTTTAATGAATTTTGCATTTCCTCCAGGGTCAATTGACATTATTCTACTGTTTTGTACTAATTTTCTAGCTCTTACAACTTCACCCATTTCTGCACTCATACCTTCTACAACTAATACAGCATCTATATCATCTAATAAACTATCTATTGATTTTGATTTAAGCATATCATAGCTATCTACATCTGTTCTACATTCATTTAATAATGGTAATTCATCATCATTTCCTTTAAACCAAATAAAAGGTACTCTATCCCAACTTATTCCTTCACCTTTTGCTGTTTTCATATGAGTTTCTTGTATTGTAGCTCTTTCTTCTAATGTATCATCTAATTCATATTCTTTACCTGTATCAACTACTAAATCACCAGAACCTTCACCATTACCATAATCTATAAACTTTTCTACAATACTTCTATCCCAGAATTCAACTTTTCTAACATCCGAAGCAGTTTGATTATTATATTCTGTTACTTCATAATCTCTAACTAAAGCATCTAAATCTGTATGAGCTACATCTGCCCAAGCTGGATAAATAGTTTCTGCTATCATATCTATTATATCTAATTCACCTTTTTCATTAATCCAAGGGTAAATCCAACCAATACCTTTATTAATAGCACTTTTTCCTGTTCTTTTTATAACAGACCTATGTTTTTCATTTAAAAACTTTTCCCATTCTGCTTTATATCTATCATTATCACAACTAATAACAAAAGGTTTTGCTAATGCAAAGTTTAATTTTTGATTCAATGATTTTCTATATTTTGCTGTTTTACTTTTCGTATTTGCTAATGTATCATTTTGTATAATATGTCCATCTTCATCTTTATAACTTCTAGTCTTGCTATCTATTGTAGTATTTTGAACTAAACTATATTTATCAGCATCATTCATATCTTGTATTTTTTGACAACCACGCCATTCATTTAATATATTTTGTGTTATTTCTTTATTTATAGTTCCTTTTGCTCCATATTCTATTTGAGCATTAATAATATCCATTTGACTGATTTGCATTAATCTTTCCTCCTAAACTATTTTAAGATTATCTATTTCAAAGGCTTCTTTTAAGAATTTAATTAAATCTTCTTTTAATATTTCTATAGTATAAGTTTTATCCTCCTCATAGTAACCTGCAAAAGTTAAGTCTTGAAATTTCTTTTTCATTTCCTCTGACATAATATAAAACCTCCTATCCAAATTTTACTTTCATTCCAGTATCTAATTCCTCTGCAATTGAAGTTACATTATCTTCTGCATCATCGTGTTCATTTTTACCTTGTCTCTGGTATTCATTCATACTGTTATAAAATTCTTTGTAACGAATATTCCAATCCATTGGAAAATATATATTATCTTGAACGAAAGTAGCATTACTTAATATTCTTGCCTCTTTATTTAATGTTTGTGTATATGGTTTAAATATAGTTTTATTACCACCAAATTGTTTATAAAATCTTTCAACTGACCTAGCCCAAGCTCTTCCACCATTATTTGATTCAGGTCTAAATACAAAAGGATTAAATTTCACTAATCTTCTAGCAGCTTCTGGTTCTGTTACTTCTCCACCTTCTTGTGTATAATATATATCTAATACATATGCTTTTTTATCTGCTGTTACTCCATATATTATCATTGATAAGTAATCTTCACCACTATCTGCCACATCTGCTCTAGCTCTAACTTCTCTAAATACAATTTTTCCATCAGGATTATCAATTGTTTTGATATCTGCTGGATTATATGTAAGAAATCTTTTATATAATTTACCTTTTAAATCTACTGGTTCTTGGTCATAATTGGCTCTAACTATATCTTCACCAATTGTTTGTGTTAACAAATCATATTGATTTTTATTTAATATTGAAGGGTTTAACATTTTATCTAATTTAGAATCATATGCTTTTTTAGTTATTAATCTATATTTTCTGCCTTGTTCATCTAACATTTGCATTAATCTTCCTGCCATATCTCCAGTTGCCCATCTTGTCATTACTATTATTATTTTTCTTTTTCCTTCTAATCTGGAATAAAGAGTATCTTGAAACCAATCTTCAAACAATGCTCTTAATAATTCTTTATGATAAGCTTCATATTTATTTTTTATGGTATCATCTAATATTAGAAAATCACAACCTATACCAGTTGAACCTGCACTTGGTGAAGTAGCTAGATAATTATCTTCATCACTTCCCGTAACTCCGCCAATTATCTATACTACCACTACCATCTTTTATTGTTACTTTTGGAAATACTTGTTTAAATACTATCTTGCCTTTTTCTTCTCTTTGTAATATTCTATTTCTTACTGCTTTACTACTTCTTCTAGATAATTGTGCATTATAACAACCTTCCATTATTTTATACTTTGGATTTCTACCTAATAACCAATCCACTGCATTATTTACTGTTCTTGTTTTACCGATGTCTAGGAGGCATACATATAATCAATGCTTCATTATCATCATTTTCAAATTCTTGTATTCCATCACATATTTCTTTTAGATAAGGTGCTTGTTCTTCATCATAGAATTTTTCATCATCTACTATTTGACAATAACTAAATAAATCTTTTGAAGCTAATACCATTTTTAACTTATTTATTTGATTTTCAGTTAATGTTTTTACCATCATTCACCCTTTTTACTAATACTTATTAATTGTTTTAACTCCTCAGCTGTTAATTTTTCCATTTCTTCTCTTTCTTCATCTTCTGGATTTATTTCTACTTTTGTAATATCAAATCCATACATTCTATTCAATGTTCTAGCAGCATTTAAAATTCCATTAGTATTAACAGCATTAACTCTTCTTCTTTTTCTTATATCTGACATTTCATCCAATAATTGATTTATATGAGCTTGAACGTGTTTTGTATCTACATTATCTACTGTTAATAATTGAACCCATTGTTGTAATTCATAATCTTTTCTATCTAAATCTTGTTGATAAGCTTCTGCTATTCTTTCCATATCTTTTTTATTCATATCTAAAACATAATTTATTTCATTTAAAGCCCTTTGTCTTGTCCATTCTACTTTAGCAATATCCTTCTTTCTTAATTCTTCTATTCTTGCTTTTATATTTTCTTTTTCCATCATATGATTTGCTGCTACATCTATTGCATTTAATCCCCATTTTTTAGATGTTGGATATGCTGTAGTATATGCTTCTCTTTGTGTTTTTCCGCATTGCTATTTGTTGACAAAAGGTTTCTTGTTTTGCGGTTAATCTTCTCATTAATCAATCTCCTACTTCATTATAAATTAGCTGTACAAATAGAACCATCAGTTAAACTACTTGCTGTTGTTGCTACATTTGAAAAACTATTAAATCTTGCCGTAGTTGTAGCTATTATAGTTGCTTTTGCTAATATACCAAGGTTAAATAAAATATTATTCTGAATATTCTGGACATTTAATTGTGCTAATAAGGATAATTGTCCACCTACCGATAAAATAAAATTATTTGTATTTCTAGCACCTATCATATCTACTTTTGTCGCACCTGTAATTGTTATAATACAATTTGCTATATCTATAAAATAGCTAGGATTATCAGAAATATTATATTGCGTTAAAAAGATACAATTTGTATAAAAAACATTGCTTGACCTTCCAAAAAGCCCTCCGATATTACACTCACTAATGAACCAGTTAGACATATTGGCAGTCATATCACGCATATTAGAATACATTATTCTGCTACTAGCACCCCAATTAATATATTGAAATTGCATATCTATATATTGTAAATCAGCTGAACCACTATCTAAATATAATAGTTGTGCTCCTGTAAATATTAATCTTTGATTAGAATTTCCTCTAAAATTAATATGACAATCATAAAAAGCTATTTGCTCATCTGGCATTTGAATTGTTACATCTCCAGTTCCATAACACCAAATATGAATTGATAAATTATTTATAATATAAGGGTCCCAAACATAAGTACTTCCACCTGCTAAAGCAAATCTAATTTCCATATCTCCTTGTTTAACTGCTTCCCATATAGGAGCTAAAGTTTTAAATGCTTTTGCTTGTGTTTTTCCATCATTACTATCATCACCATTAACACCATCAACGAAATATCCTGCATATTTACTTAAAATCTCATGATTTGTCTTTGTCCAATATAAATCTCCAGGAACGGTATATCTTTTCCAAGCACCCCAACCATTAATATTTTTTGTTCTTACGAAAGTTTGAAAATCATTAGACCCTGGGGTTCCTGCTCTATACCAAATCTGTTTAGTAAAAGTATTTCCTTTTCTTACTTCTAGAAATCCATTTACTCCTATTGGAATATTAGTTGGCGTGTAAGGTGGTTCAAAGAAATACCAACCTTCCTCTAAATAATCATTCAAATCAGTATTACTTGTAGTTATATATTTCGTATCTATATCCTCATTCGTAAGTACCGGTACCTTACATTTATCTTCTTTAAATCCATATACTTCATTAGACATTTATTTACCTCCTATATTACATTTTTCTATTAAATATATTACGCAAATTAATTGATGAACCTGAAGGGATAGTAACATAAATTATTTTTGTATTATTTGCATCTATGGTAATCATACCTTGTTTGTATTCTCCACTTCCTTCATCATAAAAATCAAAAACAAATTTATCAGATACTTGAAATTTTCTAGTGAAGTAACAAGTATATTCCTTTTCTAAATATCTTCCAATTGATACCCCTCCTGTAATAATTGTTATACGATTGAAATCTGCTAAATCTCGCTGTAAAGTATATTTTGTTGTATCAGTTGTATCTTTTGTAAAAGAATTTGGTATTAGAATATCTGAATATGCAAAAGTTGTTATTCCATAGGTTTGTTCTTCATTTTCAAAAGCAAATCCATTATGCATATAACCGGCAGATGTTTTACTTGAACAAATATTATTTGATATTGTTACATTTTTATTGCCTCCTAATGTGACTAACATATCTCTATTAGCTACATTATTTGAAATATTTAATGTATCAATACATTTTGCATTAAATGCAACTCCTGTATGATTATTAACATTAATAATATTATTGCTTATACACAAATCTTTAAGACCATTATTTGCATAAGCCTCAGTATCTACAGAAGCTATAATTATTGTTCCTGTATTATTGCCTAAAAATTTATTGTTATTAACAATATTTGATATATTATATCCATAAAATCTAATATAATATGAATTACACGAATCAAAAACATTGTTTTCAATAATACTATTACGCCAGCTATAAGGACGAATAAAGTTTTCACTTGCGTTCAAAAATGAACAATTAGAAACTATTATATGGTCATGAGTTGAATTTTGTGTAGCACCGTGTGAGCCAATAGCAGCATGTAGATATGCATAATCTGACTCATCTCCTGGTCTAAATTTACATCTGTTTATCGTAATATGACTATTCATTGTTCCATCATATGTAATCGATTGAGTATTATCAAACCAAGGAAATCCATCATAAGAACATTCATCAATTTGTATAACTTCTTTATTTGTTTCTGAAATTATTCCTGAAAACAAGCAATCTTCTATAATAAAATTTTTACAAGCATTTATTTCAACGAAATGATTGCGTTTACAATTTATAAACTTTATATTATTGAATTTTACGTCGTGAGAATGTATGAAAGATATTGAACCATATCGAATTGTACCATTATAAATATGTATAAATCCAAACCCATTATATTCCGTTGCCTCATCGTTTATATCCCATCCAAATTTTGTACTTCTAAAATTGTGGAATCCATGAGATGATTCAAAACTAATAATACTATTATTCAAGTTTATTTCAGTATTATCAAAAACAACTAAAGTATTAGAAACATAATATTCTTTATCTTTCATAAGCAAAATTTTCTTAACCTGATTGTTATCTTTTATGTAATTTAATGCTTTCTGGAAACATAAAAAATTATCAAATACTCCATTTCCTACACTTCCAAATTGCTCTAAATATATCTTATCCTCTTTAATTATTAATTCTGCTTTTAAACCATTGTCTAATATATGTATGCTCCCACCATTATCTACTAATAAATCATCATCAACTATTTTATATAATCCTGCTCCTCCATCATTAGCTGAATAATATCCTAATGTTTGGCAAGTATCTCCTGCTTGTAAATCTGTATCTGCTTTCATTTCTGCTACTGTATTAAATACTATTGCTCCACTATCTCCTTTTGGACCTTTTAATACATCATAATGTTGACTATCTACTTGAGCAAATTTATATACAACAAATTGCACTACTGTTCCTATTTCCGATAGTGCATTGGTTAATGTTATTGTGCTATTCTCATTTACCTCATATTCATCTTGATTTAATATTCTTCCTTCTATATATACTTCTAATATACAATTTTCATCATATTGCTCTATTTCTATTGGAATTATATCTTCATCTGCTGATATTGTTGTATATGTAGATTCATATCTTTTATATAATCCTACTAATCTATCTGTTATTTCATCTTCTATCTGGTTTTTCTCTGCTTCTGTATAATAATCCACTCCTTTCTCAGGAATTATTTTTCCTAAATCTACTCTTCTTGCCATTAGTTAACCTCCTTTTTACTTATTAACAACTTATTAATATTCTAAATTAATTTTTATATCTTTATAAGTTGAAGTTGAACCATAATCCATTTCATGTTCTTCATTTATATCTATTCCTATATATTTTATATTATATTTGTTTATAAATTCTTCTATATGTAATTTTAATGATTTTAAATCATTTTCTTCTTCCATTTTATACCTCCTCCCTCGTTATTCCTTTTATTATCCAGAATTGTGCCTCCTCTAATTTTTGTAATCCTAATTCTATTTCTCTTACTGGACTGTTATTGCAATTTATATCTATTACATCATACATATTTGAAAATGAATTTCTTATTAAATCAATCTTATCTTCTTTTTCTTTATTTATAACTATATATTCAGCTCTTTTATTCATCTGTATATTCCACCTCCTCCATTAATACATTATATACTTTTTTATCCCCTACATATAATGGTGTTTTGTCATCATTTTCTAATGCTCTTTTTGCTAAATCTATTAAATCATCTATAACACTTTTTAATCCGTTCTATTGTATCCATTCCATCATAATCATATCCTATATCTATTAGCATTTGTAAATATTTATTTTTTATTTCTATTTCTCTTTTTAAATCTTTATTCATTTATATTTACCTCCAACTCTTTCTTTAAATCATTTTTTAATTTTCTTCTAGCTTTTCTTGTGAATAAATTAATTAATCTTTTTCTAGTTTTTGGATTTGATTTTATGAATTTACAATTTATATCCCAAGATGTATAATCATACATTGTTTTTTCTTTTAACTTATCCATCTATGCTCTCCATTTTATTTTTTGCTTGATTCATCTTTTTTAGAATTATCTTTTACTCTAATACTATTTAACTTTCTTTTTGTTTCTCCTCTTTTTGCCATTACTAATGCTCTTGCTAAATCATCTATTAATTGATGTCTTAATTCTGATACTACCATACCATTATAATCTTGTTGAGTAAAACTTATTAATCCAAATTTTATATGTAATAATTCGTGAACTAATATTTGTTCAAAATCATATGCTTGTATTCTATCATTTCCGTGTTCTTCTTCACCTACTATTTTTATTGTTGCTGTTTTTATTGTATCTTCCCAATTTGTTTCTCCGCAGCAATTATCTAATTCTAAATCTTCAAACTTACAATTATATCTTAATGTTATTAACCAATCTTGTAAACCTAATCTTTCTTGCCATTCATCTAATAATTTTTCTTCCATTTTTACTCCTTATATTTTGGCACCTGTTTAAGGATTTGAACCTCAACTAATGGTTTTGGAGACCATTGTGCTACCGTTACACCAAACAGATATATTGGCTCCCCTTCATAGACTCGAACTACGATTAACAAGGTCAAAGCCTGTTGTCCTACCATTAGACGAAAGGGGAATATATAATAGAAGTGCATTTCCTCAGATTTGCACTCCCCTGCTATGCAGAATTTAATTATTTTACTCCACCTAACCATTTACAGAAACCAATTTTATAATCATTAATTGGATTTTCGTCTGTTCCTGTTCCATTTACGTGATATCTTACTTGAGCTCTATTTTCAAAAATTCCAAAACAATCTGCCTTTTCCCAAGGGTCTAATGACCCAATCTTTTTTGTACATCTTGTATTTTCATATATAGGTTCTCTTGTACTTCCATTTGCATATACTCTCACCGGTTCATCACTACCTTTCTCTATATTTGAATTATCTACTGGATTATTTTGATAATTCATATAATATCTTATTTTATTTAAAAATCTTTCCCATCCATAATCTAAAGTTCTATGAGGACAATATTTTCCACTTCTCATTTGATGTGTTCCTACTTTATCTATTCCCCAACCATATTGCTTTAATAGATAGGCAATATATTCTGCTGCCAATTCTTCTGCTGCATCAAATTTTTCTCCACCAGACTTACTATAACATATTTCAATATTTATTGTTTTTCTGTTTCCAAAACCATTCCTTCCATCTCCTGATGCAAAACAAGAACGGTTTAAATCTAAACCTTGTACTACTCTATAATCATCTACAGCTGCGTGGAATGATGTTTTAAAATCATTTCCTAACATATACGATATTTCTGCCATTGCTGAAGCATCATTATAAGTATTATGTACTGTTATTCCTTCTGGTATCATTTCATATGGACATTTTATTGAATATTTACTTTCAGGACATTTTACTCTAGTTATCTGCATCTAAATCTCCTCCTTCATATTCAATATCCAAACTATTTTCCGCTATATTTTTTTCATAAAGCTCTTGTTTGAAATCTACATCTTCAATTATAATGTTATCTTCCATAATTATTCTCCTTTCAATTTAGAAAATAAATCATTTACAAAATTAGCTCCTCTTGATACTATTATTCCTGTTGTTAAACTTCCAATTACAGGAACAATTAAATTTATTCCTACAATTTCAAAGATGTTTATTTGAGCTAATACGCAAATAATCATAGATAATAATAAACTTCCTAACATATTAAAGTTAAGTTTATTTTTATCCCAAATCATCTTTAAGTTTTCCCATATTGCCTCAACTAGTATTGCTATTATAATTAATTGAGCAAAATCCATAATTATTCTCCTTTACAACATAAAAATAAAATAGATAAAATCTACTATTATTATATAAAGTAAACATATCTATTTTTTATATTAATTTACATATACTTTCTAAAGAATCTGCCTGTTAAATCGTTTAAATCCTGTATATGAATAAAATTAGTTTCAACATCATTTTGTATTATATTTATGTGAGTTTTTAATGGATTTATTCTTATTTTAACATTCTTATCTTTTTTATATCTTTTTAATAAATCTCTTACTAGAATTTCAAATCTATGTCTATTTCCTACTACCCCTATATTAGAAGATGTTGGACTTAATCTAGAATGTAATTCATAAAATTTTATAATATCATCTCTATTTAACATTATTAATTCCTTCCTAATTCACCATATTTATAGAAAATCATTGCTGATTTATATACTATCTCTTTACGCATAACATATAATGTAGGTTCTTGAAGATTTAATTTTTCACTTAAATAAGAAAATAATGTTGCATTAGTTGGATATCGATTTTTATAATCATATCTATGTATATAAAATATATCTAACAATTCCTTATAAAGAGGTATATTAAAAAAATCTTTTATTTCCATAATAGCATTATTCATATTATTAGTTAAATTTTCAAATTGTATATAATTTCTTAAAAAATATTCTACCTTCTTATATTCATTACTTGATAGTAATTTCATTATTTACCTCCATATCAAATAAATAAGTCTTTTTTCTATTTAGATATTTTTTATAACAAACCGGACCAAAACCTAATTCTTTTGATTTATCATCTTTTAATTTACGATGACATCTTTTACAAATATCTTTATCATTAAATATATCTTTTTCCATTATCTCCACCATCTTTTCTCCAACAAGTATAAGAACAATAATAACAAGTCTTTCCTGATTTAATTAATTTATATAAATGTTCTGCTCCAGGTATAAACATTTTACCGCATCTAAAACATTGTCTCATTAGTGTACTCATAATATTTCCTCCCTATAATATATTATTCAAAACATAATCAATAGAAATCTGCTCATCTATCTTTCCAGTTTTAATTCCTTCTTCTGTTTTCTGTATTATTCTTAAAGCCCTTACCAATTCTCCAATACTATAATATCCTGTTTTATCTTTATTGTAATATACTTCATTACCTTTCAATCCTGTTGTTTTACATATATCATTTGATTTACAGCTTTGTATTAATAATATTATTTTAAAATTATTATATAATAAACTTAATAATTTTATATTACTTTCTCCGTATTTGTTTTAATTGTTTTTGTAATTCATATACTTGTTTTATATCTCTTGTTATTACTTTTTCTATAAATGTAAATGTTATATCTGATATTTCTTTATGAAATGCTCCTTTCTGTTCCAAATCTATAAATATATTATTTAATTTACTATATTCTTTATCACCAAATTTATTATCATATGCTTTTAATTTATCCATTTCTAATAATATTTGGTTATAACTATTATTACATATATTTATAAGTTTTTTACAATTTTCATCGTATAATGTTGGGAATTCTTTCTGTATATATTTTATCAATACTTCATCTGATAATTTATTAAACTCTACTATATTATTTTCAAATTGTTTATAAAATTTGTTTCTTTTATCAAGATTATTATATTTGAATATTATTATATTTCCATTTGGGTTTATTTCTTGCCATACATTTTCTTGTTTTAATATATCTAAATCATCTAATATTACATATAGCTTTTTTATATTAAATAAATCATTTACATTTAAGCTATTAT
>Ga0326514_10002325_pt1 | contig 12131 bp, 5 predicted proteins | sample 3_2548_0518_D_FD_203653 | JGI IMG/M metagenome (GOLD analysis project Ga0326514, IMG submission 203653) | Bovine rumen microbial communities from UC Davis, California, United States - 3_2548_0518 | ecosystem: Host-associated > Mammals > Digestive system > Stomach > Rumen | place: USA: California... | reverse complement strand
CTGGGCAAAAGATGAGAGAGAGAAAACGGATGAGGTAAAAAGTATTAATAGGAACTGTTTCATAGCAATAATCAACTGTCAACTAAAGTGTAGGCCAACCATCTGCTGTCCAACGGATAGGACGTTGTATCAGGATGCTAGCACCTTTATGCTCGATACTGTAACCATGACAGATGAAGATGTCCTCATCGCCGAAATGATAGACAGCACAGTGGCCAGCAGCCTCAAACTGTTTCTTGTCACCCTCAAAAATCAGTGTTCCCCCACCCTCACGCATGTCGACGCCGTTGCGGTCGAAGTAAAGGCCATCAACCGTCTTGGAGCGCCCCACCGCAACACGATAGTTGCTCTGGGCACCACGACAGCAGTAATCCCACGACACAAAGAGATAATACCAATCTCCATGCTTGAAAATGAAGGGGGCCTCGATGGCGTTGGTACCCGCATACTTGGACGTGGGATTGGCTGGCTGATTCTTGGCATTGGGAGCATAGCGACGGGCAATAGTGCGGGGCTGTTCGCCTTTGGCAACATGCATCGTTGTATCCAGTCGAATCAACTGGATGCCGTCCCAGAACGAGCCCCACGTCATCCAGGGCTGGTCGTTATCATCGATGACAAAGCAGGGATCGATGGCGTTCCACTGGTCACGACCTTCACGAGAGGTGACAATGCATTCCTCGTCATTCCAGACAGGGGCAGAGAGCGACGGCGTGCTGAGCAGTCCGATGGCGGAACCATTCTTACCAAACGTGGAACAGCTATAGGCCATCCACCAGCGATTGTGCCAACGAATGATGTCTGGAGCCCACACATGAGATTTGAAACCTGGAACCGAGTCCTGTGTCCACTGCGGCATCACCGTCATAACGGGTGAAGGTGCCATCGTCCACATCTTACAATCCTTCGACGTCAGGTGCTGGATGCCGATACCCGTACAGTAGAGATGATAGGTGCTATCCTCGTAAGCCATCACAGGGTCGTGCACCATCGGTGTGTCGGTAGAGAAAGGCACCCGTTTTTTTGACGCAGGTTGTGCGGTGGCAGTCAGCACCGCCACCACACAACACAACATCAGATTTGTTTTAGTCATGTTAGTTTAGTTATTCGGTTACCTTGTATCCCCAGATGGTAACACCTGTTGTAGCATCAAGGGCAGTGAAGCAAGGAGTGGTCATTCCGTTGCTGAACTGAGTATGATTGTCATTCTCTGGCTTCTCGAGATTCTGCTCAACCATCACACCTTTATACGTCTTAGTACCGAATACAAGGTTGATAAACGATGTACCCTCACGGAGTGTCCATGTGCCATTATACTGCTCACCAGTAAACGTACCATCGGCATTGAGTACAATGTCTACAGGTTTGACATACTCTTTCTTAGTGTTATCTAATCTGTATCTATGAATCATCATCTTGTATTTACCTACAACGAGATTTGTTGCTACATACTGCTTAGCAGCAATGCGAGCAGTCTTAGTCACCTCACCAGTGTATTCGAACGGTGCTGCAACAAGCCAACCTTCCTCATTCTGATAAAGCTGGTGTACGCGTACTTCATGACCCTCACCTCTTGATTGGAAACGAGTGTGGTAAACCAGGTAAGCACGACCATCAGGAGCAGCAATAACTGAGTTGTGTCCCTGAGCACGCTCTGACCATGCCTCAGTGGCTTGGAAGCCCCAATCACCATAGCATCCGAAGATGTTGACACCACGATTATCAGTAGCAGAAGCGCCGAAGTTTAGTGCATAACTGTTGAAGATGGCATTGACGTTTCTGCTATCCAAGTAAGGACCATTAGGATTCTCCGAACGGAACACACGCATCTGGTAACCACCGGCAGCATCCAAACCACCATAGGTCACGAAAAGGTAGTAATAGCCACCGATATACTCAATATAGCTGGCCTCACCAGAAACATAGTAGCCACCGGCAATCTTCTTGCCGAAGTAGGGGTCAGAGGTTGAGCTAACAGCGTATGCCACGTCATAATCGCGCAGACCCGTTGCCTCGTCGAGTTCGAGCATGAAGATACCACCACTCCAAGAGCCATACGACATCCACAGCTTGCCGTCCTCGTCGTAGAACACGCAGGGGTCGATGGCGTTGGGCCAATGGCGACCGTAGTTGTCGCTGGGGTTGTAGCGGCCAGGCATTGTCTCACCCAGTACAATCGGAGCGTCGGTAGCCTCATAGCTGGACTGTGCGCGGAAACCACTCATCACGATAGGAGCCTGGTAGCGATAAGGACCTGCAATGTTATCGGCGGTGAGCAGAATGATGCTCGAATACCAGCTGTCGCCATTGACGCTAAGGTACATGCACCACTTACCGAGATTCTTGTTATATATCACGTCGGGAGCCCACATGTTTCCATCAATCTTCCAAGCCGAGTTGCCACGATTTGACCATGCATGGGCATCGAAATTCAGCTCATACTCGGTCTCGCCTTTTTTGAACTTTGTGATTTGAGGTGTTGTAAATGCATCTTTGTTTGCGGCATTTGAACTTTCGTCAGTAGCCCAAGGTGCGGTAAATGCTGTCCATGACATCAAGTTCGTAGAGCGTGCTGATGCTCGATGTGAACCAAAAATGAAGTAATTACTTGATGCCGGATCCCATACTACGCTAGGATCGTGGACGCTGACGCGCTTCAGTGCTTCAGGACCTTCTGTCATGGTTTCATCGTCACTCGTATCGTCAGCAGGCGTTGAGAATGCCACGTCACTGGAATAGACCACCTGATCTTTCGACTGTGCATAAGCACGGACATGATATGTTGTGCCAGGAGCCAGAGGCGTCAGCAAAGCGTTCATTTCCTTCTGATACGACGTAATCTTAATGTCATCAATAGTAGGATTCGCAGAAGTAGCATAGCAGAAACCACGGTAGGTGATGTGCGAACCACTTGCACTAGCAGTAACCTTTACTGATGTTGAATTCACGGGAGTCACACTGGGGGTTGTAGCTGAGAGTTCATATGTCTCATCACCTCCAGGGATGTCATCTTGGCAGGAGGCCACAAGCACTCCTGCGCATATGATGCAAAATATTTTTGATATGTATTTCATACTGTTTCTATTTATTTAGAGGTTAAACGTAATTACTCGAATACCAGATGAGACTTCTCAACGGTAAAGTCAAGATACATATTGTCAGCCTGAATGGTATTGATACCTGTATAATTCTGAGTGTAGAGTTTACCATCAGTGCCAACCATTACTATCTGGACATTGGCTGTACCGTCGCCTACGTTCTGAATGATGGCAGCACAGTGTGCTCCATCCATCACCTGTAGCCACGCTGCCCAGTCCCCCTGTGTACCACTATGGGTACAAGCATCATAGCCAGTGCCCCATCCAAAGTTATCGGCACGCAGCACCGCATATTCTGTAGCCTTGTCCTGACTACGCAGCACTATGTAGTAGTTATGATAGTTTTGTAACATGCTACTATAGTTGGTGAAATTCACCTGAACAGTGGCACCAGAGTTCACTTTAATATCGTTAGTTAGGTGAGCTGACCAGAAGTTACCGCTGTTGTCAACAGCACCAAGTGTAGTCGGCGCGGGATGCGCAAGCGTGGTCTGAGTTGCTACAGAGTTCACCTTCACATTGACACTTGCCTTCTTACCGTTGGAGCTTGTAATGGTAATAGCATGAGTGCCTACCGTTCCAGGCACGGTGGAAAATTTCAGTGTCTTGTTGTCAACGACTTTCTTAGAGCCATCGCTGAAGGTTGCCGTCACCTCAAGACCCTCGTAGACGAAGGGATAACCACTCGAGAATATATCATTATACTCAGTCATAGTGGGTTGCCCAGTAATCTCCAACGACACAATTTCTGTCACAACATCTATCTCCTTATAAGCCAAGACTGGAGTCGTAGCATTCTCTCCCTTGAAGGTCTTATTGTAGAGGATTATAAGCGTCTTTTTGCCCGGAGTATTAATGTCATCAGGCATTAACTTGAACTGCAAGTCTTTAGCACTTACCTCTATGGGTTGAGGTATCTTGTTGAAGGTTATTTTGGCTGTAACCTTTGCATTTTCCATCACCTTCTGCAGATCAGAACCCGTATTAATACTAGCGGGCACATTCTTGATGTCGGTAATAGCAATAGGTTGCTGGTCATCCTTCGGAGTGACACCACCGATAGGCTCAATGTTGGTCGACACGAAATCAACATAGGCACCCTCGGTGACAAGGAAGCAGCGAATGTTCGTTGTGCCCAAATTCTCCAATGGAGTCTCTTGCGTATAGGTCTTCAATACCGTTCCATTGTTATAGCGAACCTTCAGACCACCATCTGTACGGTCAACGGTGATGGCAACCTTACCGGCAAGCTTCTGTATGTTCTTATCAACATCGTCATCACCAGACGACATGGTGAGATTACTCTTGATGAGGCTGCGGTCAATGTAGTCACCCCACTCGGAGTTCTTACTGGGATCGTTGTCGTAGCGGATGACACCATATTCTTTGTAATTGGTATTACCACGATCATAGTCATTGGTGAATACAACAAGGAAATTCTGATAGTACTTAGTTTCTTCCTTGGGGTTAATGTGCAGGTTAATCATTGCCTGCCACTTCTTACCTTCAGGAATGACATAATACTTAGAGAATGCTTGCCACCATCCTGACGAATAATCGGTATTACCAAAGGTGTACACGTCGTCCACCTGGTCCTCGAGAACATCCATCGTAGCCGCATTACGTTCCTTCACGGCATTGATGGAGTCAGAAAGCCATTCTGGCGAGTCTATCTTATACAGGTCTTTGGAGTCGCAACTTGACATTGCCATAAGGCCCAGTGCTGCGACGCAGAAGCCTGCTGCCAATTTATTGAGGTATTTCATAATTCTTCCGTTTATTTAGTTACCTAACTTTGTTAATGTTTAAAGGTTGACGACGGGATGTACTGTCCAACCCTTACTTGTGAAGTAAGCACTGTTGTCGGTGCTATAGTTAGCAGAATTTCCCTTGATGTTGGGATTGCCGTTCATGACACCCTGATAGATGGGCAAAAACTCATGACCAGTTACATAGCTATCGTAAGAGCTCTTCAACTCTTCATCACTGCTGACATCGGAGTAGCTGACGGCTTGCTTAACCTTTGACTTGTCGTTGCTGCGACGGAAGGTTCCGTGCTCTTTGAGCTGCTTCAGACGATCAGCATCGTAGAAGAATCCCCAACGGATGAGATCCCATCCACGGCCAAACTCACAACCGAACTCCTTAGGACGCTCCACATTAGCAATCTGCTCGAAGAGCTTGTCGGCAGTGGTGAAATCTGCCACTTGTAGGTCGTTCAGGTTGGCACGGCGGCGGACGATATTGATCCACTCAATAGCCTTTGCCGTAGGACCGTTAATCTCATTCTCACACTCGGCAGCACGCAGCAGTACGTCAGAGTAACGCATCAGACGGATGTTAATGCCGCAGTGCAGACCGACGCTAACACTCGATATGAGGTTGGTGCGCAGATTCGTGTGCTTGGCAATAGGCAGACCACCATTGATGTTGTTAGTTACAATATTTTCAGAGGATGTCATCTCTTTCTTATAACAAACGTTGCCGTTCTCAAAGCCTTCCCAATCAGCCTCGTAAGTACCAATGGTCCAATAGAGACGTGGGTCGAGCTTGCCACCTGTTGTCTTCTCAGCTTTGAAAAGATGGTATAGCCAGGGAGCTGCCGAAATGTCGGCCCAACCACCACAATCGCCAGGACCGTAGTTACTCTCAATGGCATGCCCCTGAGTAGCGTTGGGACTGGTATTAACAGGCGTCCACTCGTCGTCGGTGCCTTGCGATGCCAGGTCAAGGAACTGTACCTCGAAAAGACTCTCAGCATTGTTCTCGTAATCAGGACCCTCACGGAAGTTGTCACCATAGTTGGCCATCAGTCTGTAGACACCATACTTTTGGTTACCACCATCGTCTGTAGACATGATGTCCTTCAGTACTGCAAGAGCTTCGCTGTACTTGTGTCGCATCATTAGTGCACGAGCATAGTAACCGGCAGCAGCACCTTGGTTGGCACGTCCACCAGACCATTCACCGCCTTCCGACTTTGAAGGAAGCAGGGTGATAGCTTCGGAGAAGTCGCGCTCTACCTGATCCCAGACCTCATCGTATGTGCTGCTGGCAGCATAGAGATCTTCGAGTTTCGCATCGTCCTTATAGGTTCTAATCAGTGGCGGGTTCTGGTAGTAGCCAGCCAAATTGTAGTAGCCCAGTCCGCGAAGGAAGAGCGCCTGTCCCTTGATGCGTTTCATGAGCTGAGAAAGGTTGGTATTGTCTTCACCACAACGCGAAATGACAAAGTTACATACGTTAATGGTATAAAACCAGTCACGCCAAGGCCATTGTGTCATCTCATCAGTGAAAGGTACGTTCAAGTCGTCAAACGGCAGATACCATACTTGTGAAGAGTTCCACGCTTCGTCACCACGGCAAACATCGTAGTTATAGCCTACACGGGCATAAGTTCCCTCCATGCGAATATGATTGTATGCTGCAATGACACACTCTTCCAGTTCTTCAGGTGTCTTACCGAAGTCTGTCGTTGGCTGGTTGTTAGGGTTTTGTACGTCGAGCTTATCTTCGCAGGCCGTCAGTAAACCCAGACCCAGCAACAGGGCAAATGCTGTCTTATATAGTTTCATAGTGTAATATTCTTTATTATTATTGTATCGTCTTTATTCAGGTAGTTTAGAACGAGAGTGTGATACCTGCCATAACACTCTTGGCTGACGGGTATGAGCAGTAGTTCGTACCGGGTGTAAATACGCCACCGGCAAAGTCGACATTGTAGCCATTGTACTTCGTGATGGTCAGCAAGTTTTGTGCAGAGACATAGGCACGCACACCGCTAACAACACCTCCGAACCACTTGTCTGGGAAGTTGTAGCCCAATTCGATGTTGGCAATCTTCCAGTAGTTGGCATTCTGAATCTTGCGTGAGCTAAAGAGGTCGTTCCAAGCCATGCCTGTCGTGCTGACGTAGGTGCGGGGAATGCCTGAGAGATAGGTCAGTCCATCTGCGCTCCACTGGTTGGCATCTGCAATGGCGACATCCTTGTTACCATAGCCATAGCAAGAATTGATACTATTAAAGATGGCATCACTTACGCGAAAGCCCAGAGCACCGTAAGTAGATATGGCTAGGTCGAAGTTCTTGTACTCCAAGCGGGCGCTTAAACCAAAGTTTACTTTTGGCATAGCGCTGCCTAAGACAATACGGTCGTCGGCATTGACTTTGCCGTCGCCATTGACATCCTTATATAGGCAGTCACCTACTTGGGCACCCTCCTGTGTGGCATGGTCATCGAGGTCAGCCTGTGTACGGGCAATGCCTTCGTAGACGTAGCCATAGAACTGACCGACTTCCTCACCTACAATCGTAATGTGATCGCCATCATAACGACGCTCTGCGCCACCACCCAGTGAAGTAACCTTATTCTTTACTGTACTCAAGTTAGCGCTCAGTTCATACTTCAACTTATGGTCGCGATTGCGATAGGTTGCAGAGAACTCAAAACCACTGTTCTCCATCGAGGCAGCATTCATTGTCACATCACCATTGGCAAAACCTGCATTACTGGGCACAGGTACAGAGTATAGCAGGTCGGTCGACTTGTTCTTATACCATTCGGCAGTGAACTCGATGCGGTTGTTGAACAGTGCTAAATCAATACCCACGTTGGTGGTCGTCTTCTTCTCCCATGCAATCTCCGTATTAACGAACGTCGACACGGCTGAACCGGTGATAGGAGTATTATTGAAGCTGTAGGTCATGTTGTTTCGACTCATGCTGGCAATGTACTGATACTCACCGATGTTCTCGTTACCGAGCTCACCATAGCTGGCACGAATCTTAAACATATTAATAATGTCATGAGGAATGGGGTAAAAACTTTCCTTATCAAAACGCCATCCAAGAGAGATAGAGGGGAAAGTTGCCCAACGGATGGCTTTCGTCAAGCGTGAGCTACCATCACGACGGATAACAAATGACAGCAGGTACTTACCATCATAGTCGTAATTCAAACGTCCAATATACGATGTCAGCACATGCTTGCTTTCACTTGATGAAGAATAGGTGTCTTTACCATTCTGAAGCTGCAGATAGTATGGCTCTGTGAAGTTCAACCCCCAGCCATTCAGATTCTTGGCATCCTCCTGCTCGTAAGTGATACCGGCCAGCAAGTTCAAGTGGTGCTTCTCGAAGAATGTAGCTTCATAATTCAGTGTATTCTCCACCAGCAGATCAGAATAGGTGTTACGGTCGCGAGTCAAACGCTCATAGCTCTTAGCCATATAAACACGGTTGCTTTGGATCCAAGCGGGAGTCCAAGTCTTGCCTGTAACATGAGTCTTGCTGTAAGAGAGGTTCAGTTTATAAGTCAGCTTATGATTCTTCGGTTCAAGGCCAATCATCTTCAACAGGTCAACATCAGCCGAACCTGTAGCAACGATACGGTCAACTAGCGTGTTGCGCTCAATGAGCTTGTTCATGAGTAGCGGGTTCGATGCTGAGATATCACCGTGGACATTATCATAGTACACGCCATATCCATATGCATCGTAGTGGTAGTTGTTAGCAGCACCCACCTTGTCGTCCAGCACCCATGTGTTCTCGTCGTAAGCTTTAATGGTAGGTTGCAGGGTGCTGGTGCTCATCAGCACGTTAGGTACGTTTCCATACAGACCTTGTATATATTCGTTAGCATTCGAGATACCCATACCATCCTGGTCGGAGTGAGAGTAAACTATACTAGTGCGGAACTTGATGAATTTAGTCTCCATTGTATTGTTCACACGAGCGGTGAAACGCTGGTAGTTGGGACCTGCACCTTCCATTGTTCCTTTCTGCTGGAAATAGTCAAGAGCTATATTATAAGTATTGTAAGCACCGCCACCACTCAGGTTAACGTTGTGATTCTGGCGAGTACCGGTCTTGAAGACTTCCTTAAACCAATCTGTATCCGTACCGTCCTGGAAGTGATAACGACCATCGGCACCAAGGCTGTAGCCGCCAGGAAGTGGTGTATTTGAGTTACTTGCAGCTACGCCCAGATATTGACTATACTGGTCAGCATTCATCAAGTCGTATGTGCCGTTGGAAATCCAGTCAACACCGAAGTAACCCTTATAGTCCACCTTCAGAGGCTGGTCTTTCTTACCATTTTTGGTAGTGATGATAACCACTCCGTTAGCGGCACGCGAACCATAGATGGCACCAGCAGAAGCATCCTTCAGTACCTGAATGGTCTCGATATCGTTCGGTGAGAAGTCACGGATGGTCGTTCCCATGGGCACACCGTCAACAACATACAGAGGTGCTGTGCTGCCGAAAGAACCAATACCACGGATGCGAACGGCAGGGTCGGCACCTGGCTGACCGTCAGAGGTAATCTGTACACCAGCGACTTTACCTTCCAGCATGGTAGAGATGTTAGAGTTGGAGACACGCTTAAGTTCTTCGGCATTGACGATAGACACTGAACCGGTCAGGTCTGCCTTCTTCTGCGTACCGTAACCGACGACAACCACTTGCTCCAGCATGTTGGAGTCGTCATCCAACTGAATCTGTCCGAGTGTTGCACGCCCGCGAACAGCAATTTCACGATCCTTGTAGCCCACGTAGCTGACGACAAGCACGCCGTCAGAAGCAACATCGATGGTAAAGTTTCCGTCAAAGTCGGTGACAACACCGAGCTTTGCATTCTTCACCTTGACGGTAGCGCCAATAAGCGGCTGACCGTCCTGATCCACAATCTGGCCACTAACCTTGATGGTCTGTGACTGAGACACAGATGCCATGACTGGAGTCGGACAGGCTAAGAAGCCGCCTGTAATTCCCGCCATGAGCATCATAGAGAATAACACTTTCTTTCTCATGTGTAACGTTTTTAGGTTATGTTAATTTGTTAGGTAATTGATTTCCGTTGCAAATGTACGGCACTTGATTTAAATCAAGGTGGACAAAACAATAATAAAGGTGGACAAAATCGTCCACCCGTCATTTTATCCACTCTGTGGTCTTATTTACACGAGCTGGGAGCTACTCCGTACAAACGGGTAAAGCAACGAGTGAAGTATTTGGGATCGTTAAAGCCAACCTTATAGGCTATCTCTGTAATATTACGGTCGGCATGGTTCTCCAACAGCAGCTCACGGGCAATGCTCAGACGGTAGTTGCGGATAAACTGGCTGGTGCTCTGTCCCGTCTCCTCCTTGATGCGCTTGGTCAACAGACTCTTGCTCATACTCATGGCATCGGCAAACTCCGTAATGTCAAACTGACTATCCATATAGTGATGCTCCAAGATATCGGTGGCCCGCTCCATGAAACTCTTGGTAGGCTTGGTCTGCTGCTTGTCAGTCTCCACACTCCGATGGCGACTCTGCTTAATATGTTCCTGATTGTTTAGAATATTCTGAATACGCGTCTGCAAAGTCTCTGGGGCGTCAGACACCTCCAGAACTTTCTTAATCGGGATTAACAGTTTTTCGGCTTCCTGACGACGAAGAGCTGCCAGACGTTGCTTATAGACATACAGGAAAGCAATGGTCAGCACTACCAGACACAACAACATAAACCACCAACTCTTCCAAAAATAGGGAGCTATCTCCACCTCAATGCTGATGGTCTTACTCTCCTTGCCGGCTTCGGTACTGTTTTTCACCTCAAAGACATAGGTTCCAGGCTTCAGACTGGTGTACCTCACAGAGTGCTCACCAGGCTTCAGAGCAGTCCATTCGTCCTCAAAACCTTTCAGTCTACATATGTAATACTGTGCCTGGTCGGCGTAGCTCAATGTAGAGAAGCTCAGCGCAAATGACTTGTTGGACTCGTGAAGTTTAATTTTCTCAGCACAAGAGATGTCGCAGTCCAGAATAGCGCTATTGCTGGAATTAATCTCCTGGTTGTCCACCATCAAGCCAGTGAAAGAAAGGTGTCCCGGATAGACGGCATCTGTATTCTCGCCACGTACCTCGGTGAGTCCCTTTACACTACCTAGGAAGACTGTACCATCGGGTCCCTTGACAGCAGAATTCCAATAGAATCGCTGACAGAGCAGTCCGTCACGCTCACCATAATTAATAAAGGTATGCTGGCGAGGATCATAAACCGACAGTCCGTTATTGGTGGTTATCCACAGCAGTCCCTGGTTGTCCTCCACAATGCCCTTCACGGCATTGTTGGCCAGTCCGTCGTCGGTAGTCAACACTTCAAAACGCTCCTTACCTCCCTTTTCCACCACACGATGGTACAGGCCATAGCCGTCACTACCCAGCCAGAGGGTACCGTCCTTGGCTTCAACGACACAGGTTATTTTGTCAACAACTACCGAATTGGGCTTATCCAACTTATGGCGCAGGTGGCGGACTGCGAAGTTGCCCTGCCCCACCCGACCGGAGCGCAGGTCGATGTCACAGATGCCCGTCAGACACCCCACCCACAAATGTCCCCTGCGGTCTATACACGCACCGATGCATCCTCGTATATTACGATTGTCAGGGAACGGGTCTTCCACATTGCCCGTCTTCAGGTCATAAAGGAAGATGCCGTCGTTGGAGCCAATCCACAGCGCATCATGATATTTATCGTATGCCAGGGCCCCGATATAATTCGTCTGCTGCAGGAAACCAGCAGGCAGGACAACACGGTTAATGGTTATTGGTTCATGGTTAATGGTTATTGTATTCAAGCCTCCACCCCACGTACCAATCCACAGACGGCCGTGATTGTCAGGCTCCAGCACCGATACGGAGTTATGCGACAACGCAGAATTGGCTGTAGTCCAATGCTCGAAATGGCCACCAGGACCGCGACAACTGAGTCCTCCCTCAACGTTTCCCACCCAAAGGGTGCCGTCAGCACTGGCGTACATGGCATTCACCGGATTGGGCGACAACGACTGAGGATTATTCGGCTGGTGGACGTAGTTCTGCAACAGCAGGGGCTTAGGCAACAGTCGTACGATGCCTGCCGTCTCTGTACCCACCCATAGCTGCCCCTGATAGTTTAGCAGACAACGGATGAAATTGGTGGGTAACGGATAGCCTGCCGTAGAGGAGTTCCAACAGGAGAAATCAGAGCGGCTGGCATCAAAC
>Ga0326514_10002324_pt1 | contig 12133 bp, 9 predicted proteins | sample 3_2548_0518_D_FD_203653 | JGI IMG/M metagenome (GOLD analysis project Ga0326514, IMG submission 203653) | Bovine rumen microbial communities from UC Davis, California, United States - 3_2548_0518 | ecosystem: Host-associated > Mammals > Digestive system > Stomach > Rumen | place: USA: California... | reverse complement strand
TACGAGGTGTGCCAGCGGGGCGAGTTCGTCATCGAGGAAGGTATCGAGGATGTCCACTCACAGGTGGAGCTGATGCTGACCCGCCGCTTGGGCGACATGGGCAAGAAAATCCACTCTGGCCGCTCGCGCAATGACCAGGTACTTGTCGACTTGAAACTGTTTACCCGTCATGAGCTGATGGAGGTAGCCGACAGCGTGAAAGTGCTCTTCGACGAACTGATACAGAAGAGTGAGCAGTATAAAAAGATACTGATGCCCGGCTACACGCATCTGCAGGTGGCCATGCCCTCGTCGTTCGGACTGTGGTTCGGCGCCTATGCTGAGTCGCTGTGCGACGACATGCTGTTCCTGCAGGCTGCCTATAAGATGACCAACCGCAATCCCCTGGGTTCGGCGGCAGGCTATGGCAGCTCCTTCCCCCTGAACCGCCAGATGACGACCGACCTGTTGGGCTTCGACTCGATGGACTATAATGTGGTGTACGCCCAGATGGGGCGCGGCAAGATGGAGCGTAACGTGGGCTTTGCCTTGGCTACCATTGCCGGCACACTGGCGAAACTGGCCTTCGATGCCTGCCTGTTCAACTCCCAGAACTTCTCGTTTGTCAAGTTGCCGAAAGAGTGTACCACAGGCTCCAGCATCATGCCACATAAGAAGAATCCTGATGTGTTCGAGCTGATTCGTGCCAAGTGTAACAAACTACAGGCACTGCCCCAGCAGGTGACACTCATCATGAACAACCTGCCGGTAGGCTACTTCCGCGACCTGCAGATCATCAAGGAGGTGTTTCTGCCGGCATTCGGCGAATTGAAGGACTGTCTGCAGATGACCGCCTATATTATAAATAAGATAGAGGTACGCGAGGACATCCTCGACAATCCTATGTACGATCCCATGTTCTCCGTCGAGGAGGTGAACCGTCTGGCAGCCGAGGGCATGCCCTTCCGCGACGCTTACAAAAAAGTGGGTCTCGACATTGAGGCGGGCCGGTTTACTCCTGACAAGAATATCCACCATACTCATGAGGGCTCTATAGGCAACCTGTGCAACGACCGCATCAGCGACCTGATGCAACAGGTCTACAGCGGTTTTGGCTTTCAGCGCATCATTGAGGCAGAGAAAGAACTACTGAAATGAAGAAGCGTCTTCTGACTTTCACCCTTCTCGTCTTCCTCCTCTCCTGCTCCGCAGATCAGGAGTTCTCCACCTGGCCCTGCCGCTTCAGCTACGACAACAGTCTTTATCTCGACAATGTCTTGGCCACGGCGATGAACAGCGGGTCACGCGGCGTATTCTGCCAGATTTCCGAGGAGTTCAGGGCCGGAGCCGTCTATCTGCAGTTCACCAACAGCAATGGCGAGAAGTCAGAGAAGATAGAGACAGCCATGGAGCGGCAAGCCAACTACGTATTAGGGCTCAACAACGGCATCATCGTAGGCTTCCAGACGTTCAACACAGAAGGAGCCTATGGCGGTTTTGTGGGTTACGACGTACAATGCCCCAACTGTGTGCGTGCCAACAACAACTACGTCAGCCCCAACTACCCCGTCCGTATGTCAAATAGCGGTATAGCCGCCTGCTCGAAATGCAGCCGGAAGTACGACCTGAACAATGGCGGTATCATACAGAACGGACAAGAGGGCGACGTGGGATTGGAGAAGTATATAGCCAGCACAACAGGTCCAAACGGCTTTGTCAGCGTCTTCCGGAGGTAAAAAATGAGGAGGCAATAGGAATTTTTCATCCTTTTATTTTTTTATTCCTTTTATTTTTCTTATCTTTGCAGGCGCAAATCGCAACATGTCTACGTTGCCGCGATGGTGGAATGGTAGACACGAGGGACTTAAAATCCCTTGGCTATTGCAGCCGTGCGGGTTCGAGTCCCGCTCGCGGCACCAGACGGAAGAAGGTCGGCACCCGTTGCCGACCTTCTTTCCGTTTACACAAATGTGCTGGTTCTTTTTATGTATTTTTCGGGCTCAATGATCAGTCTGGCTTTACCGCGGCCTCATCTTTCGAGGCAGTTGGTTTCCTGAACCGTCCGGTCCAGTCCTCGATGAATGAGAGTATGATATAGGTTGCTAGCCCGAAGATGATGCCGTCGGTGATGCTGCCCGTGATGGGCATGAGCAGGATGCAGAGGAAGGCGGGCATGGCTTCTTTGGACTGCGAGATGCTGATGTGGCGCACGGAACCGAAAAGGTGAAAACCAGCCACAACCAGCACCGGAGCGGTGGCAACGGCAGGAATGGCTAGGAACAGGGGGGCGAAGAACAGGCTCAAGGCAAAGCAGAAGGCAACGACAAGGGCTGTGAGTCCCGTACGCCCGCCTTCGGCCACACCGGTGGCACTCTCCACGTAGGTGGTCACGGTGCTGGTGCCCAGGCAGGCTCCACCCACAGTGCCGAGGGCATCGCTGAGCATGATGCGCTGCATGTAGGGTATCCGGCCGTTCTTACGGATGCCGCCCGACGTGGCCATCACACCGACAATGGTACCGAGACTGTCAAAGATGTCGAAGAAAAGCATGGTCAGCACACAAACCCAGAGGTCGGGCGAGAGTAGGTCGGCCCACGAGAACTGGCAGAACAGCGGGGCTGGCGACTCGGGCAACAAGAACAACGTGTCGGGCAGTGTAGTCACGCCGAGAGGAATGCCCGCCAGCGTGACTATCACAATGCTGATCAAGAGTCCTCCCCGCAGCCGCACAATAGAGAATGCTCCCGTGAGCACCAGGCCCAGCAGGAAGAGCAGCGAGGAGGGCCCGGTCAAGGTGTTGATATGATTGAAAACAGTTCCTGTGGCAAGTATTCCGCTGTTCTTCATACCAATCATGGCGATGAAGAAGCCAATACCAGCGGCGATAGCATACTTCAGCGAGGTCGGCACCATGTCGAAGATGACCTGCCGCATGTTGCTCATGCAGAGCAGGACGAAGAGAAGACCCTCGATGAGCACGGCGGTAAGGGCGAACTGCCACGGATAGCCCATCGAGAGGCAGACAGTCTCGATGAAGAACACATTAAGCGAAAGCCCCGGTGCCTGGCCGAAGGGTTTGCGGGCCAGAAAGGCCATGAACAGCGTGCCGACGATGGTAGCAAGGGCGGTGGCGGTGAACACGGTGCCGACGGGAAAACCAACTTTGGCCAACGGGGCGAACATGGCGGGCAGCAGCGCCAAGATATATGACATGGTGGCGAAGGTGGTGAGGCCAGCCAGCACTTCGGTCCTGAGATTGTCGCGCAGCGGCGAGAAGCCTACGAGGGAAAAAAGCCTATTTTTCATTTACAATTTGACGATTTACGATTTGAATGATGCGGGAATGACGAGGTCGAACTTGGAACCGCCCGTATAACCAGTATCAAGGGTGAGCGTTCCACCAAGACGTTCGGCAATCATCCGGGCTACGGATAGTCCAAGACCAGTGCCCTGTGCAAAATTGTCGAGTTTTGTAAAGCGTTCGAAGATATATTCGCGCTTGTCGGCAGGAATACCCGGGCCGGTGTCGGCTACTGAGAAGTGGAGCTTGTCACCTTCCTGAGTCAGCGAGAGCGTGATGCTGCCTAGATGAGTGAACTTGGCGGCATTGTCAAGCAGGCGGGCGAGGACGGTCTGTATCAGGTGCGGATAGGTGCTGACCTGCAATTCGTCGGACACATGGCAATGGTTTTCGAGGGCGACATCGGCCATTACCGACGGGCGGACGGTTTCCAAAGCCTGTGCCACGATAAGGGCAGGATAATAGTCCTCTGCAGGTGGCAGCTCAGTGCTGCTCTCCAGGTCAGAAAGCTGAATGAGGTCATCAAGAATGTTGGTCAGATGGTGTGTGCCTTCCTGAATATGTCGGCTGATTTCAAGTCGTTCAGCAGCAGACAGCTCGATGTCTGGCATGGCGAGCACCTGTGTAAAACCGCTGATATGGTTGAGCGGGGTGCGTATCTCGTGCGTCATGCTCTGGATGAAGGATGTCTTTGCCTTCGATGCCGCCTCGGCACGGTCTCGCTCGATGACCAGCTGCTTGTTCTGCGCCACCACCAGGTTACGCTCGCGCTGCAACTGCCGGTTCTTGATTTCCAGCTGGCGGCTCCAGCGGCTGTTGTAGACCAGGAATACGAGTATGGCGCCGATGCCCATGATCATGGCGATACTGCCCGTGGTGAAGCGCGACCGCTCTTCGAGCTGGGCGTTGGCGGCCTGCAGTTCACTGAGAGTCTGCTGCACCTCATTCAGATGTTGCGACGCAGCCTCTATGGTGTCCTGAACAACTTGTTGTAATTCTGATGTATGGTCCTTTTCTCCTGTTCCATGTTGCCAGGAGAACAATAGCGGACCAGACAGTGCTATAAGGAGTATGACGAAGGAGAATATATGCTTTTGTGTCATAATAGTCAAATGGATTACGTCTATGATGATGTATCGGTATCCCTAACGTGTTTATCAGTAAAGGCTTTGCTGCCTTGCCGGATATTATGCCAACAGGCACGGAAAAAGAGAAAAATGCCCATGACGACAAGCCCGATGAGAATGTATTCCAAGGGAGTGAGCGATAAGAGTTCTGTCATGACTATGCTGATATTTAGTTACGGTGGCAAAGGTACGGAATTTTTGTGAAACAGCCCAAATAAAATTATCCATATAACTATCAAGGCGGGTGAAAGTTTATATCAATCGGACGACAGGAACATATCAAATTGTCCACAGCTTGATATGAACAAACAAAAAAGGCCGTTTTCATCGACCTTTCATGATGATTGCGACACACCTTCGTTCTTGAATTTCTTCAAAGCCCGATGGTAGGCCAAATACGATGAGAAACCGGAGGCAAGAGCCGCCGACTCCTTCGTCTCGTTGGGATGCCGGGCATGATACTGCTCGAAGTGAGCGAGGCGCAGACCGTTGGTGTAGGCGGCAAAGGAGCCAAAACGACGATTGAACGTGATTGAGACGTAGGAGCGACCTGTCTGACAATGGCTCACCACATCGTCAACCTTCAGGTGGGGGTTCAGAAAGGCATGCTGGTCTTTGACGTAAGCCTCTATCTCGATGGCTGTCTGGCTAATCAGTTCCTCCTGATTGCGGCTGTCGTCAGTGAGTGGGGTGTCGGTATCATCGGCTTGCTCGCCTTCTGGCACGGAGAGGATGCGCAATCGGCGCCATACGGGCATGACGTTGAGCAGCAGCACGATGTTGCCAACGGAGAGGAGCACGTTCTGCACAGCCATCACCGTGGGGGAGTCGAGGATGTAGGCGGGCCATATCAGCGGCACGTAATAGACTGGGGCAAGCCACACGCGGCGGGCATAATCGGCAGGAAAATCGTCGGGGTTGGAGTAGTTCTGGTCGCGGGCTTCATTGAGCCAGCGCTTCACCTGATACATCGCCAGGGCGGCATAGCCCATCATGATGACGCTCTCCGCCACGACCCAAAGCTGCCAGAAGCGCATGCCCGAATCCGTCATGATGGGTGTGGGCAGCCAGGCATTAAGAGCCACCGGGAGAATGGTTGCAAGCACTATCAGTGCCGCGGTCCACGACACCGTGCGCCACTGGTGCCACTGCTTCACCGTACCGAAGAAGCAGAGCAGCAACAGACCGCAGTAGAAGAACCACGTGCCGACAAGATACGACTTCATCAGCACCCATGCCGCCTCGCTCGTGGGGTCAGCAGCATAGGGCAGCAGCACCACACTGCACAGATAGACCAACACCTGCAACTTGCGGTCGGGCCAGATGTAGCGGTGCTCTATCTTCGGAGCGCGGCAGGTGTGGAACCATCGCACGGCGGCAAACGTCCAACAGGTGGTCAGCAGCATCACAGCCGCCATTCCGTAGTAATAGTATTCGTTCATGTGCTGATTTTTCTAATGATGTATAAAAATCCCCACACCTGCCTGGACAGGTGCGGGGACTGGCGGTCATCATTTTTTACTTAATAATGATTTTCTTTCCGTTCCTGATGTAGACACCTTTCTTGGTCGGGTTCTCCACTGGCATACCGCTGAGCGTATAGTACTTGCCGTCGTTTGGCTGCTCAGCCCGGATGGTATGGATGCCAGTGGGCTGATCGGTGACGCGCAGCACACCTGTTGGCTTCAGCAAATCGGTGGTGTCCCAATAAAGTCCAGTGGGAAGTTCTGGCAGATTTACCACGACTGAAGTGGTTGTGGTCAGGCGTCCCACTTTCCAAAGGGTATACTCATCGCCACTCTTAGGCGCGCTTGCGCCTCTTAGGGTGATATTGATCTCACCGGTAACTGTAAGTGAGTTGGCTACATCGATGGTGGTAACGGTGGTTGCACTACGCGATTTGGTAATCATCAGACTTAGGTTCTTGGCTGTGTAGGAGCCTGAGCCCGTCAAGACTGCATTGCCCTGGATGGTGCCGATGCTGACACTCTTTCCGCTATTGTCGAACACACCTGTCACTGTAGCTTTTCCCAACCCATAAGAGTTATCCCAGTAAATAGACGGCTCATACGAACCCGTCTTCTGTTTCTGGAAGTTGACGATGCCCTCAAACTGACTCCAGTCACCCTGCATCTGACAGCGTACGCTTGTAACATTAACAGTCAGGTTTCCTTTTCCGAGAAGCTTGCCTTTATAATCGCAGCGTGAGTCGAGTGTCCATGTAGCCGTTTTACCCTCAGGAACCAAGACTTTAGCATTATTCGTAGAATAACTGTATATGTCATCCGGGTCTTTCAGGGTACCTCCATTCAGTACAACGGTATCAGGATACTGGTGGACGTTACTGATCTCACCAGCCTGAACTGTGCCTTGCTCCACATAGAGTGCTCCAAACTTAGCACTACCCTCCAGACTTAACGTACCCATTCCCGTCTTGGTCAGGCTCTTCTTGGCGCCGTTGATGCTGCCTTTTTGAGTCAGTTTCACGCCATTAGCAGTCTCGATGACACCAGTCGAACCGACAATGACAGGTTGCGAGCTGACTACCGACCTGGTAAGCTGAAGTGTACCGCCGTTGAAGGTCAACGTATTGTCAACACCTCCCAAGGCTCCGTATTCCACACCCTGCGTGTTAGCCAATGCTGCCACTGAGACTTTACCGCCACTGAGATCGGCACCACCAGTAAACTTGTTGACGTTGCTAATAGTAAGACTACCTTCACCTTTCTTAGTCAGAGAGGCATTGCCAATGATACTGCCGGCACCAGAAACCGTGAAGTTCTTGGCGTTGTTGTCAAAGGTGACGCTGGCAGGACTCAACTCACCCATTACCACCACTGACGTATTTGTGGCTTCGTCGTTGAAGGTGACATCGTCACCGGTTACGAAGATGTCTTTCTCACCTGTAGAAGACTTGAAATTCTCTGACTCGGCAAAATCCCATACGCCATCAGTACCGCCGTCCCAAGTGACAGTCTGCGGGCTGCGAATGCTGCTGACAACCAGATATATACTAATCAAATCGTCTTTAGTCTCACTCTCTAACTTGCACTTCATTCCATCCAGTCCCTCAATGACGAAGTCATCTATGCTGCCTTCTATCTTGAGGCTCTGCATAATCATATACTTGCCTGGAGCCAAGTTTGTCTGTCCTTCAGCGAAGTGGGGAATAATACGTAACACGGGTGTACTATAGGCAGGACCATATTGCCAGTCTTTCTTTTCGATAACAAGTGTATCGGCAGCGATGACGTCTGGAGCCTGATAGACTGACCCGCTGGTGTCGCTGTTGACGTCAAGCTCAACTATTGCGCCAAAGCCCAGCGTCAGTTTCTTCATAGAGAAGCCAGAACTGTTGGAATGACTACCGCCGGGACTAAGCACGGAACCATACGTAGCAGCTACGCTCTTGAAGACAGGAGCTGACTCAGGATAGGATTCCAGGCGTCCGAAGCGGTTGACCCACACTGCGCTCTGAGGCATACCTCCATGACTGGCCACCAGAGTGCCTGCCCAGATCTCGGTGTCGCCCCAATACAAGTGAGAAATATTCTCAGGCAACTTCAAGACGCCATCACCCTGTTTCACCAGACGCATATCGCCATTGAAGCCACCGCCCGTTAATGTGTGGGTAAAATATCGGGTTGTGATATTGTTGTTATCGTCGTGACCCTCAACCCATGAGGGGGCATTGTCGAAGAAGATATAAGGATCGACCGATGACTGAGGGATGTTCACGGTCATGTCGGCTGCCTCTGCCATCAACACCTGCTTATCACGCAGCGTGTTGTCTATCGCGTCACCATTCTTCACCTCCACACGCCCAGTCATGGTCAGTGCAGGAGGAGCCTGCGTGATGCCCTCCAGCTCTCCAACAAAGTAGCTGGGATGTGGTGGCTGGTTGTAACCGCACATCTGCCATACCATAGCCTGACGGTACTGCATGTCGTGCCACAGGGTGTAAAGACGCCACTCTGTGGGTATCGTAGTGGAGTAGATGCGTATCTTGTCGTCTCTGGTGCGCATCACCACCTCCTCGCGCCAGTCGCCAAAGATGTCGCCCAAATAGCAGGGGGTACCCTTGGTGTCGTTGTTGGTCATCGAACCCGTCAGCGTCTCTATCAGTCCTTTATTGTGCTTGTAGATGCCGCCTGCAGTATTTTTGCCACCGACATAGTTGAAACCCTCATCGCAGAGGTCACCGTCCCAATAGATACGGAAATTGTCAGGGATGTCTCCCTTCCCCAGTCCGCTGATATGGTCGGCGGTGACACAGCTGATAGGCGAGTCAGAACTCGACAACGCCATAGCTCCGGGATATTCGTTACTGAAATTGCCGGCTATGCAGCGGCCCTCGTCTCTGCTCGAAGTATATTTGTAATAGAGCTTTGAGGTCGTTCCGTCACGATAGTCACTACCCCATACGGGTGAGTCTTCTATGCAGGCAAAAATCTCCTGTCCATGAACATAGGGGTTGAAGTCGCCATGATGCTGCGCGTCACCATGTCCGAACCCTGTCGTGGAAAGTCCCTTGCCGTTATCGTCGATGACCATCGAACCGAAACATATCTCGTCGCGTCCGTCCCAGTCGACATCAGCCACAGCATAGTTATGATATCCCTGACCATACCAGGGCGAACCAGCAGTGTTGCAGTTCCAGCGCCAACGCTCAGTCAACTCATGAGTAGCTGGGTCAACATCGAGTGCTATCATTTTGTGGCGGGTGTAAATTCCACGGGCCAGAAAAATGCTGGGTTTGCGTCCGTCCAGATAGGGAGCTCCGAAGAAATGCTTGGAAGAACGATGACCATAGCCGTCGCCCCATGCTTTGTTCAGGTCGGTCTCGCCAGCCTCTAAGCGCCTCAAGGGATATTCCATCACCTGATAGGGTTTGCCTGTCTCTCCGTTCATATAGACCAGATATTCATCACCGTCATGTACGAATTTCTCAACTTGACTTCCCCAGTTCGAAGGCCTGTAGTTCTTTGTCGGATCGCCTATCGTCTGCGTAGTTCCGTCAGCCATGTGAATGACGGTTCCGTCAGCAGCGCGCATAATGGCCTCAGCCTTCCCATCACCATCCCAGTCGTAAGCCACGATGTTAGTCTCATTATTCTGGAAATCTGTCAGGTTAGGACCACACTCTATCCACCATAGTTTCTTTCCATTGAGTTTATAGACTTCTATCAGGCTGTATTCGCCATTATTGCCTTCCCGTGGCAGCCCGGCAGCGACATCGCTTTGGTTCCACATCTTGATCAATATCTCTAACTCTCCGTCGCCGTCCAGGTCGGCCATACAGGCGTCGTTGGGTTCGAACCTTGACGTCAGTGAACCATGATCGGGCGTAATCTCCAGATAGTTCTGGCCCCATACAGCTGCCTCCTTGCTGGCAGACTGCTCTACCCCACGGACCACAGTCTTCACGGTGTACTTGCTGGCCTCGCTACCGGCAGCATCCGTGAAGTTAGACACACGGAGGGGAGTATTGTTTACCTTCACGCCGTCGCGGTAGAGGTTATAGGTCACGTCGTAATACTCCTCGCCCATGATACGCCATGAGCAGTACACGCCACTGGCGGTCTTGATGGCCACCAGGCCGCGGTCTAACTGTTCTGTCCTACGCTGCGCAAATGATGTCAGCGTTGCCACCGTCAGGATGGCTAAAAGTAGAAATCTCTTCATATTCATATCTCGGTTTGCGTTATTTTTTCTTTCTGCGCTGAGTCTACAAAATAATTTATCTTGTTGGTTGTGACATCATACGATTTACCCTCAAAGTTCAATTCCTTGACATACATATTGAGCGACAGCGCACTTGAATACATGTCGAAAAGAGTCTCAGAACTGATCAAAGCAAACACCTTATGGGACTTCCCTTCAACCGTCACATCAACAGTCAGATCGGTATCCTCCATCAGGAAATAAATATAGCCACTGGCTACCGACATCTGTATGATGGGAGCAGAAAAAGTGACATTCTGAACTGATGCCAAAGCCTGTTCCAATTCTTCCTCATTGGTAAAAACACGTTCCAGAATAGGCTTCATCGGCAAGGGCTTCACCGTGAAATTCTCTCCTATCGTGATGGTAATCTTCTGCGGAATGTTGTCTACCAGGATATTACCCACATAGGTTCCTTTTGTGCTGTTGTAAATTTCCTGCCCAGAGTCTTCATTCACTTCAATACCCGAATCGCCGCATGCTGTCAGACAACACGCGAGTAAAGCAAAAAAAGCAAATTTTAAAACTTTCATAAGTAACTTGTTTTTATTTCGTCAACTTCCGTGCAAAGTTAAACAATTAATCTGAAAGCACAAAAGAATTGCAAGAATTTATGAAAATGAGCCGACTCATTCGGTGATTTGAGTCGGCTCGTTTTACAACTATATTACGCTTGCAAAAGATTTATATTTTAGAGATTTCATCTTGCGACAGGCCTGTTAATTTGGAAATAACATCAAAAGGAATCCCCTCTTCCTTCATTTTCCTTACCATATTAAACCTTTCTTCCGCACGACCTTCTTCACGACCTTCAGCACGACCTTCAGCACGACCTTCTTCACGACCTTCTTCACGACCTTCAGCAAGCCCCTCTTCACGTCCCTCCAGCCTAGCTTCACCACGGGCCGTAATCATGGTGTTCTTTAAGATGGCACGATCCATCATATAGCGGTCATAAGCTATTTGCTCCTCACGATTCATCCGTATCATTTGCAGTTTCTCGCGGGCCTCTCGTAATCCAGGCGCATCGGCATCGTCAGGAATATCACTTGTAGAGAGAAAATACATCCATTGCTCTAAGGGAACCTTTGACCACTTGTTAAAATCATTAACTTTCAGAATGAAATACTCAGGGAAGAGCTTATATACCTCATCAACTTGAAACTTCTGGCGTTGGAAAGGAGAAAGCGACAGAATATCGCCATCATGTATTCCCTTAAACTCAGTCTTGCCATGATATACATTGTCCGTACCCTGTGCTAAATCAAAATAAACGATATTGATAGAATATATTTTTTTGATGTCATCGTAGTTATTGCCGCTATCAATATACTCAGTTACAAGTTTGGAGGCTCCGAAAAGAATTCGCTGGAAATAGGCGAACTCTGGTTCACCTTGTACCTCAATAAGCAGCAGTTCACCCTCTGTGTTTTCGGCCAACAGGTCGACGCGGTTATATTTTGCATCGTCTCTGTTCTTATTGCCCTCACTTTCCAAAAGGCGGTGTATCTTTATGGTAGTTGAAAGCAAGGTAGAGATGAAACCTTCAAGGACGTCAAAGTTAGCCTTGTCTCGCAGCAAACGCTTCAAGGCCCAATCGAAACTGATATATGTTCTTTTACTTGTCATAATATTGCTGCAAATATACAAACTATTTCTGAAACTGCCAAATGTTTCATGAAAAATCGCTCCCTAGGGGCACACGGCAAAATGGCAAAATGGCTGGAGGCACATGGCAAAATGGCTGGAGGCGCACGACAAAATGGCTGGAGGCGCACGACAAAATGGCTGGAGGCGCACGACAAAACGCCCAGAGGCACATTCCCCCATAAGTTAAGTGAATGACCCCAATATATTAACTGAAGAGTCCTTATTTCCTGACTTCAGCGATGCGTCACCCTGTCTTTTGATGAGACAACCGTGTGGGCCAAGATACTTCCTTTTAGAACGAACCCCTACGATGATCTTACGTTTCGTCGGCAGAGATCCGTAATCTTATCGA
>Ga0326514_10002322_pt1 | contig 12136 bp, 14 predicted proteins | sample 3_2548_0518_D_FD_203653 | JGI IMG/M metagenome (GOLD analysis project Ga0326514, IMG submission 203653) | Bovine rumen microbial communities from UC Davis, California, United States - 3_2548_0518 | ecosystem: Host-associated > Mammals > Digestive system > Stomach > Rumen | place: USA... | reverse complement strand
AAAACATTAAAAGAATTATTGAATTATCTAAAATAGATATGGAGTGTGTTAAATATGAGTAATAGTTATATTAAAATTGAAACACAATCAAATATAGAAAACTTAGCACCAATTAGACTGTGTTTGTCTACATTTTTTTCTAATATGAAAATTCATATAGATGAACTTGTAGATATAAAAACAGCAATTTCTGAAGCAGTTAGTAATGCATTAGATCATGCGTATGAAAATGAAGATGGAAAAGTTGAAGTTACTGGTGAAATAATAGATAATCTAGTTAAAATAACAGTAAGAGATTTTGGTAATGGAATAGAAGATATTTCTCTTGCTATGACACCAGCTTATACTACTAAGGCTGAAGAAGAACATGCTGGTATGGGATTTACTATAATGGAAAGTTTTATGGATAAAATGGAAGTTGAATCTATTGTAGGATTAGGAACTAAAATAACAATGTCAAAAACAATTAAACCTAAAACTGAAAATGAAGATGAAGATTTTAAAATGTTAATAAAGAATTAAAACAAAAGAATAAAAAGAAAAGAGGGTATTATGTACGAAAATGATATAAATGCAATAAAAAAAGCCCAAAAAGGAGATAAAGAAGAATTAGAAAAATTAATAAACAACAATAATCGGACTAATATGGAGTATAGTAAGAAGATTTAATGGAAGAGGATATGATTTAGAAGATTTATTTCAAATAGGTTGTATTGGTTTTATAAAATCAATTAAAAGATTTGATACAAATTTTGATGTAAGGCTTTCAACATATGCTGTTCCATATATGATAGGAGAAATAAAAAGATATATAAGAGATGATGGACCAATTAAAGTAAGTAGAAGTATAAAAGAATTAGGGGTAAAGATAAAAGAGTTAGAAAAAGAGTATTTATGTAAAAAGGGAAAAGAAATTACAGATGAAGAAATCGCAAAAGAATTGAAGGTTTCAAAAGAAGATATAATTTTAGCAAAAGAAGCAGGGAATTCTGTAGAGTCATTTGAAAATGCTAGTTATACAAACTCGAAAGATGGAAAAAGTATTAGTTTACTAGAAAAGATTTCGACGGGAAAGAATGAAGAAGAGATTATAACAAATAAATTAGTTGTAAATGATTTGATTAACTCATTAGAACAAAGAGATAAAGAGTTAATAATGCTTCGTTTCTTTAAAGAAAAGACCCAAAGTCAAGTTGCTAAGATATTGGGAATAACTCAAGTTCAGGTATCAAGAATAGAACGTAAAATATTAAATTCTATGAGAGTTAAACTAAGTTCATGAAAGAAGGAATTAATATATGAAAAAATTTTGGTTATATTTATCAATTTCAATTTTTGTTTGTTTTATTCTACCTGCAATTTTGACAAAAAGAGAGGTAAAAACCTTTTCTCAAACTAATTATATTCAAGAAAAACAAAATCAAAATGTTAATGAAGAAAGTATGAGTAATAATAACGAATATAATTACCAAAAATATGGAACAATAAAACTATTACATAAAAGTACTGGAGAAGTTGAAGATGTACCAATAGATACATATTTATGTAATGTTGTATCTGCAGAAATGCCTGCTGATTATGAATTAGAAGCCTTAAAAGCACAAGCAGTAGTTGCAAGAACATATACTATTTATAAAGTTCAAAATCCAAAACATGAAAATGCAGATATATGTGACGACTCTACTTGTTGCCAAGCATGGGTGTCTAAAGAAACAAGACTAAGTAAATGGGAAGAATCTAAAAGAGAAAGTAACTGGCTAAAGATTGAAAAAGCAGTAAATGAAACAGCTGGTAAAATTGTTACATATAATGGAGAACCAATAAATGCTTTTTTTCATGCAAATAGTGGAGGAACAACAGAATTACCTGTAAATGTTTGGGGAGGAGCAGGTTTACCATATTTACAAGTGATAGAAACAGCAGGAGAAGAAGGATATACTCAATATAGTTCAGAAGTGGTTTTAAATAAAGAGGAATTAATAGAAAAACTTAAAACTAAATATTCAGATATACAAATAGATTTTAATAATAATGATGATATTAAAATATTAGATTATACAGATGGAAATAGGGTAAAAACTGTAAAATTTGGTAATCATGAATTATCAGGAGTAGAAACAAGAACAATACTTGGATTAAAATCAACAAATTTTGAAATAATAAAAGAAAATGACAATATAAAGTTTTCTGTAAAAGGATATGGTCATGGAGTAGGAATGAGTCAAACTGGTGCAGATACAATGGCAAAACAAGGTAGTAATTATGAAGAAATAATAAAGCATTTTTATAAAGATGTAGAAATAAAAGATGCGTTGTAAAGCGTTAATATATTAATATATTAACGCTTTTATGAATAATCTCCATAATTATGGAAATACTTTAATTAACAAAGTATTTAAGGAGGATTATATGAGAAGAGATAATAGAAAACATGAAAAAAATGTAAGTGATAAGATAATTATGTACTCTATGATTGGAGGAGTAGCTTTAACAGTTATACTAATAGGTTTATTAATGTATAGTAAAAATTTAAGAGATGATGTAAAACAGGGGACTATTGATTTAGGTGATATGGCTAATATTACAAATAATACTGAAAATACAGAAAGTGCAAGTACTGAAATGGGAAAATCTGTTGAAGAAGCTAAGAATGAAATAAATACTACTAATAGTACAAATTCAAGTAATACTGATAAACAATCTAACACTTCTAACACAACAAATAAAATTGCAATTAATACATCAAATATAACAAATACAAATAAGACTACAAGTTCAAATTCAAATGTTAATGCCCAAAGTAAACAAACAAATGCTAAAGCTGAGGCTACAGAAACAAAAAAAGAATTAAGTTTTTCAATGCCAGTGGATGGAGAAATATCAAAAGATTTTGCAAAAGACAGCTTAGTATATTCTGAAACATTAAAAGAGTGGGTTACACATATGGGAATTGATATAAAAGCCGAAAAAACAACTGTAGTAAAAGCTGCAGAAAGTGGTACTATAAAATCAATTAAAAATGATCCAAGATATGGATTAACAGTTGTAATCGATCATGGAGATGGATATCAAACAATTTATGCAAACCTTTTAACATCTGAATTTGTAGTAGAAGGTGAAAATGTAGAAAAAGGACAAAGCATAGGAACAGTTGGAAATACAGCAGTATTTGAAGTTGCAGATGAACCACATTTACATTTTGAAATATTAAAAGAATCAATTCCACAAGATCCAAATTCATATTTAAAATAAATGGAACAATAGGGACAGTTTTAAACTGTTCCATTTTTATTGAAAAATTTCAGATTTTGCAATTTAAAATGGTTGCAAAGTCTGACATAATTTTTTATAAAAAATCCAAAAAAATGTTTGACATTTTTTTGTTTGTGTGATATGATGTTTTCAAATTTAAAATGGGAGTGAAGAAATATGCCAAGAAAAAGACCAGAATTAAATAAAAGAGAAAAAGCAATACTAAGATTTATTGAAAAACAAATAATGTCACAAGGTTATCCACCATCAGTAAGAGAAATCGGAAAGGCAGTAGGATTAAGTTCTACAGCAACTGTTCATGGATATCTAGCAAAATTAGAGGATAAAGGATATATCAAAAAACAAGATAAAAAAGGTAGAACTTTAAGATTATTAAAAGGTGGTTCTGGAGAGCCAAAGAAAACATCAAGTAAAGATTTCTATACACAAAAGGAATTAGTAGAAGTTCCTATTATAGGAAAAATAACAGCAGGAGAACCAATTTTAGCTGTTGAAAATGTAACAGATACTTTCCCAATTCCTGTAGATTTTGTTGGTAATTCAGAAAGTTTCATGCTTACTGTTAGAGGCGAAAGTATGATTGAAGCTGGAATTTTAGATGGAGATTACATATTAATTAAAAGACAAAATACAGCTAATAATGGAGAAATAGTAGTAGCTTTAATTGGAGAAGAAGCAACTGTTAAGACATTCTATAAAGAAAAAGATCATATTAGACTTCAACCTGAAAATAGTACAATGGATCCAATAATAGTTCCAACATGTGAAATTTTAGGAAAAGTAGCAGGAGTATTTAGAAAAATGTAATTTATAAAATTCACATATAAAATCTTGACAAAATAACACCATATTAAATAAAATATATGGTGTTATTTATATGTATGATAACTAGGAGGTTTCAATGTTAAAAATACTAAAAAATTTAAAAGAATCATTTTGGCAAGTAGTAATAATTGTTGTGTTATTATGTGTGCAAGCAGCAATTGACTTAGCATTGCCAGATTTTACATCAAAAATAGTAAATATAGGAATTCAAGAAGGAAAAAATGATTATATATTAGTTGCAGGATTTCAAATGCTTGGAATATCTTTAATTAGTATGATTGCTGCAATACTTGTTATGCTATTAGCCTCAAAAGTAGGTGCAAAAATTGGAAAAACATTAAGAGAGAAAGTTTTTTCAAAAGTATTAAAATTCTCACATGAAGAGCTTAATAAATTTTCAACAGCATCCTTAATTACTCGTAGTACCAATGATGTTCAACAAATTCAACAATTTGTTTCAATGTCATTTAGGGTAGTAGTATATGCTCCGATAATTGGAATAGGTGGATTTATTAAAGTATTAACAAATACAGATAATTCTATGGCATGGATTATTGGTTTAGCAATACTTTTAATAGCATTTGTAGTGGGAACTCTATTTATAATAGCTATGCCTAAGTTTAAAAAATTACAAGCATTAACAGATAGATTAAATTTAGTATCAAGAGAAATTTTAACTGGTTTACCAGTAATTAGAGCATTTAACAAAGAAAAAAGTGAAGAAAAAAGATTTGATGTTGCAAATACTGATTTAATGAAAACAAATATATTTGTAAATAAAGCAATGTCTTTAATGATGCCACTTTTAATGTTTATAATGAATTCAATGTCTATTCTTGTTATTTGGGTAGGAGCACATAAAATAAATGAAGGATTATTACAAGTTGGAGATATGATGGCATTTATCCAATATATGATGCAAATTATAATATCATTCTTGCTAATATCTATGATGTCAATTATGATTCCAAGATCTTCTGTATCAGCAAATAGAATTAATGAGGTGCTAGAAACTGAAGCAAAAATTAAAGATAAAAAAGAAACAAAAAAATTTGATAGTGATAAAAAAGGTTTAGTAGAATTTAAAAATGTGTCTTTTAAATATCCAGATGCAGACACAGAAATATTAGAAAATATAAGTTTTACTGCAAAACCAGGTCAAACAACTGCAATAATTGGAAGTACGGGAAGTGGAAAATCAACAGTTGTAAATTTAATACCTAGATTTTATGATGTAACAGGTGGAGAACTCCTAATAGATGGTGTAAATGTAAAAGATGTAGCTCAGAAAGATTTAAGAGAAATAATAGGATTTGTTCCACAAAAGGGAATCTTATTTTCAGGAACAATAGAATCAAATATAAAATACTCAAGTGAAATAATGTCAGATGAAAAAATGAAAGAAGCAGCTAAAATTGCACAAGCAACTGAATTTATAGAAGCTAAAGATGAAAAGTATAAATCTGAAATATCACAAGGAGGTTCAAATGTTTCTGGAGGACAAAAACAACGTTTATCAATTGCTAGAGCAATAGCAAAAGATCCTGAGATATTTGTATTTGATGATAGCTTTTCAGCATTAGATTTTAAAACAGATTCTAAATTAAGAGAAGAATTATCTAAAAAAACTAAAAATAAAACAGTAATAATTGTAGCACAAAGAATAAGTACAATATTAAATGCTGACCAAATAATTGTATTAGAAGAAGGTAAAGTTGTAGGAATAGGAAGACATGAAGAATTATTAAAAACAAATGAAACATATAGACAAATAGCATATTCACAGCTATCAGAAAAAGAATTAGAAAATAAAAAGGAGGAGTAATATATGCCAAGACCAAGAGTAGGATCAAACTTAGATAAACCTAAAGATTTTAAACATACCACAAAGAAATTAGTAAATACTTATTTAGCTAAATATAAGTTTTCCTTAATGATAGTATTTATATTTGCTATTGGTAGTACTATATTTACAATTGTAGGCCCAAAGATACTTGGAAACGCAACTACAGAAGTTTTTAATGGAATAGTAAGTAAAATGTCAGGTGGAAGTGGAATTGATTTTACTAAAATTGCTCAAATTTTAATTACACTACTTGTATTATATGTAATAAGTGCTATATTTTCCTTCATTCAGGGAGTTACAATGACCAGAGTGTCTCAGAAAGTTACATATAAATTAAGAGCAGATATATCTAAGAAGATTAATAAATTACCTATGAAATATTTTGATAAAAAAAATCATGGAGAGGTTTTATCTATAATTACAAATGATGTTGATACATTAAGTATGAATTTAAACCAGAGTATTACTGAAATTATAACTTCAATATGCACTGTAGTTGGAATATTGATAATGATGTTAACAATAAGCTGGGAAATGACTTTAATATCTCTTATAATACTGCCCATATCTGGAATTATAGTGAAAAAAATAGTAGGAAAATCTCAAAAATATTTTAAAAGCCAACAAGATTACTTAGGTCATGTAAATGGTCAAGTTGAAGAAACATATGGTGGATTAGATATTGTTAAGGCATTTAATGGTGAAGAAAGAGCTATTAAGGAATTTAAAGATGCAAATGATGAATTATTTACTTCTGCATGGAAATCACAATTTTTATCAGGATTAATGTTTCCAATTATGAATTTTGTTTCAAATATTGGATATGTAGGAGTAGCTGTAGCAGGTGGATATTTAGCTTTAAATGGAACAATAACTGTAGGAAATATACAAAGCTTTATACAATATAATAAACAATTTACACACCCTATAAATCAAATTGCTCAAATTTCAGGAATGCTTCAAGCAATGATTGCAGCTGCAGAAAGAGTATTTGAGTTTTTAGAACAGCCAGAGGAGGAAGAAACAAAAAATAAAAGCATAGACACCTCAAAATTAAAAGGAAATGTTGAATTTAAGAACGTAAAATTTGGATATGATGAAGGAAAAACAATAATAAATGATTTTAGTAGCAAGATAAAAGAAGGGCAAAAAATAGCAATTGTAGGGCCAACAGGTGCAGGAAAAACAACAATTGTTAAATTACTTATGAGATTTTATGATGTAAGCTCAGGAGAAATTTTAGTTGATGATCATAATATAAAATATTTTGATAGAGGAGAACTCAGAAAAATATTTGGAATGGTGCTTCAGGATACTTGGTTATTTGGAGGAACTGTAAAAGAAAATATAAAATATGGAAAAGAAGATGCAACTGATGATGAAATAATAGACGCTGCAAAAGCCGCTCATGTACATCATTTTATCAAAACATTACCAAACGGATATAATTCTATATTAAATGAGGAATCAAGCAATGTATCAGCCGGACAAAAACAATTATTAACGATTGCAAGAGTAATATTGACTGATCCAAAAATATTAATTTTAGATGAAGCAACAAGCTCAATAGATACAAGAACAGAAATAGAAATTCAAAAAGCAATGGATAATTTAATGGAAGGAAGAACAAGTTTTATAATTGCTCATAGATTATCAACAATAAAGAATGCTGACTTGATTTTGGTTATGAATCATGGTGATATTGTAGAACAAGGAAATCATGAAGAATTATTAAATAAAAATGGATTTTATGCAGAATTATATAATTCTCAATTTGAAGAATGTATTGATAGCATCGAATAAAATCAGATAATATTATATAAAAGTGTTGAATTACTTATATATAGTATGTTATAATAAAATGAATTAAAAACAAATAATAGGAGTTGGATATTAGTTGTTTAAAACACCTAGGAGGTATGCTTTTATGTATGTTCTTTGCAATTGCAAAGGAAATTTTTATGGAAAAAATGGAAAACCAACGAATGACATTAATAAAGCGTTAAAATTCCAGAAAAGAAAGGGAGCAAAAGATAATGCTTCGACAAAAAAAAATAAAAATATAGATTGGAAGATTCGGAAAGTGTAACTGGATCTTTCAAAAAGAAGAGAGCGTTCCAACTCAACGCTCTTTTTAGTTATATATAAATTAGTTTTTTTGAATTAATTCTTTCTCTTTCCAAATATAGAAAGTATTCTTATGAATATATTAATGAAATCTAGATATAATTGCATAGCACAATATATATGAAGTTTTTCATCTCCAGTTTCTACTTCTGACTCTAACATCTTAACTTTATTTAAATCATAAATTGTTACACCACAAAATAGTGCTAAAACAAACCAATCTATTATTAAATCAAACATAGAGTTTTTTAAGAATAAATTAATTAAACTCATTACAATTCCAGCAATTAAGAAAACTGTAATATATGGACGCCAAGATGTTAAATCTGCTTCTGTTTTATATCCAATAAATGCAAGTGCAGCAAAAATCAACGCAGAAAATCCAAATAAGTAGATAATTGAATCTAATTCATATACATAGAATATTGTACTTAAAGTTACTCCATTAACCATTGAATATATGAAGTAAAGTATTCCAACAACAACTGGAGGTAGTTTTCTAAACAAAAAACTAAATAAAAGAACAACAACAAGTTCTACAATTAAAATAATACCAAATGTTCCCTCAGCCGCTAATTGCATAAATAAACCAGATGAATAAGTATACCATGCAACAATTGCTGAACCTAAAATTCCTAAAAACATCCAAAAAAAGGTTTTTCCAAGCAATTTGTTTTCTGTAATTATTTCATTTTCCATTATAAGTCTCCTTTCAAAAAATATTATTATTAATATTATATAACACTATTTGAAAAAATCAATAATATATTTGATTTTATATTTTAAAATTTTTAAAAATATAAAAATTAAATTTATAAAAGGATTTTAAGCATAATAAAGATTATAAACGAATATTTTATTAAATTTTTCTCTTGATTTTAATACTAATTTATTATATATAATATAAAAGTAATAATAAGTAAATTAATTTCTAGGAGAGGAGGAATAATTTGAATCTTTTTAAAAATTCTAAAAAATCAACAAATAACGAAAAAGACTTTTGTGAATCAGAAAAATCAGCAATAAATATTGATGAAATTTCTCAAGATGAAATAGAATTAGCTCAAAAACTAGGTGCTATAGAAATATTTACAGTTGATAGAATAGAAGATGACGTAGTTGTGCTAGAAAATAGAACGACTCAAGAAATAATTAATATTAAAATAAGCGAGTTACCAAATAATATTAAATCCGGAGATATATTAAAAAAGATTAATGATAAATATTTTGTAGATGAAGAAGCAACAAAAAGTTTTGAAAAACAAATAGAAGATAAAATGAACGATTTATGGAACTAGAAATGGGGTAAACAAATGAGTAAAAGAAAAAGTAAAAAAAATGATAAACAAATAGTAACAATAATTAGTTTTTTAATTGTATTAGCAACTGCTATACTTGGTGGAGAATTATTTTTAAAAACAGATAAAAATTCACAAGCAGTACAAACATCAGGTACTGTTTTATCAGACAAATTAGAAGTTGATTTTATTGATGTTGGACAAGCAGATAGTATATTAATAATTAATAAAGATGAAACTATGTTAATTGATGCGGGAAATAATGAGAATGGTAATGATGTAGTAAAACATATTAAAGAAAAGGGAATAACAAAAATAAACTACTTAGTTGGAACTCATCCACATGCTGATCATATTGGTGGATTAGATGATGTAATTAATAGTGATTTAGAAATAGAAAATGTTTATATGCCTAAAATTCAAACAAACACAAAAACATTTGAAGATGTATTAGATGCCTTAAAAAATAAAAATCTAAAAGTTACAGCTCCCGTAAAAGGCGATACATTTAAAATTGGAGAAGCAAATTGTAAAGTTATGACTGATAGTATTCTAGATACAGAAAACTTAAATTTGTCATCAATTGTAGTCAGATTAGAGTTTGGAGAAAATAGTTTCTTATTTATGGGAGACGCAGAAGCTGAAAATGAAAAAACAATTAATTGGCCTAAAACCAATGTATTAAAAGTTGGACATCATGGTTCAAATACAAGCAGTTCACAGAGTTTTTTAAACCAAGTAAAACCAGAGTATGCAATAATAATGGCAGGGAAAGATAATAGTTATGGGCTTCCAAAACAAAAGATATTAGATAGATTAAATAAAATTGGTGCTAAAATTTTTAGAACAGACGAATTAGGTACAATAACAGTAATTTGTGATGGAAAAACAATTGAAGTTAACTAAAAACTCTTGACAGTTTACGATAATAAAGTTAAAATAGAATGGTAGGAAAAAATATATGAATAAATCTTGTAAAGGGATACATATTTAATTTGTATAACAAATAATATATATATTTTATTCGAACATTGAAAATTTAATAAGAAAGAGGTGTAAGATTATGAACATTGTAATCACAATCGCCGCTGTCTTAATCTCGCTTGCAATTGGTATTCCAATTGGTATGGCTTACAGAAAAAAAGTTGCAGAATCTAAAATAAATGGAGCAGAAACTGAAGCAAAAAGATTAATAGATTCAGCAAAAAAAGAAGCCGAAAATCTAAAAAAAGAAGAAATTATCAAAGCGAAAGAAGAAATCATGGCTAGTCGTAAAGAATTAGATCAAGAGATTAAAGAAAGAAGAGGCGAAGTACAAAAACAAGAATCAAGATTAATCCAAAAGGAAGAAAACTTAGAAAGACGTTCAGAAAATTTTGAAAAAAGAGAAAGAGAGCTTGATAAAGAATTAGAAAACATAGAAGCTCAAAAACAAGAATTAGAAAAATTGTATGACCAAGAAATGGTACAACTTCAAAAAATTGCAGCCTTATCTAAGGAGGAAGCTAAACAAAAACTTTTAACAGAAATGGAAAAAGAATTAACAGCTGAAAAAGCAGCATTAATCAGAGAGCAAGAACAAAAGGCTAAAGAAGAAGTAACTAAAAATGCTAAGGAAATGTTATGCTATGCTGTACAAAAATGTGCTGCAGATCATTCTCAAGAAACAACAGTATCAATTGTTGCTCTTCCAAATGACGAAATGAAAGGAAGAATTATCCGGTAGAGAGGGAAGAAACATAAAAGCTTTAGAAACATTAACAGGAATTGATTTAATAATCGATGATACACCAGAAGCTGTAGTTTTATCAGGTTTTGATCCATTAAGAAGAGAAGTTGCAAAAATTGCATTAGAAAAATTAATTGATGATGGAAGAATACATCCTTCTAAAATTGAAGAAATGGTAGAAAAAGCTAAAGAAGAAGTAGAAACTACTATAAAAGAAGAAGGAGAAAGAGCTGTTTTAGAAACAGGTGTTATAGGACTTCATCCAGATGTCGTAAAATTAATTGGAAAATTAAAATACAGAACAAGTTATGGTCAAAATGTATTAAATCATTCAATTGAAGTTTCAAATTTAGCAAGAATTATGGCTGAAGAATTAGGATTAGATCCAAAACTTGCAAGAAGAGCGGGACTTTTACATGATATAGGTAAAGCTCTAGATCATGATATGGAAGGTACACATGTTGAAATTGGTGTTGAAGTATTAAAGAAATACAAAGAAAATGCAAAAGTTATTAACGCAGTTGAAGCACACCATGGAGATGTTGAACCAGAAACTTTAGAAGCTGTTTTAGTACAAGCAGCAGACGCAATTTCTGCATCTAGACCAGGAGCGAGAAGAGAAACATTAGAAGCATACATCAAGAGATTACAAAATCTTGAAGAAATTGCAGATTCATTTGAAGGTGTTGAAAAATCATTCGCTATACAAGCTGGTCGTGAAGTAAGAATTGTTGTAAAACCAGAAAAAATATCTGATGATAAAATGACAATACTTGCTAGAGATGTAGCAAAGAAAATAGAAGATGAAATGGATTATCCAGGACAAATAAAAGTAAACATCATAAGAGAAACAAGAGTAGTAGATTATGCTAAATAAAAAGAACGAGGGGTACCCTATAAGGGAAGCCCTCGTTTTTCATCAGAACAGAAGAAAAAATTGAGGAAGTGCATGTGTGGATGTGTAAAGAATTAAAACATCGTCTGACAGTTTGCCAGTTATTGTAAGATGATTAATATCTTTTTTTGAGAGATTGTCCA
>Ga0326514_10002319_pt1 | contig 12146 bp, 5 predicted proteins | sample 3_2548_0518_D_FD_203653 | JGI IMG/M metagenome (GOLD analysis project Ga0326514, IMG submission 203653) | Bovine rumen microbial communities from UC Davis, California, United States - 3_2548_0518 | ecosystem: Host-associated > Mammals > Digestive system > Stomach > Rumen | place: USA: California... | reverse complement strand
CGTGTGGCCGTAGACAGACACACCGGCTTCTTGGGCAGACTTTACGAATGCCGTGACACCGCCGAAGTTCATGTCGCCATTGTCATTGACGCACGACGCCATCTTCATCGCATTGCCTGCTACGACCTCGTCGAAGTTGTGAGCTGCAAGACGGAACAAAGGACCTGTTCCGCTCTCAAACTCACTTTCCGACAGACCGGCACCGAGCTTGAAATCACCGGCTGACGAACGGTTGATGTTTTCCTTCAAGGGAGCATACGCATTCAGGTACTCATAACCGGCAATCGTATTGGGCTTCTCAACTGTATCGAAGGTTGAGTCGTCCCAGTCTGCGCAGCCCACAAACATGAGTGGACTGAGCAGCGCAGGAATATAATATTTGCTAAATTTCATAGTTTTAATCTTTTTCGTTAAATGATAAGACGAAATTACTGCCAATGCTCGAGCTTGACGCCACGATTCATCATCGACATCACATAGTCGCCAGAGATAGTCCAAGTCTTCTCGTGATCTGCATCACCGGCATTGGTAACTATCGTGGTGGTGAACTTGATCTTCAGGCAGTCGGCCATGCGCTGATAGTCGCTGAAGTCCTGAATACCGCGAGCGTCGAACGAACCGGTACCTTTCACAACACCATCCTGAAGCACCTGGACTGAGCTGTTGCTGTCGCCATTCATCGCAAGCGTAAAGGTGATGTTTTTAGCGGTCTCGATGTAAGCGGCGCCGTCCCACTCCTTTACGGGGAAAGAGTATGTCAGCTGACAGGTCTTGAGGTCGACAGAGGTAACAATGTCGAGCGGCGTGTCCTCGTTCTTGTGGGTAATGGTACGTAAATCCTGAATGGCGGTTGTACCGGTCTTGCAGTATAGGCCAGCGTACTGGTTGATGTACTTCACGCAGAGCAACTGGTACGACTTGTCCTCAATGATGGAGTCGCCCGTCAGCGACTGCACCAGTTTTACAGGCAACACGTAGTGATTGGTCGCTGCCTTGGGGTCGTTGAAGAAATCATCCGTCAGCGTGACCGTAGTGCCACCGATCACCGAACCGGCAGGAATGGTCAAGACACTGGGATCCTCAAGCGTATAGTAGCTCGTAGGAAGAACCTCCATACCCGAACCAGCCTCCAGCAGCGTCGGATCTATCTGATACTGGATCTTGCAGTCTTTCGTGTTCTTGTAACCACCGCCCCATGTGGCCATGAGCTTGAACTGATGGTTGTTGTGGTCTGTGTTGTCAGACTCGTCATCATTACCAAGGATAATGGGCTGAATGGGATCCTGCATAGCAAAGTACACGGAAATCTTGCCGTCGTTGCCTCCTTGGGCAATGGTGTCGCGGAGGTTGTCCTCCCAGTCTCCGTTAGAACATGCTGTCAGCAGCAGTCCTGCCAGCGACATGCCACATATATATAAAAATTTCTTGTTCATATTGTTTTAGAATTTTACATTGTGTTTGATTACCAACCTGCATTCTGAATGAGTGAGGGGAAGTTGAGCACCTGGTCGTAGGGAATAGGACCATAGTAGTACTGGTCGGCTACCGACTTTCCATTGAAGTTTCGTGTCTCAACGGTAATCGGAGTGTACGACTTACCTGTACCGCTGTTGGTGATGCTCACGCCCTTAGCCTCCTCATTCAGATTGATCTTCCAACGGCGGAGGTCCCAGAAACGCGAGCCTTCGAAGCTGAGCTCAATACGGCGCTCATTACGAATCAGCTCACGCATGGCTTCCTTGCTCTGAGCGCATTCATCAAGATAATCGGTGTCGGTGATGCCGGCACGCGCGCGCAGGGCCTTGATGACATCGTAGGCAGAATAACCTGTGCCTCCCTTCGGACCGTAAACCTCGTTGGCGGCCTCTGCATAGTCCAGGTAGAGCTCCGTATAGCGGATGCGAGCCACATAGTGAAGCTGTCCGCTGGGATTGTTCGGGTTCAGGTTGACATCCTGACGAAGCAGCTTCTTCAGATAATAACCCGTACGGGTAGACTTCGAAACGTCCTTGTTAAGACCGTCCAGATTGTCTGCATTGTCGGCCTGCGTGTTAATCACCTTGTTGTCGGAACTTGCGGTCATTCCATTGTACAGCACGTACATGGCAAGACGCGGATCACGGTCTGTATAAGGATTGGCAGCATCGTAACCGCTCCTGCTGTCCGAGATGGGATAGCCGTTGGCCATGGGGAAGGCATCCACAAAATTCTGTGTCGGGTTGATACGGCCGTTACCATAGACCGAGGGGGGATAGTTGTCGGACTCCAAGGTGCTCGACTCACTCTTCTCCGTACGCCACATCACTTCCTTCGGACACTCTGCAGCAGAAAGATTGCTCATGTTCGCGTCGGCATACCACTCCAGACCGTTCAGGTCAATACCGTCAATACCGCCGTTGAGATCCAGCACCGCCTTGGCATACTGGGCAGCCTGCGTGTAGGTCACGCCGCTACCGGCACTATAGGCAGGAGAAGCAGCCATCAGCGTAGCCTGAGCTAGCACCGCGCGAGCAATGCGTCCGCTCAAACGTCCGTCAAAGTTCGTGCCCAACACGCGGTTGTAGGTCGACTTGCTTACTGTGTAAGACTTGCCGAAGCAGTTCACCACCTCGGTGTCGTTGTCCGTGTCTTTATAGTCCGTAGGCAACACGCGTACGGCTTCCTCGGCATCTTCAATCAGCTGCTTCATGCAGTCTGCGAACGTAGCACGTACTTCCAGCGAAGCATGGTCGCTATCGATGGTCGTCGGCTGGAGAATAAGGGGGAAACCAAGCAGGTTGCCTGCAGCGTCGTAGCCTCCGTGAGCACGGAGGAGGTAGTACATGAAGAGGGCACGAAGACCGCGGGCCTCACCAATGTAGCGCTGGTGGTACATATCGCGAATCACCTCATCGTTGTTCCAGTTCACCTTGTCTGCGTTGTCGAGGAAAAGGTTGATATACTGAATCGCTGCACGACAGTTGCGCCAGGTCTCCGCAGGATTGTTGCGCGAAGTCCAGTTGCCTTCCACGGTCATCTTGCGATAGCTGTCGTCTGCATTGTTCGTTACAGCATCGTCCGTAGCCACTTCTGAGAACGAATACGAACCGTTAGGCAGACGGGTATAGGCATTGCCGAGTACGCCATCCGCATAGTCGGGGTGGTCATACATATACTCGAAGCCTAAGTGGTTTTCGATAGCAGGCTCGAAGAGGTCATCACAACTCGTGAGCCCCAAGGCAAGTGTAAGTCCAAGAACCGCAGCCCCAACCTTGCTTTTTGATAGTATGTTATTCATAACGTTTGTCATTTGTCTTTGTCGTTTTTCCATAATTAGAATTCTACCTTGGCACCCAGGGTGAAGCTTCGCGTCTGAGGAGCACTGCCGATGTTGCGCTCCATCTGCTCACGATTGCCTGCGATGGTGAGAAGGCTGCTGCCGTTTACATAGACCTGAAGACCCTTTACGATGCTGTTGTCACCAAAGATTTTCTTGTCAAAGTCGTAGGTAAGCTGTACGCGCTGCAGGTCAACACGGTCGGTAGAGTACATCCAGTAGTCAGAAGCACGGAAGTTGTTGTCGCCACCCTGAGTCGTCAGACGAGGATAGCTGATCTCCTCTCCATTGGCATATCTGTCAGCAGTCCAGGCACCGAGCACCACTTCACTGTACTTACGCTCGCCATATACCCAGTTGTAGTCATCGTTCTTGAGGGCTTTACCGCCTGTCTGACCGGTCAGCATGGTGAACAGCGTGAAGTTCTTGTACTTCAGCGTCAGGTTAAGACCTCCAGTGAAACTGGCACTCCAACGGCCAAGTTCAACCTCATCCTGAGCGTCTATCATACCATCATTGTTCTGGTCTACATATTTCAGGTCACCAGGCTTTACCTCGCCAAATGAGCTCTTCACCGTAGCATTGTCGATCTCTGCCTGGCTGTTGTAATAGCCAAGGCACTGCAGACCCCAAAGACCATCTGTAGATTTGCCTTCACGACGGAGATATTCGTACTCCACGTTCTCTGCAACCTGCAGGTTCTCGGATGAGGTGGTCATGCCAAAGAGTTGCGCACCAAAGTCGAACTCCCCAAACTTCTTGTTGTACATCACAGAGAAGTCGAGACCCTGACGACGGTTCTTACCATAGTTGATGTAGGGGATGAAGGTCGATACGGGCCAGTAGGTGTGCATGTAGCTGGGATAGATGTAGTCTGGCTGAGCCGTCAGACCGTCGGTCGTCGTATTGAAGTAGTTGACAGCAAACTTCAGCGTGTTGCCGAGGAGGGCTCCATTGAGACCTACGGTAAACTCCTTACGCTTGATGAAAGAAAGGTTCTCATTACCGCCGCGCTGAGAGTCGGAAGTCTGAATGCTGTTGTTGGCATCAGACCATCCCCACCATGTACCAGTAGAGGTAAAGATACTTTCATACATATAGTAATCGGAAAGGTCGAGGTCCTGATTCAGAACTGTGTAGCCCGTTGTCAGACGGAGGTCGTCGAGCCATGTGAGGTCCTTCATGAAGTCCTCCTTGGTGAGACGCCAGCCTAGAGTGAGAGAGGGCGAGAGTGCTTCGCGATGGCCTTTTGCCAGACGTGCAGAGTGAACGGCATTGGCAGCGAGGTCTGCATAATACTTGTGGGCATAGTTGTAAGAAGCCTGAAGACCAAGGTTGGCATTGCTGATCTTATGATAATCGCCACTGATGGTCTGCTGATAGCCGTTGGCAACCAAGGTAGCATGGAGATTATGAGCACCAATGGAATTGACATAGTCGAACTGACCATTCCAGGCAATCGTCTGCTTCTCGGCCGAGTTGCTTGCGTTGAGCGTACCGGTGTGCTTGTATTCTGACATCACGTCGAGCGAGCCGATGACATCCTTACCGTCAATCTGTGTCCAGTTTACTTTGAATGAATCGTACTGGTCGTCAATCGAGGTGGTATAGGATGTGACGTAGTCGACGGCAAACTGTGTCTTGAAGGTCAAGCCTTTAAGAATGGAAGCCAAGTCGAGCTTGATACCTGCATCGAACTGCATCTGTCGGCTGGTCCATGTGTTGTAACCGGCAGCATACATATTGCCAAAGGCATTGGTGCGGTCGTCCTGTGTGGCACCGAGGAAGTAGCGGCCGGCAGGCAGACCTGCAGGGTCGACAAGGATGTTCTTAGAGTTGTTGATCAGCGCCCAAGAGTCGGCATCCATTTCGTCGATATAAGAAACGGGGATGAACGGAGCCACACGGTTAGGACGGAGCGTAGCGGCTGCGCCCCAGAAATCAGAGTTGGAATTGCGCTGATTATAATAGGTGGCATTGGCATTTACCCAACCTGTAACCCAGTCGGAAAGACGAAGGTCAATGTTACCACGGACGTTCAGTCGATCGGTATAGTTGTTCTTACCTTCACCAAATTTGATGAAGTCGCCTAAGCGATAGTAGCTGATGTTGGCATAGAACTGAGCATACTTACCACCACCCTCGAACTCGGTTGTCACATCCCAGCGTGACTTGGTCTTCTTCAGATAGTCGGATGTATAGTACTGCTGATTGGGATAACGGTAGGGATTTGTACCAAGGGCGGTGTTGTAGATGTCCTCATCAGTAAACTTCTTAGCAAGACCGTCGTTGGTCAGTGCCTGGTTGTAGAGGGTCATATACTGAGCAGCATCCAAATATTTGGGGAAAGCTTTGGCTGCATCGATCTGATAGTCGGCACGGGCCGAAATCTTCAAGGGCTGGATCTTTCCACGCTTGGTAGTAATCAGGATAACGCCTTTTGAAGCGCGGCTACCATAGAGCACGACAGCAGCTGCACCCTTCATGAAAGTGATATCCTCAATCTCTGTAGGCAAAACATTGTTTGCATCACGGGGAACACCGTCGACCAGAACGAGAGCTTCGCCCTGGTTCCACAGCTGGCCGTTGTAGCCTGCGGTCAGGGCCTGCATGTTGTCGAGGCTGTAGGTGCTATAGTTCTTCTCTAACAGCTGCTTCACATTAACGGTGGTAACAGGCACAACAACATCACGGGCATCCGACTGACGGAAAGCCACATTAATGGTATCAGCTCCTGCAGGACAACCGGTGCAAGCCGTCGTCTCCTGCGCCATCACGCCTTGAGTGAACAAGGCGAAAAGTGAAAGCGGAAGAATACCTATATATTTAACTATATTGTTCATAAATCTACTTTTCTTTATATATTATTCTTTATTCACACTATTACCAACCTGGGTTCTGGAAGAACTCCGGATAGATGCTGGTATCCTTTCTCTTCAAAGGCAACCACCAGTGCTTGCTCGTGTAGTTACGTGTGAGAATGGTCTTCTCCGTAAATCCAGACACCAAGGTCTCCTCTGGATGCTTCGGATCAAATGCTCCGGCACGCGTAAACTCCTGAGAAGTCTTCACTGTGTAAGGAGCCTTGTCAAGCAGCAGCCAGCGACGAAGATCATTGAAACGTAGGCCCTCGAAAGCCAGCTCGCAAGCACGCTCACGACGTACTTCATCCATGAACTTGTGGTTGTCGGTCACATTTTTGCTGGCAACACCGTCTACACCGGCACGCTCACGAATCTTGTTGACAGCCTCAAGGGCAGTGAGCGGACAATTGGAAGCCTTGTAGGCGGCACCACCGGCTGCGGCACATGCCTCGGCATACATAATGTAGCAGTCGGCAAGACGAAGATACGGACAGTCAATATAAAGCTTCAAATAAGTGCTACCCATGTCGTAGTTGTTGGCGAGCATAGGAATGAACTTATAAAGGAAGTAACCCGTACGGCTCTCATTGATATCATCGCGATAAGAGCCGCCTGTATACATGTTAGCATAACGGTTCTCATTTGGTTCAATGGAACCTTCGACAACTTGTACACCATCATAGACGATGTCATGATAGAAGCGGGGGTCGCGATTCTTCCAAGGATGGGTGGGGTCAAAACCGGACTCAGGATCATCCAAAGGCAAGCCATTAGCCATACCGTAGGCATAGTTCACGTAGTTGGCAGTAGGCATTGAGAATGACTGGCCGCCTGTAAGAATCTGACCACCGAACTCGGTGAATACGCCGTAATGAGAGTTCTGCCATGCGTCGTCTGCAATAGCGCGAAGAATAGACTCGGTGCCTCCTGGAGGAAGCATGTTCTTGTTCCAGGTGTAGAAGAGGTCGGAATAATTCTCGAACTCAACCAACTGATACTGCGTCTTGTTACCTTCGACCAAAGCGAGCAGCTCACCAAAGGCATCTGCTGCCTTTTTGGCATATTCGGTATCATACTCATAGGTGCTGGCCTTTGAGTTGGTCACTTCCATCTTCTCGTTGGTGTTCTTCATCAGAGGAGAAGCAGCCCAAAGATAGTTCTTGCCCAGATAAGCAAGAGCGGTAATCTTGTTGATGCGGAAACCATTCTTACCGATAGTGTTGCTACCTACAGGCGACTTGTCCCAGTCGATGGGCAGCAGATCGGCAGCCTCGCGGAAATCCTTGGCAGCCTTGTCGGCACATGCCTGATAAGTCTCACGAGGAAGAGTCATCGGCTGATCGGGGGCTATTACATGGTCAATGTAAGGTAGTCCACCGAAGTATTGCATCAACATGAAGTGGAACCAACCGCGGAAGAAGAGGAGCTGTCCTTTAATGGTATTTCTCTCTTCATCAGTTGCTGCTGTCATCAGGTCCATGTTCTCAAGACCTACGTTACACTTACGAATGCCATACCATGCACCCTTCCAAAGTGAACGACTGAAACGGTCATTAGGATTGAAGGTAGAACCGGCGTCCATAAAGCCAGAACCCCAACCGTCGAATTCCTGCTGCCAGCCCCAGAAGTCGCCTTGGTCGACCTTATAGCTCATGTGGTAGTTAATACCTACCGCCATGATATCGTCGTCACCCCAGTTCCATGATGTGGTCCAATAGCCGCGAGTGAAGTCAGGCATGCAGAGATAAAGCTCTTCTGTAAAGCCCTGGAAATTCTTGAAGTTCTTGAAGGCATCCGAAGCAGAAACATCTGACTCAGGAGCCTTGTCAAGATAGTCTGTACAGCTGGTAGTCATTGTCAAGGACAGTCCCAGTGCGAACGTGACTGCAACAGACTTATATATTGAAAAAACTCTTTTCATATTATTAATAATGTATTATATTACGTGTTTACAACTCAATCTTGAGACCGAAGTTGATACGCTTCATGGTCGGGTAAGCACCCTGTGATGCGAGACCTGTTCCAGCAAAGTTGCTCTCACGGTCGTCGGGCATATCGGTCCAAACGAAGAGATTGTTAGCATTGACATAAACCTTCAACATATTGAGGCCGATCTTATTAATCCAGCCTTTGTCCCATGTATAGGCAAGCTCAATGTTCTTAAGACGGCAGAAAGAACCGTCGAAGAGGAAACGGGTGCCCTCGTAGTAGTTCGGAGTGGTGTTCATACGAAGTGAAGGAATTCCTTCGTGGGTCTCGGGGCTCCAGTAAGCCCCCTCATCGTACACTGTATGCAGATGAGGCTTGGGCAGAGAGTTGAACGCTACGTAACGGCTTGCGTTGGTCACACCGTAGAACTGTGCATAGAAGCCGAAGCCCTTATAGTCAAAACCAAGCGTAAGGTTGTAGGTGTTTTGGGGAATTCCAGTATAGCCATAAGGTGCACTGTCGTTTGCATCAATTACACCATCGCCGTTGAAGTCGGTGATAATATACTGACCAGGAAGCTTCTGGTTGTCGTTGGTGTTGTGGGTAGACATGGCAATTACCTCATCCCAACTGTTGGCAAAGCCATTCTCCAGATAACTGTAGGCTTGATCGATAGAATAGCCCTCTCTCTTCTGATAGGCAGGCAGGAATTGCGGGTCGTCGTGCTCCAGAATCACGTTCTTTGCATGGGTCATACTCATGTTGGCGTATGCGTGAAGGCCATTTGCGAAGGTGTACTTCAAACGAAGTTCCAACTCATAACCCGTGGTCTTCGTCCTACCTTTATTCATATAGGGAGCAGTAGCGCCGAAATAGGAGGGTACGGAACGCACAGAACCGGGAATCAGAATGTCGGAACGCTTCTCGTGGAAGAACTCGAAGGTGCCGCCAAGGATACCGTTTAAGAATGCAAAGTCAATACCAAGGTTCTGCTTGATGGCTTTCTCCCAGTGAGTCTCAGAGTTGCCAACTTTACTTTCTTTAAACCAGGTGTAGATGGATGGGTTACCGGGGTTGGTGGAGTCGAGTTTGGTATTGCCGCCGTAAGCCCATTCGGTCTGATAGAGCCAGCGGACGGGAACGTAGTCCTCACCGATTTCACCGTAAGAATAACGGATTTTCAGGATGTCGATCAAGTTTTGATCGAAGAGCTTCATCTCTGCAATAGGCTTGAACCATTTCTCATTAGCAATGTTCCAACCGATAGCTCCGGAATTGAAGAATGCAAAGCGATTGTCGCTTGAGAATTTCTCGGAACCGTTGTAAGCGCCATTGTACTCAAACATGTAACGGCTGTCGTAGTTATAAGTAGTACGGAAAGCCCAGTCCTCACGATAGTTTGTGAAATCATTACCAGTAGCACGCTCTGAACGGTTGAACACCCCCATGGCAGTGACATCGTGCTTGCCGAACTGGCGACCCCAGTACAACTGTGCCTGGTAGAAGAGGTTACGCTGGGTTAACCAGTTGCTCATAGAACCGCCGGCTTCTTCCCATGCTATCTGCTCAACAAAGTCGAAGTTGTTGTTGCCAGCAGGTTTCTCGGCATATTCTACAGCTCCCGTCAGAGGATCCACATATTTTTGTTGTGCATTATTATAGAGGTCATTGATACCACGATCGCTCTCAACAAATACGTTATCCCAAGAGATGAGACCAGAGAACTTCAGGCCCTTGGTGATGAACGACAGATCCTGCTCCACGGTGAAGTCGGTGTTGATACGAGTGGTGGTGGTTTGGTTGGCACCATGCAAAGCGAGGTTGGTCACTGAGTTAGGAGCACCTTGTGTGTCTTTTGGATAGTACCCCCAGATGCCATCGCTGTAACGGGGCATGAACACATCGTGGGGAGCAGAATAAGCTGCCTGCCACAACTGGGTCTCATACCATGAGTTGGCTTCAAGCCCGTAAGGAGAATTCTTGATGCCATGGCTACCGGAAAGATTTGCCTTTAATACAGTGGTCTTGGTGAGCTGGAAGTCAAGGTTTGAACGAACGTTGATACGGTTGAATCCATAACCGCCTTTATAACCACGGTTGTTGTCCCACTCACGGAAAAGGTCACCCTCGTGCTGATAGTCAACAGCGGCATAGTACTTAACATCCTTGGTACCACCGGCGATATTCACGTTAGCATTGTAGGACATGGCATAGTCTTTAAAGAGCTCCTTCTGCCAGTCTACATCGGGATAGCGCTCGCTCATCAGCATGCCGGTCTCAGGATCAATGCTTCCGGCTGGAGCGTTATAGTTGTTGATAAAATCTGTTGAGCGGATGTCGCCCCAGCTTGCAGGGTGAAGGCCAAGCTCATGTCTGACTGCCTGGTTTACATAATAGAGTGACTGGGCAGAACCGTAAGTCGTCGGCAGCTTTGATACCAGTTTGACGGCAGAACTACCACCTGCAGAAATCTTAGCCTTACCTTCTGTACCACGCTTAGTGGTAATAAGGATAACACCGTTAGCACCCTTCACACCGTACACGGCTGTTGCGGAAGCATCCTTTAGTACTGAAATGCTCTGGACAGAGTGGATGTCCACACTTGACATCGGGCGCTCAATACCATCTACGAGAATGAGAGGGGAAGAGTTGTTCCAAGAGCTGACACCACGGATAACAATCTTCGGATCTTCATCGCCAGGCATACCTGTCGATGCCGACGTGATGACGCCAGGAAGATTACCCGTCAAGGCCGATCCAATGTCCGACACACCACCTGCACGCTCCAGTGTGGCACCTGTGGTCTGCGTGATAGCTCCCACCACCGAGGCCTTCTTCTGCTGACCGTAACCTACTACGACCACTTCACTCAGCAGAGCGTTATCTTCCTTCAGGACAACTTTCTTGCCGTTGGAGGCCTTTACTTCCTGAGCGAGCATGCCCACATAGGAAATCACTAATACACTGTTCTGGTTGGGTACGGCCAACTTGTAGTTACCATCGAAATCTGTAATGGTACCCACACTGGTCTTGCCCTTCAGAACCACCGATGCGCCAATAATGGGTTCTCCATTATCGTCGACAACAGTTCCCGTAGCCGTATACGACTGTTGGGCACTGACCGTTAGGGTAAGCATCAACAGCATTACGAGCAACGTAACCGTCTTCATTGCGAATTGGTTTTGTTTCATTTGGTTAGTTGTTTTTATTAAAAATTTAAAAATCACATGCAAAGATACGTCTATTATAAATAATAGCGGATAAAAAGGCGTTTCATAAACTATTCTATATGTCTCATCCGTATAATGCCCGGCCTTTAGTTTCATTAACTTGAAATTTTTGATACGGATTCCGGTTCTGCTTGAGTTCTCGCTTTCGTTTTCGTTACGATATTAATGCAATAATCGTGTACCACAACACATAGAGCAAGCCGTTCGACAGAACTAGTCGATTCAGCAAAATACATTACTTATACGCCAGTCACGATGCCCTGGATGTAGGTTTTGAGGATGTGAATGCCAGTACGGTTGTCACCACCCCAGGGGATGATGAGATCGGCAAACTTCTTCGTCGGCTCGATGAACTGCTCGTGCATGGGCTTGAGGATGCGTTCGTAGCGGTCGAGCACCATCTCTACAGTGCGGCCGCGCTCCACAACGTCGCGGCGGATGTTGCGGATGAGGCGAACATCGTTGTCCGTGTCCACAAAAATCTTCAGATCCATCATGTCGCGCAGCTTCTTGTAGTGCAGCGTCATGATGCCCTCGATGATGATTACTGGCTTCGGATCCACGTGCACCGTCTCCTTCTGTCGGTTGCTCTCTATATAAGAATAGGTGGGCTGCTCAATGGCTTCGCCGTGCTTCAGCAGGCGAATCTGCTCGGTGAGTAGTTTCCAGTCGAAAGCATCGGGGTGGTCGAAGTTGATGGCGCGGCGCTCCTCGGGTGTGAGGGCCGTGGTGTCGTTATAGTACGAGTCGAGCGGTACCACCGCCACGCAGTGGGGGGGCAGCGACTCGGCTATCTTCTTCACGACG
>Ga0326514_10002318_pt1 | contig 12147 bp, 16 predicted proteins | sample 3_2548_0518_D_FD_203653 | JGI IMG/M metagenome (GOLD analysis project Ga0326514, IMG submission 203653) | Bovine rumen microbial communities from UC Davis, California, United States - 3_2548_0518 | ecosystem: Host-associated > Mammals > Digestive system > Stomach > Rumen | place: USA... | reverse complement strand
GCGTCACTTTTTGAGAAAATGGCTTGATTTCTTCAAACAAGCCCTGTTTATGTACAGATGCGGCGAGAATTGTGCCGTTCGGCCGTTCCTACGGCTACAGATGCAAATAGTAATTTAGTGAACCCTATTTAATATAAGATTATTTGGATTCCAATATATAGCATATTATTTTACGTTTTATGTGATTGGTTATTATATAAATAAATATCATTTTCTTATAAGAAAACAACTCTTGCCCTTTGCTTTTGCTGGGTGGTGTGTTTTGGCATGGTTTTGGAAGATGCATGGTATTGAAATAGTAATTCCGTCGTTCATTCCTCAATCAGTCTTTGATTTTATATATAGGGGCGTCTCTGCTTTTTTAGGGATATACGTGATATTTGGCTTTCTTCCATCTGTTTTATCTGAAAGAAAAGCTTGGAATACAATTATAGCAAGAATAGGAACCCTGACGTTAGGTATATATGTGGTGCACCTTATTTTAGTAAAATTTGTAGCACAAATTGCAACTAGTTTATTTAATGTTGATGGTTGGATGGCCGTTATAATTACAGGTCTAATCTTGATATTTATTTCAGTTCCTTTAGTCTTACTTTTAAGGGTGAATAAGTATTTATCAAAATTTCTATTGGGTAAGTTTTAAACCAAAGAGCTCAATTTTTAATACTCCATATATAAAACCAAATGAAGAAACAAATTCAAACATTAGAATTAACAATACCAAATAGAAGAGAGCTGCTAATGGGGGTAGGTATTATTATGGTTGTATTGTACCATTATGACACGGGTCTATGGTTTCAGAAGTTTTTTTATCCAGGCTTCCTTGGCGTGGATATCTTTCTCTTTATTAGTGGATATGGTCTTTGTCGTTCTTTTGAAAGAAACAAAATTCATACTTTTTTTCGAAGAAGGATAAAAAGAATATTGCCGATGTTTTTGTTATTGGCTATAGTTAAGTGTTCGCTATATGTACTAGGGGGTGGTTATTTGAGTTTATCTGACTGGTTTTTTAGCTTAACTTCATTAAGTTATTGGGGAACTGGAGGCGTATTTGTTGATTGGTATTTGTGTGGGCTATTAGCATTATATTTGTTTTTTCCACTTCTTTATAAGCTGCCTGTTTGGGGGGGGGCAGTTTTATGCTTTCTCGCCTGCTTCGTTTCGGTATTCTTTAGATTAGAATGGTATCATCAGTGCTTATTATTGAGATTACCTATATTTTATTTGGGTATATGTTGCTACAAGCATAGTTTTGTAAAGGCCTTCAAAAGTTCATTACTAATCTTTGGGGTTGCGTTTGTGTTGTTTGTCGTTTTGTGGTTTAATAGACTTACTCATACCTTTACGATTATCTATCCCTTAGCTCCTTTTGTGATTTTAGGCATATCTGTCCTTCTAGCGAAAAGTAAAAACTCTTTTATAATTTTGAAGTGGATAGGCAAACACTCTTTAGAAATATATGTTACAGATTGCATCGTAATGCAACTTATTTCTAACCATTGGATTTTAATACCAAGTATTATGTACTTTGTTCTATTAGGTTTGATTACTCCTGCAGTCTGTTTTATCAATAAAAAATGTATGTGTAAAATATGAAAATTGTCAATATAACAGGTGGCTTGGGAAATCAAATGTTTCAGTTTGCCTTAGCGTTGAGCCTTAAATCTGAGTTTCCTGATGAGGAGGTCTTCATTGATACTTCTCATTATCATACGATCTTTTTCAAGCATTATAAAGGTATTAACTTGCATAATGGCTTTGAGATAGATAAGGTGTTTCCTAAGGCAAATCTTCCTATCGCAGGAATGAAGCAGATTTCAAAAGTATCATACTATATACCTAACTATGTGCTTTCAAGAATTGGGCGCAAACTGCTACCTCAGCGTAAGACGGAATTGATTCCTCCTTATAGTAAGAACTATAGCTATGTAGAGGAAGCATATCAACCTGGTGACCGTTACTATGAGGGCTTTTGGCAGTGCATTATAAATTTTGAGGGAATTAAGGATAAACTCGTTGAGGTCTTTTCTCATCCTGAGCCAAATGAGTATAATAGTCAGATGATTTCTGAGATTAGCAGTTGCGATTCAGTGGGAATACATATCCGAAGGGGAGATTACTTGAATGAACCTGAGTTTTGTAATATCTGCGGTATAGAGTATTATAAAAAAGGAATTGAGCTAATACTATCAGATGGTTTTAAGCATGATTTTTATATCTTCTCAAATGACATCGCTTGGTGCGAAGAGAATATAGCACCTCTTGTCGGAGATAATGAGATACATTACGTGACAGAGAATAAAGGCAAACAGAGTTGCTGGGACTTGTTCCTAATGACTTATTGTAAAGATCTAATTATTGCTAATAGCTCTTTCTCTTGGTGGGGAGCATTCTTAAATAAGAAAGTGAATCGCGTAATTGCTCCAGAACCGTGGTTGAATAGGGATTGCGAAATAGATATTTATGACAAAAGTTGGATAAAGATTAAAGGGTAAGGCAGAAGAAATGGGAGACCTTGTTTCAATCATCATGCCTACGTATAAATGTGGGCGGTTTATAGCAGAAAGTATAAAAAGCGTACAAGCGCAAACATACAAGAATTGGGAATTGATTATTGTGGATGACTGTTCTAACGATGGGACTGTCGCCACGGTACTGGAATTCAAGAAAGAGGATGACAGGATAAGCCTGTATCAGAACTCGTCCAATAGTGGTGCTGCGGTAACACGCAACACGGCATTAAGAAATGCCCGTGGCCCTTGGATTGCATTCTTGGATAGTGATGACCTGTGGGAGCCTACGAAGCTTGAAAAGCAAATCAAGTTCATGGAGGAAAATAACTATGCCTTTTCTTATCACGAGTACGTCGAGATAGATGAGCAAGATAATCTGCTGGGTGTACATGTGAGCGGCAAGAAGCATGTGGACAAGTTTGATATGTTTTCTTGCTGCTGGCCGGGATGCTTGTCGGTGATGTATGATGCGTCTAAGGTTGGTCTAATCCAAATCAATGACATTAAGAAGAACAATGATACTGCAATGTGGCTGAAGGTAATCCGCAAGGCGGACTGCTATCTGTTGCCGGAATGTCTTGGTAAGTACCGTCGTCGTGCTAATTCGATTACACCCAAGCCATTATGGCAACGTATATGGGCTCATTATCCATTATTCAGAGTTGCGGAAGAAATGAATCCTATTGCCGCCACGTTCTGGGTAATCATGAATGTGTTTGGGAATGCGTATAAGAAATGGAAGTATGTTAAGAGGTATGAGGTGAAACCTTGACGTTGACGTTAACATTGACCTTAACCTTAACGAGAGTTCTTTTGGGGAGTAAGCACAAATGAGCACAAATAGAAAAGAAGCTACTATAGATGCATTCTTTGCCCTAATTAGAGCTGGCTTGTGGCCTGATGCTAACGTTAACGTTGACCTTGACCCTAACGATAAGGTAGATTGGGAAGAGGTGTATCAGCTGGCGGAAGAACAATCTGTGGTAGGCCTTGTTCTTGCTGGTATAGAGCAATTCAAAAAGGCTAACGTTAACCTTAACCTTGATCAGGAGCTGTTGTTACAGATGATAGGGGAGGTGCAGATGATAGAGCAGCAGAACAAGGCAATGAATCAGTTCATTGAAAAGCTTGTTGAGGGAATGAGAGTGTCTGACATCTACACTTTATTGGTTAAGGGGCAAGGTATTGCGCAATGCTACGAACGTCCGTTATGGAGAACGAGTGGGGATGTGGATTTCTTTCTTAGTAATGACAATTATGAGAAAGCTAAAAGATTTCTTCTTCCCTTATCATTTCTTCTTCCCTTATCGTCCGGCAACAAACCAGAAAGATTGTACTCGAAAGAAATGGGGATGAGTATCGATCCGTGGTACGTGGAGGTGCATGGCACTTTGCGTACTGGTCTTTCGAAACTTATTGATAAAGCCATTGATTCGGTACAAAATGATGTGTTCTACGGCGGTAGTGTCCGTTCCTGGGTAAATGGTAAGACACAAGTATTTTTGCCTGCACCTGATTGTGATGTGTTCTTCGTTTTTACGCACTTCATCAAACATTTCTATAAAGAAGGTGGGGTGTCAGTTAGACAGTTGTGCGACTGGTGCAGGTTGCTGTGGACGTATAAGGAATCACTGAATCACGGTCTTCTGGAATCACGGATCCGTAAAGCTGGATTGATGTCTGAATGGAAAGCATTTGCAGCTTTAGCCGTTGAGTATCTTGGAATGCCAGTCGAAGCGATGCCGTTATATTCCTCAGATAAGAAGTGGAAGAAGAAAGCGAAAAAGATTGTAGCTTTCATACTAAAAGGGGGTGAGTGGCAAAGATTTAAGGATACATTTAGAGTCGGCTCCATATTCCCTCTGAATACTTTCAGATTCTTACCGGGAATTATATTTGGCGTGAATTGGTTAAAGATTAAAGAAAGAATCTTTAAACGTTAACCTTAACGATAACCAATGAAAATCATAGATGTAAATCTATTGGACGAAGTTTCCGCACAGGCTAAAGTATCACCAAGGCTGCGGATGAATTATAACTTTTATCAGTCGCTGGATGATAAATGTCATCGATTCTTGAATGCCGTGGAGCCAGGAACGAAGGTTGAGATACATCGTCATCCGACGAAAGACGAGTCGTTTGTGCTACTTCGTGGTAGAGTTAGAGTGAATACCTACAATGATGATGGTACAGTGATAGAGAGCGTAATTCTTTGTCCAGAGGAAGGGCTCTACGGAGTGGATATTCCCAAGGGCGTCTGGCATAATGTGGAATGCTTGGAGTCAGGAAGCGTGTTCTTTGAATGTAAGGAAGGTCCGTTTGTGCCGCATGAGGTGGAAGGCATCTTGAAAGTTTAGAGTTGAGGGTTTAGGGACAGTTCAAAGTTGATAGTATGACAGGTACAACGCTATACAACAGATTGAAGGATTTCATAGAGAGCGAAGGAAAATCTTGTTCCTTCGACCCTGAGTTGATAACTCCAGAGTATGTGTATAGGATGTGGGGAGGGAGCGTTGCGATAGATGAAATCGCAACGGGACTTACGGAACTACGGAAACAAGGAGTATTTATGGTTCATGGTTCATGAGTCAAGGTTAATGGTTAGTTTACGGGTAACAGTTAACGTTTCATGATGAAGGGTTTTCAGACTAGTGGCGAACTGATGGAGGCTGTAAGGGCTCTGGATTATATGGCTCAGTACAAGGTATGCGAGGCATTCTATAAGTTATCAAAGGGCTTTGACTGGAGCGACAGACTGATGTTCCAACGGTTTGAGGAGTAGTTTACCATGATAGATGCAGAGAACCTGGAGGAACATTTCGTAGAACTGCACTGGGCAGTGAATGATATGGATAGTTTCTTCTACGAAACGGATGTATATAGGCCTGAAGAGTTTTATAAGGTGGTAAGGGAGTTAGAGGAGAAATACAAAGTCTTTCAACGATAACGAAACCCTTAACGTTGACAGAATTGTTTATTTAAGGGATTAATAAGGCTATTTGAAAATGAGAGTGTACGGGGATCGAGTAATGGAAACGGATTTTTATATACCTGAACCAAAGGGCTTTTCAATATGTGCATTGGAAATTCTAAGAGGTTGTTCCTGTGGAAGGATTCTTAAGCCAGGGGTGTATCCGTTTGATGACCTCCTACGCTTTAATCCTGACGGTTCTATCAATGGGGTGAATAATTCCAAAGTGCTAAAGGATTTCTTTGGTCCAAACATAACGGTCCATGCTATTGTGGGTGAGAATGGAAGTGGGAAATCATCATTGCTCGACCTGATGTATAGGCTTATCAATAACTTTAGCTTTATGCTAGAGTTGGGTATGCACAAAAGTGCAGGAGCTATGAAGCTTTGCTATGTGCAAGGGTTGAGGATGAATCTCTATTTCATGATTGATGGTCAAAAGGGTGTCTTGCGTGCTTTCGATGATAGGATGAGCTTTCAGTATGCAGACTACGAACAGCTTCTTTCATTCCAGCGAGTGGAGAGTAATGAAAGGCAACGCGTCATATTTGACAATATAAACATTAAAAACGAAGTTGTAAAAGAGGCCACAATTACGACACCTGTCGCCCGTATGGCAGAAGTCGCGAGAAGGTTTTTCTACACCATTGTATCAAATTACTCAGTACAGTCGTATGTAGATGATGATTACGCCAACGAAAAAACATTGATTGAATATCACCCTGAGTTAGAAGAGGGTAAGGGTGGGAGGAAACAGATATCGAGAAAAGTTATAGAACGTCAAGAAGATGATGTTTGGATACACAACATTTTCCATAAAAACGATGGCTATAGGACTCCTATTGTTCTGAACCCTTACCGAGAAGAAGGAACTTTGGATATGAGTAAGGAATATCGATTGGCAATATACCGTTTGTCATCAATATTCCTGAAAGCAAGACAATTGGGGATAGATTTGTTGGAAGATTATACATTCGATGGAGTTAGATATACATATGATGCTCATTCTGTTGAGCGAAAGTTTGAGAAGCAGTTTTATCGGAAGGTGCGCCACCACCAAGAGTGGGCATCCATGTTGGATATTAGCGGTAACATATTATCCAAACCAAATTCCATAGCTTGTCAAATACTTGAGGGATTGGGTCTAGCAAAAAGGACAGATCTTGAAGTGCCTCTGGTGAGAGATGCTTGTCTCTATATGGTATATAAGGTTCTTTCCATTGCTTCTAAATACCCGTCTTATTACGAGTTTGAGGATTTTGGCGATATAGAATCATACTTGCAAATAACGGATGACATAAGAACTCCTGAACTTTTGACGTCTTTACTAGAAGCCATTGAGAAGGACCGCTCACATATTACATTGAAATATCGCCAGATGAAAAGGTTCTTGGATTTAGTGAAGAAGGAGCCCGCCATCGTTACAGTTTTGGAAAGAACATTCAGTTATACGCAATATATAAATGCTCTTTTAGAGAATAGGGTTTGGGAAAAGTATCCTCGTAATATGCAGGACATTCTGGAATCTTTACCTCCGGCCATTTTTAATATTGATATATGGTTGAGTAAGAAGGAGAATCAAGAAGTTTTGAACTTGCGGCATATGAGTAGTGGAGAGCGTCAGTTCCTGTTTACTTGCAGTACCTTTATCTACCACCTTCTGAATCTTAAGAGTGTACATGAATACAAACGTGTTCGCTATCGTTGCATGAATCTCGTACTTGACGAGGTGGAAATATGTTTTCATCCAGAGTATCAACGTAAGTTTATCAAAAAACTGATAGACCTATTGATAAAACTGAGGTTGAACTATAAATGTTCACTCAATATTATTTTGGCGACACATTCTCCTTTTATTCTGAGTGATATTCCTAGACAAAATATCTTGTATCTTGAGAATGGAAAGTGCGTTAATGATGAAATAGAGGTTAACCCTTATGCTGCCAATGTGAACGATATTTTGCATCAGAGTTTTTTCTTGAAAGACTCATTCATGGGTGAGTTCGCTTTGGAGCGGATGAATCACCTGATGGAAGACATTGATAACTTAGGCAGAAGGAAAGATGGAAGGAGAGAAGAAGAATTGTGGCAAGAAATAAACCTGATAGGTGACAAGTTCTTGAAGCAACAACTTTCTACATACCTGAAATTCCGTTCTAATGTGAACAAGTATGGAAAGGATACTGATAGATAGTCAAGTGAAGGGTTATGCTTTGCAGTACGAAAAATCGTTTCGTGCACTGAAGCATGATGTGCCTGGGGATTTGAGAGGTTGGAAAGCAGTTTTGAGCGCCCTCAATACTTACAATCATTTGACTCCAGTTGAGTTGGACCAATATCAGAAGTATCTGGAAGAGGTGGCAACAGACTATGATAATGCAGATAAGACGAAAAATCTTTTAGTCTTAATGCCAGATGAATTCGATACCTATTGTCAGAAATATGATACAAAATTCCCATTAGTATCAATGGGGCAAGACCTTGTTTATAGGATTCAAAAAGGCGGGAAGAATAAGGGACGCCAATTTAAGAAAAAGTTCTGGGAATTGATTGTAGATTGTATGCATTATGAAAAAGATGTCAGGCCTATAATGGTTCCTATAATTGAAGCGATGGGTATCCGATCTTGTGTGTATTGTAACATACAATATGCATTGACGATTAATCACCAAAAGGGAATGTTTGAGCTGGACCATCGCTACCCTAAATCCAAGTACCCATTTCTCTGTACAACGTTCTACAATCTACAACCCAGTTGTCCTTCTTGTAATCATGGGAAAAAGGCTGCTACTGCAGATTTTGGATTATACACCAAAGATGCGAGTAAACTAAAACCTTTTCATTTGCTAACAAACCCACAGATATATTTCAGAGGAAGAAAGTTTGACCCCAAACAGATTTCTGTTCATTTAGTATCTTCTGATGTAAATGATAAGAAGCAGGTTTTGGCGGCTTATAATCATCAGAAAGATTTCGATATAGATTCAACATATAAAGAGGTGGTAGATGTTGCAGAAGAAACGATGTGGCGTTGTCGTGCATACGATAATACATATAAGGAATTGTTCTTAAATCATTTTCCTGAGTTATATGATAAGGATTCGCTTCATCGCTTTATCTTCGGTACTTATGCGGAGGGGAATATTCACAAAAGGCCCCTCACCAAGCTGATTAGGGATATCGAGGAGGATATGAGAGTAATTGTTGAACCTTAGGGATTTGTTTTTGCAGAAAATATGGATTTTTCACTTCTGATTAATAGAAGAATCATAGATATACTCATAGGGGATGTGAAACTATATGGAGAGGTTTCGCTTCCGTATATGTCAGGTCCTGATTTGTGCAATTTAAGCACAACGTTTGGACTTGCTCGTACATATACCTGGGGTAATAGTAGAATTGGTGCGAACAAAAGTAGGTGGGAATACATGCAAGACCTGCTGAAATATTTGAATCCGCAGGGACGGATTCCAGAGCTACTGTCATACTTAACGCAACAAGGACGTTTTGAGAATCTTACTGGTATCGGTGATATTCACAAGGTGGATGAGACATATAAAGCTATCATTAAAGGGATGCTGGATGCAATTAATGCTCAACTGGTGATAGCACGGGTGGAGTTGAGACTTCTTAATAAGAAGTTTGTGATGGCTGGCATAGGTGAGGAAGTCGTAATAGAGACCCCTAAGGTGAAAATTATCACATCCCAATATATCAGAGAATTGCCAGAGAGAATTAAGGATGACCTCGAAAATAAAGATTATGATAGTGTAATTACTAAATCAAGAACCTTGCTTGAAGAAGTTCTGATTTTCATTATAGAGAAGATGACATTTGAACGTTATAAAAGTAATGGTGATTTGGTGAAGATATATCAAGACGCAACGGAGCTGATGAATATGAGACAAAAAGGTGATTGGGACAAGAGAGTAAACGAACTCCTTGGCGGACTTCACAAGCTTGTAAGTGCTATTTCGAGTATGCGCAATATGAATAGTGATGCGCATGGTGCAGGATTAAGTAGAATAAACATCAAAAAGCGTGAAGCTTTATTGGTGGCTCATTCTTCAATGATACTTGCTGAATATTGGTTAAGCGTTTTTGAGGGGAAAGAATGAGCGGAAGGTGAAGGAGACGGGCGACCGAATGGGAGCCGGTCTCTGTGCGGAGCGGAAGGCTCTTTTGCGGGCTTGACCGCAAATGTGTCTGAAGCGGTGGTTAAAATGAAGAATAGAATTTAAATAATATAATTGTAGATTTAGTTATGAACATGAAACTTAGGAACATTCCTTTTTCGCCGCCGGATATGACGGAGAAAGAGGCAGCAGAGGTACGTGAGGCTATTTTGTCGGGCTGGATTACCACGGGGCCCAGGACGAAGAAACTGGAGGCGCTGATTTCAGAGTATGTGCACACGGACAAGACGGTGTGTCTGAACTCGGCAACGGCTGCACTGGAGATGGTTCTGCACCTGCTGGATATTCAGCCTGATGATGAGGTGATAGTGCCGGCATATACCTACACGGCAACGGCATCGGTAACTCAACACGTGGGCTGTAAGTCGGTGCTGGTGGATAGCCAGAAGGACAATGTGGAGATGGACTATGACAAGTTGGCGGCTGCCATCACGGAGAAGACAAAGGTGATTGCACCTGTGGATCTGGGTGGTATTGTGGCTGACTATGACCGTGTGTTTGAGATTGTGGAGGCAAAGAAGGGTTTGTTTAAGCCTAACAATGCTTTGCAGGCAAAGATTGGAAGGATTGTGGTGTCTGCGGACTGTGCGCACTCGTTTGGCGCTAACCGCAAGGGCAAGATGGCTGGTGAGATTGCAGACTTCTCTTCATTCAGTTTCCATGCGGTGAAGAACTTTACTACAGCAGAAGGTGGTGCGCTGACATGGAATTTGCCGTTTGGTAATGAGGCTGTTCAGACGGATGCTGATTATATGCCTAATGTGCCTAAGAAGGAAGGGGAGACATGGAACGAGATGCTTTACCGCTTGAGCCAGTTGTTCTCACTACATGGCCAAAATAAAGACGCTTTAGCTAAAACGAAGTTGGGTGCATGGGAGTATGACATTATTGGCCCTTGGTACAAGTGCAACATGACGGACATCATGGCTGCATTGGGTTTGGTACAGATGGAGCGCTATGAAGGCTTGTTGAAACGTCGTCAGGTGATTGTGGCTAAATACAATGAGGCGTTGAAGGATCTGCCCGTGGCAGTTCTGAACCATAAAGATGCTGACCATTGCAGCTCACATCACCTGTATCTGGTGCGTTTGCTTGGCAAGACTCGTGAGGATGCGAACAAGGTAATTGAGCAGATGGCAGAACGTGGCATTGCCTGCAATGTGCACTACAAGCCACTGCCTATGATGACGGCTTATAAAGCTCTTGGATTTGACATCAAGAATTATCCTAATGCTTATCATCTGTTTGAGAATGAGGTGACACTGCCATTGCATACAAAGCTCACGGATGAGGATGTGGAGTATGTAATCACTAATTTCGTAGAAATAGTAAAAGGTCTTTGATGAAAAGATTATTTGATATAGTAGCTAGTGGGCTTGGTTTGATAGTACTGAGCCCACTTTTTATAATCCTTGCTATCTGGATTAAGTTGGATAGCAAAGGCCCTGTATTCTATCGTCAAGTGAGGGTCGGTTATAAGAACAAAGACTTCCGCATCTTTAAGTTCCGCTCTATGCGAGTGGGGAGTGATAAGGGGAGTTTGGTGACCATTGGCGGACACGATCCTCGCGTGACTCGCAGCGGGTATTTCATCCGCAAGTTCAAGTTCGACGAGCTGCCGCAGCTGATCAACGTGTTTGTGGGGGATATGTCGTTGGTAGGTCCCCGTCCGGAGGTGCGCCACTATGTGGACTACTGGACTCCAGAGCAGATGCACGTGCTGGATGTACGTCCAGGCATCACAGACCCTGCATCCATCAAGTTCAGAAATGAAAATGAGCTGATGGAGAAGGCAGAAGATCCCGAGAAGTATTACATCGAGGTGATTATGCAGGAGAAGATTAAGCTTTATCTGGAATATGTGGAGAAGCATAGTTTTCTGTATGATATTGGGCTTATCTTTAAGACATTTTGGGTAATCGTAAAGGAACGGTAATATGGATGTTGTTGAGCGTTTGAAGTCATTCATTGAAAGTGAGACTCGTTCATGCTCTATGGATTTTGGAGCTATCTCGCCAGAATATGTTCACAGAATGTGGGGAGGTACAGTTTTTATCGAGGACATTAAAGAAGGATTCAAGGAGTTGCAGAAACAAGGAATACCAGTGGTTGTGAAATGAAAAACATCTTGAAAGCCATCTGTCAGTTTTGTTCGTACTTGTTTGTTCCTCAGTGGGGGCGCAAGCGAGGTAAGGAGGGATGATGTTTGATGGGAGATATAGACAAGTCGGTCATGGAACTGTTGGTTCAAAAACAGCCAATAGGGATATGGCCGCTTGTCGGTTTTTAGAAATGGTATAAAGATGCAAGAGACGGCAAACAAGCAGAAGCGCATTACCCTGAAAACTATAGGTCACCTGCATAACCACGTGTGAACATCCACACATTGACAAGAAATTCTTCATCTTCAGACTGGTCAGGATTTTCGGTTAATCCACGCGGTTATGCAGGTGACTCGTTTTACTGA
>Ga0326514_10002316_pt1 | contig 12151 bp, 15 predicted proteins | sample 3_2548_0518_D_FD_203653 | JGI IMG/M metagenome (GOLD analysis project Ga0326514, IMG submission 203653) | Bovine rumen microbial communities from UC Davis, California, United States - 3_2548_0518 | ecosystem: Host-associated > Mammals > Digestive system > Stomach > Rumen | place: USA... | reverse complement strand
GACTTCGTTTCCCTTTTCGTCAATTTGGGTCCTTAAAATTCCCTTTTCCTCAAGCAACTTCCTTTCATTCCTTAAGAGGTAATCGGAAATTACTTTTGCCTTTTTAGAGGACAATTCATAAGCTTGATCATTGACCATTTCGGTGATGACGGAGCCAATCCTGCTCCTTTCCCCTTCCTCGACTTCCTCCTTAAGGGTGTTCCTAGTTATCAAATAAACTTCCTTGAAATCCCTATAACTGTATTCGGTGGCTTCTCCATTGTCCGATCTAAAACCAAATGTCGAAGATGCCTTCCTTTTTTGGAATTGTTTCTTATAGAGATTATATTCCTTCCTAAGGAATTTGCTTTGCCTATAAGGCGCGTTCCATTCCTTAAAGGATTTGGGGGATTCGTCCAGCGTTTTGGCTAAGTATTTGTTGTATTTAGCCACGCGAGAACGGTATTGCCGTTGCGATACCTTCCTGCTCTTAGATCTTCTCGCCATTTAACTTAATCCCTCCTTCTTCGGTGAAAATAAATATATTCGGAACTGCCTTCTTTGTATAGATGTCTCCCCATTCCCAATCGCCTTTGGAATCGTTGGGAATACCCCTAACAACCGGGCTATATTCGCCGTTTTCGATGAATTCATAGGAGCCGGCGGATGCCATCCTGAATTTGCAATTTACATGGTCATTGTGCCATTGGCCCAAGCCTTGACCTTCGCCAGATCCGTGGTATATGGGACCATCATACCAAAATCCATCGGTATTGAATAAGAGGACTTTCCTTCCGCTTCTTTCCACCTTCTTAGCCAATTCAGTGACCCTTTTGTTGTTGTCGTGGATGGCATCTCTGGATAGATGCGCCCACCTAGCGTTACATCCGCCTATGGATTGCATAAAGCCAATCGAGAAATTGAGGATGTGTTTGTTTATCTCATCCTTTTCGCGGTTCTCGAAAAGCTTTTCCAAAGTCGGGCGGAATTCCTCGTGGGTATTGGCAAGCCCGGCGGCGAAAGAGCTATGGAAGTCTATGTGGTGGGCATGGCTGAAAATCTTGTCTATGTAAAATTGGTGGTTTGGTTTTACGATGTATTGGTCTATGGCCTTTTTGACGTTTGGTCCAGTGTCTATGGCATATTTATCCAAATCCACGCCATCTTTTAGAAGAAGCCTCTTGAATTTGGTGAAAGCGGCCCTTCCGCTTAACTTCTTGGGGGTTTTCGTTCTGAACTGGATGCGCCAAGCGAATCCATCCAAAATGACGGTCAATTCCACGCAATACCTATTCGCTCTGACATCCCATGCCGGAACTTTCATCCGGGGGCCGTTTTCGATTCCCCCGGATGCTGTCCTTTTAAGCTGGTAAAGGTTTTGCTTCTTGAGCCAAAAATAGATCTTGTTGAATTTCTTGGCCCCAGATATGCCGATATTGAAATTGGAGACCGGAATCAAAAGATAGTTTATCCGCTGGGTGGCGTTACAATGCTTAAGCGATGCCAATTCCTTGATCATAATCGTTTACCTCAAAACGGCATATCGTCATCCGGCATCTCTTCCAGATACTTTATCATCTCCCTAGCCGTCCTCATGGGGATGTATTCGTCCTCGGCAGGATTATAGCCTTGGAAACGGTTCATGACGGATTCCGCCGCCACGTTCTTCTTCTTCATCAAGCCCAGAATGTAATCCCTTTGGGGCTCGCTCATGGGCTTCTCGGTTTGGGACGGTTTTCCCTTTTGGGGCTTATAAGACGGTTTCTTGTCGGCTTTGGCGGCTTGCTCTTCCTTGGGCTTATCGACCAGCAAGGGCTTGGAAGCCTCGTAATCCGGGTCATCCCCATAACGGAGCCTGAATAGCTTTAGAAGCGCGTATTTGACGGCATAGGTATAGGCTTTGCCCATCGCCTTGTCGTTATCGTCAATACCCATTCCCACGGCCTCGATGTGGTATATATCATCAATGCAGCGGATTGTTTCCGCATCATCGTAGAAATCCAGCGCGACCTCCACCGTGGCGATGAATTGGAGCTTTCTCCCTTTGGCCCCGTATGCCTCTTTGATTTGCAGATCGGATTTTTTGACCCTTACGGTGTAAAACCACCCGGCCTCTTCAAGGATGGGGTTTACCACATCGAGGATGGCCGATTCGCTGACGGCGCGGAAATTGTTACCCTTCTCGCATTTCATCAAATCGGGGATAAGTTTTTTGTCGGAATTGATTTTTTTGATTATCTCAGTGAATTGCATTGCATTTCTCTCCTTAATTTCTCTAATACCCCTTCTACATCATGGAAAATATCGCCGGGATTGAGCCATACTTCTCTATCAAGCTCGCAAAAGCTTTTGTATTTGACGGTAGTAACCGCATCGTTAAAGTTTGTCAAACAACTATCTAAATAAACCTCGGTGACATGGGATTGGCAGACAACGTTACCATGAATGAAAAAACATACATCCCCGGGTTTGAATCCAATATCAACTTTCATCGTCATTCCTCCTTAAATGGTTATGTCGCTGATGCAAACACCCAAATCCCACGATAGATCCAGCAGGCATTTTTCGACGGGCGACCTATGCGGACTGTTCATTATCTCGTAGAATCTGGCGCGGCTGATTTGCTTTTGCCGGCAATAATTGGCAACGCTTTTGAAGCGGTAGCAGACAAGCCTGATGACCTTTTCTTTGTCAATCCTTACTTTGCAATTTTTGAATCTGGGCATAATTTAAATTCCCTCTTTAATAAAGCATATTCTTCTTTAGTTAATTCCCATTCATAGCTGGGAGTGCATATCCTATATCCATCAATGAATATTTGCCTTTTAACAATATCCAACACTTGATTTAGTTTGCTGGCTTCAAACTGCCATTCCATCGAAAGCCTATGCCAGCCTTCTTTATCGTCATGCTCTTTTTCGAGAACTTGGAGTATGCCTTTATAGGTCTCCAAATCCTTTTCCCGGCATCCGATGCAATCCTCTTGGATCAAACCCTTCTTCGCCAATTCGATGTGGTTTTCAAGGGCCTTTATCATTCCCTCTAAGACCACAACGGCATCTCCGTATTGCATTAGAACATCCTCCCACTCATATTGTGCTCGGAAAGCCATTGGACCGCTTTCCTATGGGCATCCGTTCCAAGCATATCCGTCCTATTGCAGATCATTTTGCACATGGTCGCCATTTGGACGGTTTCATCGGATTTGACGAAAGAGCCATAAAGGCCGGGATTATGAATCTTTAGCCATTTCTTAAATTTGCCTAAATCGAAAGTCTCCAAAGCATCCTTCATGCTGGAAACGCATATTTTAAGTTTTTTAATGTTTTTAAGTTTTTTAATGTCGTAATATTCTGGCATATTCAGCCTCCTTAAATTTTTTAGCGTGTTTTGGGGGAATCATGAAAATCAGCACTTCCTCCGCGTTTTTCCCAATGCCGCGCTTGGCTTGGAATTTTTGGATAATGACAATCGGTTTTTCCTTTTCCATTCAAACCTCCTTTCCCCTAAATTATACCCTCTCTTTACGAAATGGAAAGATAGCAAATTCAATATTTAATTTGGTAAATCGGTATGGAATAATAATAGGCGAGGAATTTTCATTCCTTAATCAGCGGAACCGCATTATATCTTCAAAAATCATAATGCAGGGGTCTAACCGAAGAGGTGCCTGCTTATGACTAATTGGACACTAGGTTTGATCAATGCGGTTTACCCCCATGATTTCTAACTTAACGGAGGTTTATTATGTTAATGGTGGTTAGAAACCTATTCAGATTCTTCCCTGAACAACAGGGAGGCAAGCCAGCGGAGAATCCGCCGGCGGAAAAACCAAGCGAACAAAAGCCCAAGGAGGAAAGCGGAAACGTGGAACTCGCCAAGGCTTTGAAGGAAGCGAGGGAGAATTCCGTTCCGAAGTCAGACTATGAAAAACTTCTGGAGGAAAACAAAAAACTCGTTTCCGAAATCATAAACGGGGGAGCCGATGCTGGCAGCGGCCAACAGGATGCCCCGAAAAAAGACCCCGATAAAGCCATCTCCGAATTGAGGAATGAGCTCTATGGCCCGAACTGCTCCGAATTGTCGAATTTGGAATATTGGACCAAGACCCTCGAATTGAGGAAGGCCGTCATCGAGAAGGGGGAACCCGATCCATTCCTCCCGGTCGGCGCGAAAATCAGTCCCGATGAGGACGATGTTGAGAAAGCCAACAACGTGGCCGATGTGGTCGAACAGTGCATCAAGGAAGCCGATGGGAATTCCGAAGTGTTTACCGCTTTGCTCCAAAGCAGGACCAACAACGATTCCCCCCAGATGGTGATGCGCCTGAAAAAACTTGGGATCAAATTCTAAAGGAGGCAATCTATGCCAGCATTTGCAGGGTCCTTGAACCCCAACGAAATCTTCTCTTCCATCTTCAACATGATTATCTCGCAGCAAATCAACGCGGATAACATCAAAGAAGGCTTTTCCAGCCTAGTCAACAAAGCCAGAACCGATGGCGGTTTGTATGGCGACACCAAACTCTACTACGACACCGATGTCCTCAAATCCCATGCTTGGGGCGGAGACCTCGAAGCCCCGAACCTTTTGGCCCTCGATAGGCCCGAAGATCCCGAGTGCCAAGCCATCTCCCTCAACGTCTTTAGGCAAATCCGCGTGACCGTGGACTATTACCTTTCCAAGAGGGCTTGGAAGGACGAAGGCTCTTTCGCCCAATTCAATTCCGTTACTTTGGGATGGCTTAGGGAAACCAAAAAGGTTTATGACCAAACCACTTACAACGCCTTCATCGGAACCCGTATCTCCCCCGTCCAAGCCGATGTCAACGTAACCTTGAGCACCATCACCGCCCCGGCCACCACCGCCGATGAGGAATCCAAGAACAGGCTAAGGGCGCAGAAGATCGGACAAGCCATCGCCAACCTCATGGTCGCCATGAAGGACGTTTCCAGAGACTACAACGACTACGGCCATCTCAAGAGCTACGATGAGGACGAAATCACCATCATCTTCAACGCCGCATACGTCAATGAGATTACCTATCTCGACTTACCCACCATCTTCCACAAAGAAGGCATCGTCAAGAAAATCGATCAGGAAATGCTCCCTGCCCGTTACTTCGGCAATGTCCTCACCGCCTCCAAGACCGTTGGCGCGACCGATGATGTCCGCGCCATGCATGAGCAGGAAATCACCGTCAGTGGAACCCAATATCACCTCTTTGCCGGTGACAAATTCCCGGTCGGCGCGGTCGTGGCCGCCGGTGACGGTTACGAAGTCGATGGAACCATCATCGCCAAGGTCGTCACAAAGCTTCCGCCTTATATGTCGGCCTTTGAGGTCGGAACCTCCTTCTTCAATCCGAGGTCCCTCACCGAGAACCACTACTTGACCTTTGGGCACAATAGCCTTGAGCACCTCTATGCCCATCCATTCGTCAGGGTGGTAGCCAACTAATCATTATTAGGGCTTCCCAATTTCCCCCTAATTTTGATAACCTCCGCAAGATGGGAGGGGTATCCCTTGCCCCTCCCATCACCTTGAGGAAAAACCATGAAACGCTGCTATTGTCTATTGGAAAGATTCAACAATTATTTCAATCGTAAGATCATCAGATTCGATTCCCTTTCGGATTACCAATCCGCATCCAAGGATAGTTTCATCCCGGTCAACAACGATGGCTCGATGTCCCATTTCGATTTCAATCCGAACGATAATGTTACGGCTGAAATAATCGTTAACAACGTCCCCTTCGACCCCGATTATTTTTTGCTTCTAGATGACGATGCCAACATCGTGCAGAGATGGTTCGTCATGGAGCAAAGCAGGAACCGTCAGGGCCAGTGGCTCTATACCCTTAGAAGGGATGTCGTGGCGGACAATCTGGATAATTTGGAGGAAGCCCCGGTTTTCGTTGAGAAGGCCATGCTGAAAGAGGATGATCCATTCATCGTCAATAGCGAGGGGATGAGCCTCAACCAAATCAAGAAAAGCGAAACCCTGCTCAAGGATAAATCCAATACCGCTTGGATTGTCGGCTATATGGCGAGGAACATCGGAGGGCAGGACATCAATATCCAAGTTCCAGCCGCAAACATCAACATCCCATTTAAGACACTTTCGGAGATAGCCAACGAAATGGGGATTACCGAATCCCAGCTAATCGACCGAATCAATTTCGATAATTCCGGAACGATAAAAACATACTTCGCCACAAGCCTTGACCTCGCTTTCAACCTATTCACGGATGAACCCGGACCGATAGACCAGTATTTCCATCTTAGCGGCAACTTCGATTCGCTATTTGCCAAAGAAAGCATTGGAGTGAGCAATGACCCCTTTGTGGTTCCCACTTTATTCGATTACTCAGATCATCTCTCCTTTGCCCAAGCCACCACGATTGTGAACCGTTTCTGTGAGGCGGTTTACGACCAAAGGACCGTTTGGATAGCCAATCTAGGGCAAATCTTCGATAGGACGTATTACCTATCGGATAGCCAGCTTGAGAAATTGAAGGCATTTAACGGAGTATACGTCAAATACAATGGGCAGTATTACCAACTCAACGTCCAAGAAACCGCCACCGACAACGTCCATAAGGAAAACATCCCCAGCAGCAATCCATGCGTTTCGGCCACCGCCAACGAAACTATAACCCTATGCCAACAGGATGGCATCGTTTTAACCATTTCAAACAATGGGGTATTGTCCCGTGTGGGGATGTGGGAGAAGGAAGCGGTCATCACGATGCAATTGGTGGCCGAATCCGCTTTGGTTCCCCAATTAACCGCCAAAATATCGTCAAGCAGGACCATTACCGGCGATCAGGAATACGATATATTCGCCATTCCATTGAATGGGAAAATCAATGAATATGGGATTTGGAATACCATCGAGGAATATTCCAGAAAGATGGCCGCCGCCATCGCTTTGGAAGCCGATGCCAAAGTCTATGATCTGCAACTTTTGCCCTATTGCCCCATCCCATCCATAGTCGGAAGCTCTGGGGAAATAGACATATCCAACCTTACCGAGGGTGTGGACTACGACAAAATAAAGGGAGCCGGAATCAGCCCAGCCATCCCCGTGGCCCAGCCATTCACCGCCGCCGATTTCACTTTCACCCCCGTGACCACTGGGGTTTATTCAGCCACCGGCTCAAAGATTTTGTCCTCATTGCCGGTCGGCAAAACCGCTATTATAGATTCCATAGACTTCACTCGAATCAACGATGGAACGATTGACGAGGTTTCGTATACGGTTAGCAATGACGTTGTAAGCATTACTTTGAAATACCATACCAACACCGTTCCCGATGCCACTAGCTTTGAGGGTAACATCAATTATCGTTGGTGGACTTCCGATGTCGCTTGCGGCTTGATTTTCTATGTCCCCAAAGCCACGTTCACGACCATCATCGAAAAGGAAATCAACGTTGACGAAAGCAAGAAGGTAATCAGCAACTGCTATATGTGGAGGCTGGTCTCCCCGAACTACCAAGGCTCATTTGAATTCAACATAGCCAAGAACGGGGGGAAGGTTTCGTCCTTCAACGTATTCTGCACCTACAAACCCTATGCCCCGGTAATTAAGGTCGCCCCCAATTTCGATTGGCTTTACGGCACGGAATATCAGGATAACCGTGGCTTGCTATGTGGCGGCGATTTCTCGCTTCCTAGGGTTTCCGATGCTTGGATCAACTACCAACTCAACAACAAGAACTATCAGAACATATTCAATAGGGACATCCAACACCTCGATTTCATGCAAAGCTTGGAGATGAGGAATCAGCTCGTTTCCGGGGCCGTGGGCATCTTGGGCGATGCCGCCAAAGGCGCAGGCGGAGGCGCGATTCTCGGAGGCGGAGCAGGCGCGATTGCAGGCGCAATAGCCGGAACGGGATTATCGGCCATAGGCTACGGGATTGACGTAGATACCCTAGCCAAGCAACACCGCGAGAACAGGCAACTGGCGGTTGACAAGTTCAACTACCAACTCGGAAACGTGAAGGCATTGCCCTATACCTTGACCAAAGTCGGATCATTCGATGCCATCAGCAAGGTATTCCCATTCATCGAGGAATACGTTTGCTCCGAAAAGGAGATGGAAGCCTTCAAAACCAAAATCAAATACGAATCCATGACCGTCATGAGGATAGGCACCATCAAGGAACACGCCGAATACGATGCCGAACTCAATTACTTCAAAGGCTCTTTGATCAGAAACGATTCGATAGCCGATGACCCCCATATCCTCAACGCGATTTACGAAGAATTATTGAAAGGAGTTTACATCTAATGGCAGGTCCAATACAGAAAGCGATGTCCGATGCCATAACCGCTGGCGCGGCGGTGGCCGGCATAACCAAGAAACTAACCGAAGATGAAAGACAGGCTGAAAAAGAAATTGCTCCTAAGGGTGAAACTCAAAAGGAAGCTCCTAAGTCTACTCCGCAGGAAGCGGAATTAGTCAAAATGGGGGCCGACCCCGAAAGCGCCAAAGCCTACGTCAACGCCAAGGAAAAGGACCTCGATTCCAAATCGTTTGGCATTGTCAGGAAGCAGGGCAAATTCGTTGGCTCCTATTCCTCATTGGCAGATAAATTCTCCAAGGATTCATTGACCGATGCCCTTTCCTCCAAAGCCCTCAACAAAGACGGCTTTAAGAAGAGGAAGGGATTGGTAGCCGATATGAAGGGAGGCAAGCGCAATGGCTAAGAAAATACCAACGATGCCCGACAAGTCGCTTTTCGTGCGCGCCGGCATCGACCCCAAGACCGGCGCTCCCACCAGAGCCGTGGACCAAGTGGATCTAAAAGGCTCCATGAAGAAGATAATGCGCCTCATAGACGAGCAGGATGCCGTCAACCGCTATAAGTGGTATAACCTCCCTGCCAATATCTCATCCGAGGAATTGGAAAGGCTTTTGTATTACAAGGGCCAACTTTGCTTCTTCTACTTTAAGGAACTGGACGAATTCTTCTTCATGCCATTCGCCTTGGACGGTAGCATCGACTTCTACGGGAGATACAACACCATCCATCCCGTCCCGATGGCCAGCGGAACCGAGGACGAGAAGAAGAACAAGGCCATTTACGAAACCCAACGTGCCCTGCTTTCCACGCTCCATTTGAATGTGGTCAAGGCCGTGAAGCCTTTGGAGGATCTAAAGGAAGAGGACCTCTATAATTCCGCCGTCATCCTTTGGGACTATTCAAGGCAACTGGGAGAGAACATAATTCCGCGCAAGGACGTGAACGACCCCCTATTGGACGTTATCGCGGAGATACCGTGTTTCCTAAGGACATCCCTAATCGCCTCCACCGGGGTCAAGGGCATGAGGGTGGCCGATGCCGATTCCAAGAACGAGGTCGAACAGGCATCCAACGAAATCCTTAGATGCGCCTTGAGGGGCAAGCTCGCCACCGGCGTTACCTCATCCATTGAGATCCAAGAGCTTTTCGAGGGTCCCACCGGCAAGTCGCAGGAATATCTATTGGCTATGCAGGCTTTGGAGAACTTCCGACTAAGCACCTATGGGCTTGAGAACGGCGGCCTATTCGAGAAGAAGGCCCACAAGCTCGAAGGGGAACAAAGGATGAATTCCTCCACCGTGGGATTGGTCTATGACGATGGTTTGGCGATTAGGCAGAACTTCGCCATTATAGCCAACTCGATCTGGGGAACTTCCATGTGGCCCATGCCTGCCGAATCCGTATTGGGAACCGATGTCGATGGCGATGGCGATGCCTACGATAGCAACACCGATGGCCAAAACTCCGGCATCGAATCCGACAATGATTATCAAGGAGGGGAGAACTAATGCCTTCTGCAACCGTTTTCTTTAGACCCGAATACTCCACGAAAACATTCGTGCAGGTTTGGGATAGCTACGAAAGATTCAAGGCCGACTACGATGAGTTCATGCCTTTGCTAAAAGGCGACAATTCCCTGATGAAGGAAGAGAACGTCAAGGCGACCTACTATTTCCTATTCGCCCGTTACGGCAACAATCCCATCGTTAACTTCGATGAGACCCAATTCAAGATGAAGCTACTATCCGTCATGGCCACCTATGGCCCGACTTGGGAAAGGAAGAGGCAACTTCAAGAAAGCTTCCGCAAGCTCACCGAGGAACAACTCATGACCGGGGCCAAGCAAATCTACAACCATGCCTTCAATCCATCTACCGAGCCATCCACGCAGGAACTTGAGGAATTGACCCATATTAACGATCAGAACGTCACCAACAACAGGAAGAGCAAGATGGAAGCCTATGCGATACTCTGGGCGAACCTCCATGTGGATTCCACTGACGAATACATGAACAAATTCAAGAACTGTTTCTCTCGCTTTGTCGGAGACCAATGCCCTATACTATTTGAAGTGGAGGAAGAATAAATGGACATCACCGAATTAAAGGACTTCTTCATCAAGAACTGGCAGCTTATCCTTTCCGCCGTTTTATTCATAGTTTCGTTTATCGTTGGGCTTATCACCCGGAGGAAGAAGGGCTACACCTTCTCGGACATCCTTCTGGGCTTGATCTCCGAGCAACTCCCCCAGTGGATCTCGGCTGCGGAAGCCACCGGCAACGGAGGGGAACAGAAGAAGGTCCAAGTGCTCAACGATGCGTTGAATTACGCCGCTAGGACCCTTGGCCGTAAGCTTTCCGAAGAGGAAACGTCAATCATCATCGCCAACGCCTCCGAGCAAATCGAGAAAATTTTGGGCACCCCCCAAAAAAAGGTCGCCGAAGAGGCGGACGTAAAATCCAAGAAGGTATCAAAATACAGATAGGAGTAGATTATGCTTAAAATCAACGACAAGACTTTCCTAAACATCCAAGAGGCCGTCCAGTGGCTAATGGACAACAATGCCCTCCCATTCCAATGCACCGCCAATTACGCGGCCAATACGGAAATAGGCTTGGGGACCATCGTCAATCCCACTATGGCAAAGGTCAGGATCGGCTCCTTGATTTTCTTTGCCGATTCCAAGGTTTCGACCGTCACCGGCATCACCGCTAACGGATTCATCGTTTCCGACCAATACAATGATTTGGTGGATGACGTGGTTTACGTTTCCAACGTCCAAATCAATGCCAGTGGGCATCTCATCGTCACCTTATCCAATGGGACCGAGATAGATGCAGGTTTGATCAAACAGGTCGCGAGTTTCAGCATTGATGCATTGCAACATCTAATCGCAACTTACAACGATGGGTCCACCAACGATTTGGGCGCTATCTTTAGCGGCAACATTTCCATCAGTGGCAATATCTACGCGGCTGGCAATATTACCACAGGCGGAAGTTTTAGTGGGAATATGCCCATTTTAACCACCACGGGAACGGAGATTGTCGCGCAAAAGCCCGTTGTGGAAGATATGTCTGGTTTCACGCTTTACTCACAACCGGTAAGCGATGCAGATTGCGCCATTGATTCCATTTATGTAAGCGTATGCAAAAACGGCAATAAGGTAACGTTCGTTATTTTCGGCGGCATGACGAAATTAGCCGCAGGGGCACACCAAAAGACTTATATTTTCGATATACCTACTTCCGTGGGCGAAAAGCTTTTCACGTTTACCATTGGCGGTTTTCCATATCTGGATTATATTATTGTCCAAGGCCCACAAAAAGCCGACTGGACAATGAAGCAATTTAAAGTCGATATCACCAAAGCAAGTAATGGTCGAATTATTTTCGGTATTGCGGACGATGATCTTACGGTGAATCAAGAAACCTATTTCCGCATAGAAAAAACATTCATCCTATCCGAAAACCTAGCCTCATAGACAATTTACCGAGAGTGCCATTCATCTCCTTATGGCGGAGGGTCATGTTGCAGCATGGCCCTTTTGCTTTCCCTTGGAAGCTACTTTTGACACCCCCACCCCATTCAGGCTTATTTGGAGTGGTCCTTTTGACACCCCCCTCCCTTCTCCCACCGGGCGCACATGATGCACGGGATGGCACATGGGCATATACACGCCATGCAGGCGCATCGTATAAGCGTATGGGCATCCATGCACGCCACGGCCATGCATCAATGCACGGTTAAAGCCCCGGCAGGCTCTCCGGCTTTCTTTTAGATCCTCCTTCCTGCCGCATCTGGGGACGGTCAAAGGGGCCCGGACCCTTGCCAGATCCCGGCGGCGGCTTTATT
>Ga0326514_10002314_pt1 | contig 12154 bp, 6 predicted proteins | sample 3_2548_0518_D_FD_203653 | JGI IMG/M metagenome (GOLD analysis project Ga0326514, IMG submission 203653) | Bovine rumen microbial communities from UC Davis, California, United States - 3_2548_0518 | ecosystem: Host-associated > Mammals > Digestive system > Stomach > Rumen | place: USA: California... | reverse complement strand
AGACCTCTGTTGATGTGCATTGCCGGGAACGTGACCCCATCAGTTTTAGTGGCGTGATGGATGTGGAATAGCTCAACGAAAAGAGGAGAAAAAATGTGTTAGTGATTGGGAAAAAAGAAGTTGGATGTCTTGATTTATGTTAAAAAACCAAGACTTTTACCTCCGTTTTTGCTGAAAAGCGTTAAAAAGTTTGGTTGGTTTTGAGATTTGCCGTACCTTTGTGCGCGATAACAATAGTATGGCGATTGAATGTCTCGTGGTGAGACGGCTGTGCTTAAAACCAAAAAAATGATGAGAACATTAAAAATTGTTTTACTAACAGTATTTATGTTTAGCATCATCCCAACGGTTGGTTCGACTTCGGGCCCGACACTTTTGACTTCTGAGTTGTTTGAGAACACGGAATCGGAAGAAGGGATGACTGAGGAAGCAAGCTCATCAAAAAGAATGGACTGGAATCCAGTAATGGAGGCGATAATCCAGGTAGAGAGTGGTGGTAACCCTAAGGCCGTGAATGGTAATCAGGTTGGAGCCATGCAAATCACTCCTATTTGCGTAAAAGAATGTAACCTCATTCTGGAAGGGCGCAACAACCACAAGCGCTTTACACTGAAAGACCGCTATAGCATAGCGAAATCGAAGGAAATGTTCCTTCTTATCCAGTCACATCGTAATCCCAAGAATAATGTGGAGATTGCCATCCGTGCATGGAACGGAGGCCCACGTTACTCGAAAAGGGCCACTCAACGTTATTATGAGCGAGTGATGAGCGAAATGAAGTAGAAGATTATTTCATTCTTAATTAAAAAAGCGCGAGCAGTCGGATGACTACTTGCGCTTTCTTTATTGTGGGGAATCACAAGAATAACAACTCGTAGGTTATAACAAAAGAAGTCCAAGCCGATAGACTTGAACTTCTTTTGTTGCGGAGGCAGGACTCGCGCTCGGCTTTGCCGCTTTGTACCTTTAGGTCAAAGAACTGCGACCGGGAGCATGGACGATGTTCTGGCTCCACAAAAAAAGCAGCCCATAAAAGGCTGCTGTAGTTGCGGAGGCAGGACTCGCGCTCGGCTTTGCCGCTTTGTACCTTTAGGTCAAAGAACTGCGACCGGGAGCATGGACGATGTTCTGGCTCCACAAAAAAAGCAGCCCATAAAAGGCTGCTGTAGTTGCGGAGGCAGGACTCGAACATGCGACCTCCAGGTTATGAGCCTGGCGAGCTACCAACTGCTCCACTCCGCGATGTTTTTCTTTTGCGGCTGCAAAGGTACTACATTTTTTTTGTTTTACCAAATGTTTCTTGCATTTTTTTTCATTTCGTGGCTTTTGGGAACATTTTTGTGGAATTTGTTTGCTCGTGTAAAATAAAATAATTAATTTTGCACACGATATTTGCAATGTGCAAAACTTTGATAAAATTGGGAGGATTGAACTATGTCTATATCAAAAACCAGGCAAAAGTTAGTGGATGTAGCTCGCCAGCTGTTTGCCAAAAACGGATTGGAGAACACAACGATGAATGACATTGCCGTTGCATCTGGCAAAGGGCGCCGTACGCTTTACACCTACTTTAAGTCGAAGGAAGACATTTACTATGCCGTTATAGAGTCAGAGTTGGAGCGCCTCAGTGACAAAATGGACGAGGTGGCTGCCAAGAAAATTCGTCCGCAGGACAAAGTCATAGAGCTTATTTACACGCATTTGAGCCAGATTCGTGAGACGGTGGTGCGCAACGGTAACCTGCGTGCCGAATTTTTCCGTAATATATGGATGGTGGAGAAGGTGCGTAAGAACTTCGATGACGCCGAGGTGGAACTGTTCCGTAAAGTGTTTGCCGAGGGAAAAGAAGAAGGTGAGTTCGATATTGAGAATGTCGATTTGGTAGCCGACATCACGCACTACTGTATCAAGGGGCTTGAGGTGCCATACATCTACGGCCGCATTGCCCACGGCATGACCGAGGAGGCCACGAAGCCTCAGGTGGCTAAGGTGGTTTATGGAGCATTGGGAAAAAGGATTAAGAACTAATGGAACGGTTTTTTAATAATTATCAATCAATAAAAAGATTATGAAACTTTTAGAAGGTAAGACAGCACTAATTACAGGTGCTGCACGCGGTATCGGAAAAGCTATCGCGCTGAAGTTTGCTGAAGAAGGAGCAAACATTGCATTTACAGACCTTGAGGTCAACGAAGAAACAGAGAAGGAAATTGCTGCCAAGGGCGTGAAGGCCAAGAGCTATGCCTCGAATGCCGCCGACTTTGCTCAGACTGAAGAGGTCGTAAAGGCAGTTAACGAAGAGTTTGGAACCATTGACATTCTGGTGAACAATGCCGGAATTACAAAGGATGGCCTGATGCTGCGCATGACAGAACAGCAGTGGGATGCCGTGATAGCCGTCAACCTGAAGTCGGCCTTCAACTTCATCCATGCCTGCGTGCCCGTCATGATGCGTCAGCGTGGCGGAAGCATTATTAACATGGCTTCTGTAGTAGGTGTTCATGGTAATGCCGGTCAAGCTAACTATGCGGCTTCCAAGGCAGGACTGATTGCGCTGGCAAAATCAATAGGTCAGGAAATGGGGCCTAAAGGCATTCGTGCCAACGCTATTGCTCCGGGTTTCATTGAGACAGCCATGACGGCAGCACTGCCTGACGAGGTTCGTGAACAGTGGAAGCAGAAGATTCCTCTTCGTCGTGGTGGACAGGTGGAGGACATCGCCAATGTGGCAACCTTCCTTGCCAGCGACATGTCGAGCTACGTCAGCGGACAAGTCATTCAGGTTGATGGTGGTATGAATATGTAAGAACCTCACCCCAACCCCTCTCCAAAAGGGAGAGGGGCTTTTTGTCTATGGAAGTATTATACGAAGATAATCATATAATTATAGTCAACAAATGGAGTGGGGAGATTGTTCAGGGCGACAAGACTGGCGATCGCCCCCTCTCTGATATTGTCAAGGACTATATTAAGGAAAAATACCAGAAGCCTGGTGCCGTTTTTCTCGGTGTGGTGCACCGCTTAGATCGTCCCGTCAGCGGAGTGGTGGTCTTTGCCCGAACGTCGAAGGCGCTGACCCGTCTGAATGCGATGTTTGCTTCGAGGGAGGACGTTCGGAAAACCTATTGGGCAATTGTTGAAAGGCAAAATGAAAAGGGCGACTGGAGGAATGAAGGCTGGCTGACATTGGAACACTGGCTGACCCGCAACGAACGGCAGAACAAGTCGTATGCCTATGACCACGAGGTGCCGTATTCCAAAAAGGCCGTGCTGCGTTGCCGTCCCATAGCCCGTGGTGACCGCTATGCGCTACTTGAAGTGCAACTTCTGACAGGTCGGCATCATCAGATACGTTGTCAGTTGTCGGCTGTGGGCTGTCCCATCAAGGGCGACCTGAAGTATGGTGCCAGGCGCTCTAATCCTGATGGCAGTATTTCCCTGCATGCCCGTCGCGTGGAATTTGTGCATCCGGTAAGTAAACAGCCCGTCTGCGTTGAGGCTCCGGTTCCCGAGGAGTCCCTTTGGCAAGTGCTGACTTCGCAGCTATAAGCGTTGTACAGCCAGTGTTTTGTGCAAGGAACCAAGTAGTTGTGTGGTAAAAAGCATGCTTTATTTGTTGGAGTTCCCATTTTTTTTTGTTAATTTTGCAACCTGAAACCTTTAACCAATTATTAAAATGATAAAAAGAACAATTTTGTTGTCCGTATTGTTGGTTGTCGTAACAGATGCAGTGCAGGCTGGCGGCATCATGACCAACACCAACTATCACATTGCCTTTGACCGTATGTTTGCACGTGGCGCAACATTTGACATTGATGCTGCTTTCAGTAACCCGGCAGGTCTTGCCTGGGGTCATGAAGGCTGGCAGCTGTCGCTGAACTTCCAGAAACCGTGGCAGAATCGTGACATAGAGACCACGTATCCATTGCTGAAATCGATGTATGGCAGTGAGACTCATAAGTTCAGAGGTAAGGCTTCGGCACCCATTGTCCCGGCACTGTTTGCATCGTACCACAAAGACCGTTGGGCCGTCTCAACGATGATAGGCATCGTGGGTAGTGGTGGTTTCGTGAAGTATGACGAAGGCGTCCCCATGTTCAATGTGATGCTTGGCTCTATGTTGGCCGCCAAGGGTGTAATGCCTGACCAGTATCAGCTTTCTTCGCAGATGAAGGGCAAGCAGTACATCTATGGTGGTCAGCTGAACTTTACCTATAAGGTGCTCGACTGTTTGTCGGCTGCTGTCGGAATACGTGCTAACTATTATGACGGCTACTATCGTGGCCATGTGACAGCCGGCGGGCATCCCACGTTTGGAAACCTGGCAAACTTGCAACTCGATGTAGATCAGCGGGCCTGGGGCTTCACCCCAATAGTCAGCGTTGATTACCATCAGGGGGCGCTGACATTAGCTGCCCGTTATGAGTGGCGTACCAAAATCAACACCACCAACAATACCAACACGCTGGAAGCAGGACTGGGGGATAATCTGAAAGCTTATCTCATGGCAAACGATCCTGCTACCCTGCAAAACATAGCCGGAGCGCTGGGCACAAAGACGGCACCCTATGTGGATGGGGCAGAGACACGTTACGACATGCCCGCTCTGCTGACCTTTGCTGTAGGTTATGAGTTCTCGCCGAAACTACGGGCCACTGTTGAGTATCACTTTTTTGACGACAAGAATGCCAAGATGGCTAATAACCGTCAGGAGGAGTTGACACACGGCACCCACGAGTTCCTGGCCGGTGTGGAATACGACATCAATGACAAGTTTACCGTCAGTTGTGGAGGCCAGCGTACTGACTATGGGCTGTCAGACGGCTATCAGACAAACACTTCGTTTGCCTGCGACAGCTACAGTATCGGACTGGGAGGCGCGGTAAATCTGACGGAGAAACTCCGCCTGAACGTCAGTTATTTCTGTTCGCTCTATAGCGACTATACCGTCAAAAACAGTAATTATTTAGGGACTGGCGTTGCCGGAACTGATGTATATAGCCGCACAAATCATGTAATAGGAGTAGGAATAGACTATAAATTCTAAAAAAACTCCTAAATTATTCGTTCCTTGCCTCGAATTTGCGTATATTTGCAGCGGTTTTTTGCAAAAACGTTCATGGAGGCCAGAACGAAAAAGATACTAAAGAGCATAGTGGCAGTACTGCTGACACCGGTACTGCTTTTTCTTTTGCTTTCTTTTCTCATATATCTGCCCCCTGTACAGAACTGGCTGGTTGACAGGGTGGCAGACTATGCCAGCAAGGAAACCGGTATGCAGATCAGCATAGACCACGTGAATCTGGAGTTCCCTTTGGACTTGGGTATTGACGGTTTTCGTATGATACAGCAGCAAGATACGATTGCTGATGTGGAACACATGACTGTCGATGTGCAGCTACTCCCATTATTGCGGAAAAAAGTCATCATTGACGACCTGACTATTACCAACACCAAAGTCAATACTTCCGACTTAATTGCCACAACCCGTATCAGGGGACAGTTGAAAAGATTGTTTCTGACCAGCAAGGGCATCGACTTGGAAAAGCAGGTCGTCAACTTGAATGGTGCAACAATCGATGGAGCAGATGTCGATATATTGCTGGTTGACACGGTGATACCTGATACAACTGAAGAAAAAACACTATGGAAGATATATGCCGACAGCCTGACCATCAACCAGTCGCAGGTAGCACTGCACTTGCCTGGAGACTCGTTGAGCATAGATGCGCATTTAGGACATGCTTCAGCCTATGACGGGGTGGTTGACTTGGGAAAGGAACTCTACACTGTAAACCGTTTTGTGGTCAGGGACGGCAACTTGAAATATGACCAGAACTATGAGCCCGTCTTAGATGGTTTTGACTATAACCACATTGCCTTGGAGGGTGTCCATATTGATGTTGACAGCATTTTTTATCAGGACCCACGCCTGTCTCTGAATGTTAATCAATTGGCCATGCGTGACAAGAGCGGTCTTGAAATCACAGAACTGCACGGTCCGTTCCGTATGGACTCTACCAGTTTAGAGCTGCCTCATGCCGTTTTGCGAACACCTGACTCTGATGTTGAAGCGGAGTTTATCATGGATACCAATGCCTTTGACAGCATCAGCCCTGGGGCTTTGCGACTGCGCCTGAATGCCCAGTTAGGCAAGCAGGACCTGTTACGTTTTATGGGTACCATGCCCCAGCAGTTTCAGCAGCATTGGCCCAATCATCCGCTCAGCTTGCGCGGTTCAGTCAGTGGCAATATGAAACAGGCCGACTTCACGGGGCTGGTTATTGATTTACCAACGGCTCTTCATGCTACGCTCGATGGTACGGCGGCTCATTTGGATCATCCAAATATGTTGCAGGCAGACGTGAGGTTGCATGCCAAGACCGAAGATATCAGCTTCATTACAGGAATGGCCGAAATTCCCGAAAACTTCAGCATACCCCGTGGTATTACCGTCGATGGCCGTTTAAAGGCTAACGGGCCTCGATACGATGCTGATTTGGCTGTCCTGGCAGGCGGTGGAATCGTCAAGGCCAAGGGTTTTGTGAATACAGGTGGCAGCATGCAATACCAGGCAGACCTGCAGATTCGTGACCTGAATATTCATGACTTCATGCCGAATGACTCCATTTACACCTTGACAGCCGATGTGACACTTGATGGCTCCGGGACTGACTTCCTGAATCCGGGTAGCAGGTTGGATGCATCGGCAGACTTTAGCAGCTTGCGTTATGGGCACTGGACTCTCACCGATGTGCAGGCTGATGCCGTTTTAAAGAATGGTCGTGCTCAGGCTAATATCGTCTCTCATAATGAACTTGCCGACGGCTCTGTCAGTATAGATGCCCTGCTGTCGTCGAAGAAACTTGACGCAACTGTTAGTGCCGATGTAAATAAGGTGGATCTTCATGCTTTGCGTGTAGCTGACAGTGAACTGAAGATAGGATTGTGTGGACACCTGGATGTGGCTTCCGACCTCAAGGATAGCCACCGTTTGCAGGGCTATATCAGCGAACTGGATATTCAGGATGCCGGGCATGTTATCCGTCCCACGGACATTTATGTTGATGCATTGACAAACCGTGATACTACATGGGTGCATTTGAATAATGGTGATGTTTCTGCAAATCTTCAGGCAAGGGGGGGGTATGAGCCGCTGATAAACAAAATCTCCATGCTTGTAGAAGAGGCTGACAGGCAGGCCCAGGTGCGCGTTATTGACCAACCCAAACTGCTGTCCATGTTGCCTACCATGCATCTGGATATGCGTAGTGGGAATGACAATCTGCTGACGACGATGCTGCGTAAGAACGATATTGCTTACAAAGACCTCTTCTTCGACTTATCCACATCGCCTGAAGAAGGACTTAACGGTAGTGGATATGTCTATTCCCTCGTGGCTGACGACAACCGTATAGACACTATTGACTTCAAGGTCTTGACCCGTGCAGAGGGCAGTGGGCGACGTATCATGGAGCGTCATGTCAGTTTCAATGTCCATGCTCAGAATAACAAACGCAACCCCCAGATAGTCTTCAATGCCTATCTTGACGGTGCTATCCATCAGAAAGGAGCAGTTGTCGGTCTGCGCTTTTTCGATAAAGACGACCGCCTGGGTATCCGGATTGGTGCCAATGCAGAGTTGTTGGAAACGGGTATTAATTTACATTTGGTACCTAAGCGTCCTACTATCGGTTACAAAGAGTTTGCCCTAAACCAAGATAATTTCATCTTTCTGGGTCCCAGAAACCGCATTAAAGCCAAGTTGAACCTGATAGCCGATGACGGAACTGGCTTGCAGGTGTATTCTGAAGATGAAAGTTCTGAATATTTACAAGACCTGACAGTCAGCTTGAACCAGTTGAACCTGGGAGAACTTTCGGCAGTGTTCCCGTATTCTCTGCCGTCTATGGGTGGCCTGCTTGATGGCGACTTCCACGTGGTACAGGACGAAGAGGAGCGTTACTCTATAGCCAGCAACATGAAGGTTCGCGGCATGACCTACGAGGGTAGCCGTCTTGGCAATCTCAGTACCGAACTGGTGTATCTTGAAAAGGGAGACGATGCCCATGCCGTTGAAGCCCGCATAATGAAAGACGACGAAGAAGTAGGATTGTTGAGCGGTACCTATTATAATAAAGGTGAAGGTCACATGGATGGCACATTCGACATGCAGCATTTCCCGTTGAATATCATTGACGGTTTTATTCCCGGCCAGTTGATAGGTCTTGAGGGCTATGCCGAGGGTCATCTGGCAGTTAAAGGCAACTTGAAACGTCCGCAGGTTGACGGCGAGGTGTATCTTGACTCCTCTTATCTGGTTAGTGAGCCCTATGGTATTCGTCTGCGGTTTGACAATGACCCTGTACGCATTGTCGGTTCTCACCTCCTTTTGGAGAACTTCAGCCTCTATGCCTATAACGATAACCCGTTGACCATGATGGGTGACATAAACTTTTCCGACCTCGACAAAATGTCGTTGGATCTTCGTATGAGAGCACGTGACTTCTTACTGATTAATTCCAAAATGACCACTCAGTCGGAGGCATACGGAAAGGCTTTTGTCAACTTTTTTGGTAGGTTGAACGGGCCGGTAGAAAACCTCAACATGCGTGGCCGGTTGGATGTGCTCGGTTCTACTGACATGGCCTATATCTTACGAGATTCACCGCTGACCACCGATAATCAGCTCGACGAACTGGTCATGTTTACTGATTTTGCTGATACTACACAGACCGTGGTCAGACGGCCAGAATTGTCAGGCTTCAATATGGATATGACCATCGAGGTGTCTCAGGGAGCGCATATCATAGCCTACCTGAATGCTGACCAGTCGAACTTTGTTGACCTGATGGGAGGTGGCTCGCTTCGCATGCGATACACAGGTAGTGAGAATTTGCAGTTGACAGGCCGTTATACGCTAAACAACGGCGAAATGAAATATTCGTTGCCCATCATCCCGCTGAAGACGTTTACCATCCAGAATGGCAGCTACATAGAGTTTACCGGTGATGTGATGAACCCCACACTGAATATCACAGCCACAGAGAAAGTGAAAGCTACGGTAGCTAATGAGAGTGGAGTAGGGCGTGCTGTTGACTTTAATTGTGGTGTGGTTATCACCAAGACACTGAAGGACATGGGACTGGAGTTCACCCTCGATGCACCCGAGGACATGGAACTGCACAGCGAATTACAGTCGATGGGTAAGGAGCAGCGAGGCAAACTGGCAGTTTCCATGCTGACTACCGGTATGTATCTGGATGATGCCAATCCCGGTGCCTTTAGCATGAACTCTGCGCTGAGTGCCTTCCTGAGTAGTGAAATCAATCATATTACGGGAAATGCCCTTCGCACACTTGATCTAAGCATAGGACTTGACAATACGACCGATGCCACAGGTAACATGCATACCGATTATTCCTTCAAGTTTGCCAAGCGATTCTGGAATAATCGGCTCCGGGTCATTGTGGGTGGTAAGGTGTCGAGTGGCAACGAAATCCGGGAACGCAACAATTCCTTCTTAGACAATGTCACATTGGAATATCGTCTGGACGATACCGCCAATAAGTATATCAAGCTGTTTTACCAAAACAACTCCTACGACTGGTTAGACGGTTACACCCAACGCTATGGTGGTGGCTTCACCTGGCGCAGACAACTCAGTAGTCTTGGCGACCTTTTCCGCTTTGGCAGCACGACGTCGGCTCCGCCATCCAGCCAAAGTCGAATGACGAATGTTAATTCTAATCCAAACGACAGTATCAATGGAACACCGAAGAAATAGCCATACGGAAAGACGGTTGATGAAAAATATAACAAGGAACGTTTCTCATTTCTTGTCGGGCATTTCACTGCTCATGCTGTGTGCTTGCTCAATGACGAAGTACGTACCTGAAGACGACCAGCTGTTTGTAGGTCTGAAAAAGATTAAATACGAGAACTTCCAGCCTTCTGACCATGCCGTGACGACTCAGGAAGAGTTGGCGGCAGCTTTGGCTACCGCTCCTAACGGGGCACTCTTCGGCTCGTCCTATTATCGAACACCTTTTGCACCGAGCCTATGGATATGGAATGCCTTTTCAGGCAAGGAAAGCAAGTTTTCCAAATGGATGACGTCATCCTTCGGCAAGGCTCCGGTCTTGATGAGTTGGGTGAACCCGGGATTGCGTGCATCGGTGGCACAGTCGGTATTACGTAAGCATGGTTATTTCCACGGTAAGGTCAGTTACGACGTGGTGACTCAGAAGAATCCTAAGAAAGCCAAGATTGCCTACACCGTTGACATGGGGCATTTGTTTACGGTTGATACGTTGGAATATATTGGTTTCCCCGCTGAGGCTGACAGTATGATACGCTTGACTCATGACGAGGCTTTGTTACGTGCCGGTGACCCTTTCGATGTGTCAGCCCTTGATGCTGAACGTTCGCGTCTGACCTCGCTATTCCGCAACAATGGTTATTACTACTACCAGAACAGTTTTGCCAGCTATCTGGCTGATACCATTGCCAACAAGGGTACTGCAAAACTGCGCCTGCAACTGGCTGATGGCGTACCGGAAACAGCCAAACACAAGTGGTATATTGGCCGTGTGAACATCAATATGCGTAAGCAAGTGCGTGAGCAATATACCGATTCTACTGTCGGCCGTTTTTTCACCGTGCGTTATAATGGCACTAGGCCCCCCTTGCGTCCACGTGTCATCATGGCCGACCTGAAGTTACGCCCCCGGCAACTTTACAGTTACGATAACTATTTAGAGTCGGCATCGAAACTAAATGCCATGGGACTGTTCTCCATGATTGACTTTCAGTTTACGCCTCGTGATACCACAGCACAGTGTGACACGCTCGACCTGACGCTGAACTGCACGTTCGAAAAACCATACGATTTCTATGTGGAAACCAGTGTCAATGGGCGTAGCATTGGTCGCGTCGGTCCTGAGGTGAAGCTTGGTCTGACGCGTCGTAATGCTTTTCATGGGGGCGAAAAGATTGACATAAACATACACGGCTCCTATGAATGGAGCACCAGTGGCAATTCCAATATGAACAACTATGAATACGGTATTGACGGCCAAATAGAATTTCCGCGTATCATTGCTCCTTTCTTTGGTGGCAACCGCGTTCGCCGCAATAAGGAAGGTCGTGTCATTCGCCGCCGCCGTTTCTATGCCACCCCCTCCACGCTGGTCAAAGCGTCTGCCAACATTATTCGCCGACCAGGTTACTACAAGATGCATGTCAATTCGGGTGAGCTGACCTATCGTTGGCAGACGAGTGCTAACAGCAGGCATGAGTTCTCACCGCTGACTTTCAAGTATCAGTACCTGAATTCCACGACCATCGAGTTCGACTCTCTCCGGCAAAAAAATTATTACTTGTCAGCTGTCATGGATGATTACTGTATTCCGGAGATGCGCTACACCTATATTTATAACAGTCCAGCCAGCCTCCGTCACCCCATTCGCTGGGAAACGACCTTGACCGAAGCAGGTAACCTGACGTCGCTTGGCATGATGGCCTTGGGACGTGGCAAATGGAACGAGACCCAGAAAAAACTCTTCAAGAATCCGTATGCGCAGTTTGTCAAGTTAGAGACTGATTTCACCAAGACGTGGACCCTCGACCAGGCATCAAAGTTGGTAGCCCACTTCAATGGAGGCATTATCTTTGAGTATGGTAACAGTGCAGCCATTCCCTTTAACGAGTATTTCTATGTGGGTGGAGCCAACAGCATCCGTGCCTTCAGCGTTCGTTCTGTCGGCCCTGGTGCCTATGAAGACATTTTCAATGAACGGCAGATTTCCTACATGTTGCAGAATGGTGACCTGAAACTGGTGTTCAACCTCGAATATCGCCGTCAGCTGTTCGGCAACCTTCACGGTGCCGTCTTTTTGGATGCAGGTAATGTGTGGACGGTAACGTCTCCATCCGAAAATGATCCGGACTACGAGTTTTGGCAGGCTCTTTATTCCGAGGCTGGTTTCGAATGGTCCAATTTCTATAAGCGCATGGCTGTGGGTACGGGTGTCGGCTTGCGTTACAACCTTGGTTTCCTTGTACTCCGACTGGATTGGGGCATAGGCCTGCATGTACCCTACCAGACAGAGCATAGCGGATTTTTCAATACCGACGGCTTCCGCAAAAACCA
>Ga0326514_10002313_pt1 | contig 12155 bp, 20 predicted proteins | sample 3_2548_0518_D_FD_203653 | JGI IMG/M metagenome (GOLD analysis project Ga0326514, IMG submission 203653) | Bovine rumen microbial communities from UC Davis, California, United States - 3_2548_0518 | ecosystem: Host-associated > Mammals > Digestive system > Stomach > Rumen | place: USA... | reverse complement strand
GGCTCAATGTCGATTGAGCCAAATTTGACAGCGTTTGCGTTGACGTAATAAGCCTTCATTTCCAATTCCCCTTTCTGTCTTATACGTTAATGGTCTCGAAAGCCTTGCGTGCCCTCTTGCACCAGAGGTCGGCCAGCTTTCTGGCAGCGTTGGTATCGGCCCCGAACGAGCCGAACGAGCAAAGCGACACCCTGCGACCGTCTGTGGTCTCCTGCCATCCACTCGGGTGACTAGGTGACCACATGCGACGAGTCCAGACCTCTTGCACGTGGTCATCGCAGACCACGAAGTCGGTGTTTCCCACGGTGACGATTTTCCTCATCTTCCTATCCTTTCTAGACACAAACGATGTGGGGGATTTCAGGCTCCCCCGTGGCCCTTTGTTGGTGCTAGCAGGCTATCCTCTTGACCTCGTTGTCGTGCTCGTCCTTTATGACGTACTCGAAGTAAGGCTCGGTCACCTCGTAGGTGTCGCCGACCTCGTACATGAAATCGAAGAACATGTCATCGATGCCGTAGCTCTCGGGATTGTCGAGCATGTCCTGAGTGACGGTCGTGGATTCGACAATTCGGTCAAGCTGCTCGGTCTCGACACTGTAGCCGTCGAGAACGTACTGGCAGAGGTCATAACGCCTGTCAAAGATGAAGTCGAGGATGCGCTGGGTCTGCCAGAAGACCCTCTGGTTGAACTCGGACTCATGCCTGAGTGCGTAGGCGTTCCAATTGTTGCCCACCATGTCGTACATAGCCTTGACGAAACCCTTGGGGGCGGTCAGGTTGCCGCGCTTGATGTTGGAGTAGATGACTCCTGCCTGCTTCTTGGTGTATCCCATTTTGTGCTCCCTTCGGTCGGGTGGATTAACTTGCTTTAAGGATATTATACCTCATCTAAAAGGTATGTAGTCTCGGAATCCGAAGTTTTTTGGGCCGTTTTAAGCGGTTCTGTGGCCGAAGTACGAGCACTATTGGTAGTTTTGCGTTGGATAAGAGAAAGGGGCTGAGATTAGCCCTTAGCGTCTCCCAGCCCCATAATCTTGCTGTTTGGTCGCTCTCAGATGGCGAATCCCGTCAGGTCCCTTTCCTCGTAAGGCTCTGCCTCGAACCTCTGCTCCTCGGTGGCCCAATCCTCCAGCGTAATCTCGATTGCCTCCATCTTGCTCTCCTTTCGAATCCATCGTCCTGAATCGGAGGGGAGGTCTGAGCCTCCCCATTGAGTCCGCTAGTCCTCGTAGCAGCCGATGAACTCGCACAAGCCCATCACTGCGTTCATCGCGCTTCCGAACAGGGGATTATCGTCGGGACACTCACCCTTGGCAGTGGCATCGTCCTCGACAATCTGGGTCCAGTCGCTCAAGAGCGTCCAAGCCCTCTCCAATGCCGCCATGTCGCGCTTGCTCAACTTTCCGTCCTTGGTCATTTTTGTCTCTCCTCTCGAATCTGTTCTTCTTGGCTGTGACAACGTTCGCCTATGCGGCGATTTCCTTGGCGGTGCGGCCACCCCAAACTTGCTCTACCGCGCTGTCGTGCTCTCTCTCATCACGCCAGCTGACGTAATACTGGACCTCAATCCATTCGCCACTCATGCGGACCCACATGTCGCCGTTTTGGTCTTTCCAGACCACCCTGTTTGTCCTACCGAGCCATCCCCACGTCTTTGTGGCGAACTTGGTGATGGTCAGGGTCTCGTTGCGGAAGTTGACCTTGATGGTCTTGGTGTTGGTCTTGGTGGTCTTTGCCATTTTGGACTCCCTTCGGGTCTGACTTTAACTTGCTTTATTAAAGTATACCACAGCTATAAACTCTTTGGTGCCTTAACGCGAAAAAATTTGGGGAGGTCTGAGCCTCCCCTTGTCCCTTCACGCTGCCAATGGCAGGGAATCGCTATCTACGGCTTGACGAAGTACCCATACACGCATCGGGTGCCGTCCCTGCTCGGGTCGTAGGTGTCGTGGCATACCCCGTCGATGACTGCCGTGAGGTGCCTGCTCACACTGACCACGAGTTTCCCGCTCGGCAGCTCGTCCTCTCTGAGGTGTACCTTGCATCCCTGACCCACCTTCATGGTCGGGACCCACTTCCATCCGTACACCTCCATGAGCTTTCGGATTGTGTCCTTGTACACGCCGTTGCGTGCGCTCGACTTGCCTCGCTTGCGCTTGCCAGTGCGCTCGGACTTCGCAAGCTCGTTGATATCGTCGTAGACCTTCTTGTAATCGAGGCCAGTTGCGATTGCAACGGCCCTGCAAACGCAGTCGCCCGCGTCCTTGCCCTTGAAGTACTCTGACCTTCCACCATCGTCGTAAACCCACTGCATTGCCTTCTCCTCTCGGATAATGGTGCCTGACTGGTGGGGAGACTTAGGCCCCTCCCCGTGGCCTTTGGTGCCTAGAGGTACATGTTCTCCTCGGTCGGCGTGAAGTGCATCTTGATTACCTGACCCTTGGAGGTGACCACCCTCACATAGTCGCAGAATCCGTCATCCGCGAACTCAAGGCACTCGTCCAGCGTCTCAAAATCGCCGTTTCCGCAGTAGGTGCCGCCGCAGTACTTGTATGCCGTGTAGGCATTGCCAAGACTGACCGTCTCGTGGGCCTTGGCGGTCAACTTGCTCTCTCTTGCCATCTCGTGCTCCTCTCGGTTGGTGTCTAACTTACCCTTATGGTAGTGGGGGAGCTTAGGCCCTCCCCCGTGGCCGTTGGTCATCTATGACTCCCAGAGGACCTTCTGGGTGAGGCGGTCAACAATGCGAACACCGTCGATGTGCCAAAACTCGTGCTCTTCCTCATATGAGAACTCGTGTCCGTCCTCGGCAAAGGAGTGAATATGGTAGTCGCACTGCCTCGGGCCGTACTGCTCGTGATAGCTCCTGACTGCCTTGGGGAGGTCGTTCCTCTTCAGCTCCTTCTTGGCAGAGCGGATTGCGCTTTCGATGGTCTTGTAGTTGCGGGTGCGGTCATGGCCGTAATCCATATGGGTCCCGTCGTAGTACCGCGTCATGCTAGTCTGAAGCTGGAACATGCGGTCATCAATCGGATAATCAGTCTTGGCTTCGGCCTGTTTCCTCTGCTCCTCGGCCTTCCTCTCCTCCTCTGCCTTCTGTGCCGCAACGCTCTCCTCGTAGGCGTTGATGACTGCGTTGCGGACGGCCTGCTTGCTCTCCTTCACGAGCATTGCGATGCACTCAACGATTGCCCCAAACTGAGCGTCTGCCTGAAGGCTGTTGGACACCTCGGAGCGCCTATAGGCGAAGAATGCGTTCTCGAACATCTTGTTAACGACGCTGGCGTTGCACTTCCTAGTGGCGGTGAGGTTGTTGGTGATTGTGGTCATTGTCGGCTCCCATCGGGTCGTGGTTTATCTTGCCTTTATTAAAGTATACCACAACTAAAAGGGTATTGGTTGATAATCTTCCAGAAAAAGCGGCCCGTCTGGACCGCCATTCAAAGGTTGAATCGGTGTCTTTTTTCTGGCCTCGTGTCCTACCTTCCATTGAGGAAGGTGTTGAACCTATCGCCGTCGTAGTGCTTCTTCCTGTCTCTCTTGTTTGCAACGAGGTCGTTGTAATCATCGACTGTCCTGTTGTAACGTTCCACGGAAGACTGGTAAGTGTCAAGGGCATCTTCGTAAAGCTGCTTTGCTCTATCGAGCGCAGACCTCACTGAGTCCATGTCGTACTCGTACACATAGTCTCTGTCTGTGGAATGCCAGTCTCTCTCGTGTTGAGCCTCCCCAAGCTCTTCTTGCCTCAGCCGATACTCTTCAAGTTGATACTCAAACTCCTCCTCGTCGCTCTTGACTCGTCTTGCTAGGTAGTCAAGCTCGTTTTGCGTCTGCTGAAGTCTGGCATCATTGGCGCTGCGATTGCCACCAGTCTCCTCGGCCTCGATGCTACCACCGCCACCATCTGACGTTAATCCTGACTCTCCTGACCTACCGCCCATAAACCAACACCTCCTATATCCATACCATGAAGAACTCTGGCTCCGTCTTGAAGGGAGTCGGACGAATCACTCCCCTTACTTTGGAATCCATGAGCGGGTCATTCTCGGCTCCACCGACATATCCAGCCAGCACGAACCTCTCGGGTGGCCTTCGGCCTATGAGACTGTCAGTCTCAACTCTATAGACATAAATCTCCCGCTTACTGGCCTTTGCCAGCTGGCCTACAGTCATAGAATCAACTCCTTATCCGAATGGTGACACATATGCCTTGGCGAACTTGGCCCTTTGGACCAGAGAGGCAAGGCTGTCTGGCGCATCGTCATGTTCGGCATCCTCCGTGTAGTCGCAGACTTGGTTGATGTATGCTTGGTCGGTCCCCTCACAAAAGACGATTTCGGGCCACGCCGTCTTTAGGTACGTCACGATTTTGACATGCTTGTTCATATGCTCCGCATACGTCTGGACCTTTAGGCCGTGGTTTCTGAAGGCTTGCGCGGCATATCCCTTGTCTGCGTTCGTTTCCATGTACATTTTACCCAAGAGCAGCCGACCGTGCTCCTCGATAATCAGAGCGGTCACGTCCTCGACGTGCTTTCGCCAAATCCTGCCATACACGTAGTATTTGCCGTCATGCTTGTTTATCGCAGTGAACGCCGTGTAATCCTCCCCATAGTAGGCGGCATCGACATGGCACTGCCCTTGCATGACCATGCTGATGTGCGCTCCCGTCTGCGGCCTCGTGAAAATCACATCGTCGCTCGGAATGTGCCTCAACTCGTAGTTTGCCGCAAAAAGGCTGGCAGTCATGTGTGCTTTTGCGTACTCGATTTCCTCGTCAGACATGAGGCCAGTGGAATAGCAGTCCCACATCTTTGGAGAGGGCATAAGGGTGGAAGCGTCATCGACATGCCAAGGGGTTCCAGTGTTGAAAATCCTACCACCTCGGTTCTTGATGTTCTGAAGCTCCATGTACACCTGTTTGGTGTGCTCCCGCTCTGACCTAGAAGTTCGGTCCTTCGGGTTGATGATATCATCGGTAAAGATGATATCGAAGTGCTTTCCCGTCAATGAACCGTTCACGCCAGTCCCTATGAGCTGTGACGAGCCTCGCGGGTCGTTCGTGAGGTTGGTCGATAGTTCTCCCTGAGTCGCTACGAGCAATCGGACTGGAACTCCCCATATCATCTTGGTGAGCGCTTCGGATTCCTTAGTCTCAAGCATCTTCCTGACCTGAGCTATTACCTCCTTAACGTCACCATCGGTCTTTCGCATGAATGCGAGACGCTTGTTCGGCCAGAACATCATGATGAGCGCAATCGAGGCTGCTACTGAGGTGGTCTTGTAGCTGCCTCGATGGGCCATGATTGTCTTGTCCGTCTTCGAGAACAGCATCAAGCGCATCCATTCGTCGTGCAAGTCGGTGAGCCTGTCGAAGCCCATCATCCTGCCAAACTTGACTGGATGCTCCTTGATTTTTACAAGCGTCTCGTAATCCATTCCTATCGAAGCGTCCTATGCTGGATTCGGGTACTTCTTACTGGACTTGGTTTTTCTATATGCAGACGCTGGAAGTCTCCCGCCGCTCTTCAGTGATGCCTCGATTGCCCTAAGCTCCTCTGCCGTGGGCTTCGAAGTCTTCTTTTTGCTTCCCTTCTTTGTGGCCATATCTGCCCCTTTCATCTTATTGTCTCTTCCGAATCGCTCCATTGAGGTACACGCTGCTCGGCTCTAGGTTATCGACCCTTGCCATCATGACCTTAGTGGGCCTCATCGACCTTATGTAGTCATCAAGGAAGTTAGACAACTCCGAGTGGTTGGTCTGCGCGTCTCGTGCCCATATTGTACCATCGGCGTTGACTCCCATGTTGAACACGTGGGCGCTTCCGCCGTCCCAAGCACAGTAGACTATCGCCCTTGAACCGTTTCCGTACTCACGCAACTTGTCCTCAAGGTGACGTTTGATGTTGGTCTTCCTCGTGGCACCTACGTTTTCGTACCTCATTCCCTCGAACGCATTGCGCCACCCGTCGGTAACAGCGTCATCTCCCATGAATGGAGTCGCCTCAACGTCGTATCCCCTCGTTCTCATCTCATAGGCGAACGTACAACGCTGGCAGTTGTGCGTGTATCCACGTGGGTCGTTGTTCGGTCCTCTCTGACCATAATGCGGATTTATGCTCTCAAGCGTTATCTCCCAGCCCTCGTTCAACACTTCGCTACTCTGTCGCAGGACCTCTCCGTTACTGACGATGGACCCCTCGCCGCCACCATCGCTGATACCTGATGAGCCACTACGCCCGCCCATTTTTCACCTCGCCGTTGTCTGTGCGATATCAACATCCGATAAATCAATCACGACATTGGCTCTGCTTGATTTTGCGGGCCTTCCTCATTCTCTCGTCGTTGTCGTTCTTGAAATGATGAATCCTCGCACCATTTGCGTCTATGTCCACCATATGACCATACCATATAATGTCTCTAGGCTCCAACAGCTTGCAGGCAACTTCCATTCCCCGAGCAAACGAGTCCCTATACTTTGGATTGCGATATACCCCTACGGAGCTGGTCGCAAGTACCGAACGCTTGGGTAGGCCGTCGAATATCCATCCATAACTGCTCTCATCAGAGAACTGTATCAACGGGACCACATCGATTCCCTGTTGCTGCCAGTAGTGCGCAATCGCCCTGCTGCGGTACACGTTCCACATCTGCATTGGGTACGGCATGTCTGTGTACGTCGAGAAATCAGGCGCTATGGCTCCCTTGTATCTCTTGATGACCCTCAGATAGTTCTCTGGCTGTGCCCAAATCCGCTCGAATCGGTAGTCATCAACGAAGAAGTGTACGTAGCTGTTCGGGTATCCCCTCGACTCCGCCACCTCGAAGTGGGTCAGGGCCTCTGGAATCGTGTAACAGGGCTTCAGGTACGGCCACATGTTGTCCACGCAGTCCCATCCGTTGCAAAGATGCATGTTCATCAACTTCATAGAGCGCATCTGCTGCGTCCTCAATGCCATTTCAACAACTCCGTGAGATTGTGCCTTGATATGTCATGTCTTTTCCTCATCATCTGAAAGAAGACGTAGCCTTGGTCTTGGCTACGTCTTCTATTCCGTTGGTGTCTCTGGCCGTTAGAAGGGGTCCCAGTCTGGGTTTGTTGCCCACTCATAGTCGGGCTTTGGCTTCGGCCTGCGTCCACTGGCCTCGGTGCCCTTCTTCTTGCCTCCACCGCCATTCTCTTCGGTGTCGCTTATCCCGTGTACCCTAATCATAGTCTCTCACCCCGCTTCGCAATCTCATACAGTGCCTTCTCACGCACTGGCTTCTTGCGCTTCACGTTGTGGTTAATCGTATCATATCGGTCAAGGATTCCGTCGTTCCACTGCTCGATGAAATCGTACAGCCCATCGTCGTTCTCAATCATGAACTGCTCTATTACCCCGTGGCTCCTCATGTTGGCACTACCATGGATGACGATTTTGTTGCCCTTCTTTGTCCTCACCGTAATGACCTTCGCATGCGTCCTGCAAAATGCCAGCCTGAATCCGTCACCGATATCGCACTTGTCGTAAAGCTCCCACAAGAGTCCGTTCGGCCTCCCGCACTCGTGGACATACCAATAGTCGCTCATGATGATGTGGAGGCTCGAAGGCTGGTCCATGATGATGAGGTTCTGGAGGCTGTCAATCGCCTCTTGGCTCATCGTGAGGGTGTGGATTGTCATGTGGTCCACCCTCCATTTGTCCAGTCTGGTCATGGCCTCCAAGAAGTCGGCGAATATGAAGTTTCCAGACGATACGCAGAAGGCCCTGAATCCCTTGTGTAGGTCGATTGACCTTGCAAGCTCCATCGCGTTGTCGAATGCGGCCTTCTTGGCCTTCTCGGCAACTGGCCTTTGGTATCGGTCGTTGGCTATCTTCGGTTCGGTGCTGAAGTCAACGTCGAAGGCTCCCATGTCGAAGTTCAGGTCGATGCCTCCAGCGTCAGGCATATCGAAGTCCACTAGTCCTCCTCAAGAATCGCCCTGACCTTCTCGTAGGTCTCAGGTGAAATCTCGACGGTCTCAATCTTCTGGACTGGCATCTCACCAACTGTGTCCCTGATGAGCGTGAAAGCCTTTGTGTCACCATCGACGGCATTTTGGAACTGCTTGAGGCAGATTAGCGTGATGCCATCCACCTCCTGCCCTTGGCTGTTGGTGTACTTCCTCGCCAGAAGCTCCTCGAACGCCTCCCTCATGGCCTTCCTGCGCCTTCTGGCCTCCCCAGAAGCCTTGCCGCCCTTTTTGCCGTTCTTCGCGGCTTCCTCACGGTTTTGGTCACTCGTGAACGGTTTCAGGTTCTGTTCGTTTGCCATCTCTCGTAAATCCTCTCAATCCCCTTGAGCGCCCCTGTCGTGTCGCCGCTCTTTGCCTGCTTGCCCATTTATCTGACGTTGTGCTCGTCTGGAAGGACCTCGTTGCCGTAGAGCCTCACGGAGTGTGCGGCCTCACGCAGGTCGTGCTTCACGTAGAACTGCTTGCCAGCGTCCCTCAGAATCTCGACGGCCTCGCTGAGGAATGTGGTCCAGTCAATCGTCTTGTCGATTCCGTTGTAGTTGTTGATTTTCCCAATCTTGTACACGTCAACGTAGTCCAGCGTGTGCCTGATGAGTCCAATCGTCTGCCTCGGGTCAATCGTAGGCTCCATGCTGACGAACGTCTTGACCCCCTCGTCATGGAGCGTCTTGAGCATGTTGCACCTCTCCCTCGGGAGTGCCGCGTTAGGCTCCCACTCCCTGCTGTCGGAGACGGATGCGAACGTGAGCGTGGTGCCTACCTGAATGTGCTCACCGAACGTCTTGAACACGTCAACGTCCTTGAGCGCCCTGTTGCCACCCTTGGTCAGTACCGCGACTGGAACCTTGTGTGCCGAAAGCACCTCAAGGCAGTCCCTCGTGGCCTGATTCGAGTCCATGGCATCGCAGTAAACGTCGCCGATGAAGGAGAGGAGCACCTGTTCCTTCGGCACGTCGCCCCTCGAAAGCTCCTTTTCGAGGTTCTTGGCTATGTCCTTGCGCGGCCAAGGTCTCTGCGTGTACTCCTCAAGCGTGGTCCTCCTGAACGTTGGCGCATAGCAGTACTTGCATCCGTGAGAGCATGCCATGTAGATGTTGAGCGCCCTTGGGCTGTACTCCCTAGCCCGACCCTTCGGTGTGTAAATCAGTGACATTTCGTCCTCCTTTTTCGGCCCTTTGCCTCGTGGCCCTTTGCCACCCTTATATTATACCACAGTTCACACCGTGAAAAACCCATACTCTTTGTTGAATTCGTTCGTCTTCCTTTTGTACATGGTCACCTTCCTCACGCCATAGTCGTAGAGCATAGCGTGAAAGTAGTCCGTGCCGAATCCGTTGAACAGTGTTGGTGACTCTTTGTACATCTCGGTAATCCCAAACTTTCTCTTGCATGAGTTCGTAATCGTTGTCAGAGAGTTTCCGATGCAAGTGTAGACTATCACCGTACCGTCCTGAAGCGTACTGTTTTTGAACAGCTGCTCTATCTGGACAAAGGGAATGCCATATGAGTCAACGTCGATAACGTTGAAGTCGGACAGGTCCAATTTTGGGATGACCCTTCGATTGTCTGCGTAGAGGTTTTTACCTTTGCCCTTCTGCTGCTCTACGCCAAAATACCTCGCGCAGTCGAAGTTCTGCCAGATAAGGTTTTCCCCAGCGAAGAGGTCCAACACCCTAAGCTCGTCCTTGTCGCGTGTTGCCACCTGTCGGAGGAATACCTTGTCCGTCAGCTTGTCGTTATCAGTCTTCTTCCCATAGGTTCTGTAAGAGCAGCGGTTTGTGATGACCCTCTTGTCAGTTGAGCGTTGACTTGACTTCGACACCACCGACCTCCCTTATCTTTTGTATCATGTCGATAATTTCGTCGTTCTTGTTCATGTCGGCAGTGATTAGATAGTGTACTTTCTCGAATGGCGAAAGCGCAATCTCCTCGATGACTGGCGCGTCAGATGCATCGACTTCGGTACCGTCAGGGCTAACGTCAAAGTCGAAGTCTGACATGTCGATATCCGTGATTCTCTCAAGCTCGGACGAGAGTATGTCGGCGTCAAACCCACTGTTCATCGTGAGCTGGTTGTCAACGAGGATGTACGCCCTTCGCTGTTCCTCGGTCATGTGGTCAAGGAACACGACTGGAAGTTCCTTGAGTCCGAGCGTCCTAGCTGCCAAGAGCCTTCCGTGTCCAGCGACTATCTCAGGCTCACCGTCATCGTTGTGCCAAGCAAGGATTGGCGAGTTGAATCCGAACTCCCTAATCGAGGCGGCAATCTGGTCAACCTGCTCAAGAGGATGGAGTTTGGCGTTGTTCTCGTACTCAAGCAGCTCGTCTGTCGGTACCTTCGTGACCTCTAGCTCTGGCATAGGTCTCATCTATATCAGCCCCCATTCTGCTAGCCTCTCGAACCCGCCCTTTTCGTTGACGTATGCACGCGCACACTCAACGACCTCGCTATATGGCACGCCTACGATGCCCATACCGTCCGAGAACCTGAACGTTATCTCCTCATCGCCTATCGCGCACGATGCCATGCACACCTGTCCGTGGGCCTGCGCGAGAAGGTGGCACACTATGTTCACGCTAACGTCGGCCTTCGATAGGTCTTTCCCGTGAATCCCACCGCCCGTCACAGCGTCACCCATGTCGCTTCCGAGCTTCCTGTTCGTGGCACCCGTGTCAACGTCCGTGCCCCCCGTCCATGGCCCCAGCGGGTTTATGAGGTAGTCGCTATAGCCATCCATGAACGGAAGCAGGTCGCGGTAGTCCTCGACATGGCTCTGACATAGGATTATTCGGTCGTTGTCGATGACGGCCTTCCCGTCATACGGGAACCCCTCGTATATCGCCCTCATGGTGTCCGTGAGCCGTCGTTGCTCCTCGGTCGCTGGGCATCCCCTGAATATGCCGTTGTCACCGCACTTAATCCCGCCGAACTGATTCTCAGCCAGATGCTCGTCCTGCTGGTTGTATTCGATATCGAAGTACCATTCCGTGCTGCCAGTTATGCGGTAGACAGCCTCCCGAATGCATTCCTCGTTTAGCCTCGCGCTCGACTCGTAGATGATATAGCAGTTTCCGTGTCCCAGAAGTACCTCGACGGCAATCTTGGGGTCACCCTGCTTGTCGTATGCCATGTCTACGATAGCGCCCGCTATGCGGTCGGCAATCTTGTCTGGGTGACTTTGATTCACTTTCTCGAACAATTCTCATCTCCTCAAATCGCAACAATCGTCCTTGTTCGGGTTCACGTTGTCTCTCCAGTACTCGTAATGCTCTTGAACGTCCTCGCAGACAGTGACCCTCTCGAACGCATCCTGAAACGGCCTGACCAAATTGATTTTCTGGTCCAGCGGCAGGTGCTTGTATCCCCCGCTCTTGTGGGTGTAGGCGCTCGTGTCGTAGCCAGCCCCCCCCAGCCACTTTCCGATGAAACCGTTCACCCTCAGAAACTCGATGAGGCACTTCCTCACTCCAGAAGCCCTCAGAGACCCCAAGTCGATTAGCTCTGGGATGTACGGTGAAACCCTCAGCTGTACGTCGAAACCAGCCTCCTGAAGCCTCTCAGCAGCCCTGATGCGGTCACTGGGCCTGCTTGCCCTCTCGCCAAGGAAGTTCGGCCCGTCACTCGTGCTTGTGACGCTCATCTGGATGTGGGCTAGGTCGGGGTCTATAAGGCTTATGTAAGGCTTTTCGGCCACAAGAGCGCTCTTCGTGACGATGAGGTATCCGATTCCCCTTGAGTTGAGCATCCGTATCGTCTGTAGTGTCACTCCGTACTTTCGCTCAATCGGCTGGAAGCAATCGGTCATTCCGCCGAGTCTTAGGATTGTCCCAGACTCGATTTTGTCCAACCTGCACTTGATGGAATCGACTGGCGCAACGCTTGGGTCATCTGGGTGCCAGTTTCCCCTGAAGTCAAGGAGGCTCTTGGCGTAACAGTAACGGCAGTCATGGGCGCATCCGCACCCATATGTGTCCAGTCTCGTCGGATACTTGCAACGGTCACCCTCGCCGCCCTTGACCTCTTTGTAGAATGAGCCGTACCTTCTGGGCATACTCTCCCCTTACGAAAACAGCCCCGATAGGTTGCAGCTATCAGGGCCGTTTGGCTATGTTATGGGCGCTATCTGCAACCTCGCGTCAGTTGTCTAGTATACCA
>Ga0326514_10002311_pt1 | contig 12161 bp, 10 predicted proteins | sample 3_2548_0518_D_FD_203653 | JGI IMG/M metagenome (GOLD analysis project Ga0326514, IMG submission 203653) | Bovine rumen microbial communities from UC Davis, California, United States - 3_2548_0518 | ecosystem: Host-associated > Mammals > Digestive system > Stomach > Rumen | place: USA... | reverse complement strand
TTTCACCCTGCATAAGCCTGATCCGGTGTATCTGCGTCAGAAAATACCTCGGTATCCTGTTCGTCACGAAGATAGGTTCCGTTGATCGGAGAGGCTTCTGCATCATCTCCGCCGACGGTGACGGTCAGCTTGTCTTTCGCAGCTTGGAAGGTGATCGTATAATTGTCATCACCCTGATAAACCGCCTGATTGCCTGCCACTTTGGCAGTCCCGTGAATGCCGCAGACCGCGAATGAGAAGGAGAGCTCCGTATCGTTATCGAGGCTCAGCATGACGGATTCCGAATCATCCTCTTTGCTGAAGGTCCCCGTGAACTCCTCGACTCCGTATACGCCGCCGTCCGCCGCGTCCGAGCTTTCATCATAGACATTCGCCGGGGAAGCCTTTGCATCCGCACTTTCTTCTGCATCAGCATCATAGACCGTTCCCTGCGGATCTGCAGGATCTGCCCCGCTCTGGTTTGCCTCATCGTACGTTGCGATGTCGCCGCGGTCAGCCTGGGCTGCGCCGGAAGTTCCATCCGAAGATACAACAGCCTGTCCGTCCTGAGACGAAGCATCCCGGGATCCGTCCTGAGCCGGAGCCTGCGACGCATCCAGCCCTGCGACTGTCACATCACCGCTTCCCTGGGCAGAAGACGTGACCTGCCCGCCATCCTGAGTCGTACTCGTACCTGCAGCATTATTCAAACTCCCGGATCCGGAACTTGTGCACCCGGTCAGAAAAGCCCCGGTCATGCCAAGAAGCGCAGCCAGCAGAAGAAATTTTTTTCCAAATCGATTCATATCCTTACCTCCTTGTTGCCTGTGTCGTCCATATTAGCATTAAATGACCGGTTTGTCACAGCACAGAAGAAAGATTAAGAAACTCTTATATTTCTTTCCACACAATTCTTAATACATACCGGAACCGTATTCTCGTGCCAGACCGTGACTCTGTGCCTCCGGACCACGATCCTCCTCGCATGTTCCCTGTCCGTGGAGATCGCAGCGAGGATGACATCCATCCTTACCACCTTCCAGCGATAGCGCTTTCGATACGTCTGCGCCGATGACCACCAGTAATCGATTCCGGTCCGGATATATCCAAGGTCCTGTGCGACCAGATGAATATAGACCATTGTATCAAGGACATCATCGAGATCCTTCAGCTTTACACAGTCGGCCCAGGGCGTTCCGCCTTCCGCAGTCACTTCACGGTCCTCATCCCTCAGGTCCCCATATTTCAGGAAATGTCTCAGCGCTCCAAACTGTACCTCCCGGGCTTCTTCCTCCGTGTACACTCCGAATCTTCCTGTTATCATGTAGATCCGGTCTGAAAAGACGGAAAAAGCATAAACCTCGAATCCGGCTTCCGCACTGAACTCAGTCAGAACATCCAGATAAGATTTGCGGAGAGCTTCATCCCATAAAAGTCTGCATTCCAGATGAAGCAGAGAGAAGATGATCTCCCTGCCCTCCAAGAAGAACGGCTCCATAAACTTTATACCACTCCCTTCTGCTAAATTAATTTATCTTAAATTTTCCACAAGGAATATAATAATACAGATTGTATATTTTCAAATATGCCATAATAAATAAAAATTGTGCGAAAACTTTGCTGACAATGCACAATAAAACAGAATTGTTTGGAAAATTGACGAAATTCAGAGAAGGAATCTTGATGATTTAACGATGGCGTATTGAGAAAAAGGAATATGAGACCGCCACGTCAGGCAGAAGACTGCAGAACAGCAGAATCAGCCGCGGACCGGCGGGAGCTCATCAATCAACTTTGCTGCAGCCAGCGAACGCTTGATGATATAAGCAGATTCAGGCGAGGAAACCTCCAGTTCAGAGAGCCCGGACAGTTCATAAGTTTGTCCATTGAGAAAAGAGTTGGTCAGTTTCCACATCTCCTCAGAGACAGGGTCTTTTGCTTCGTGTGCTTCGGTCTGAAGAATCTCCCCCTGATCTCTCATCAGGTTCAGATGGAAGTCTTTCTCGATCAGGGTAGAATTGAGTGTGTCAAGAAGAATTGAAAAGTGTTCGGCATCCCAGGCGGACAGATACATACACTTGCAAAGTCCTTTACTGAAAAAAGGCTTCTCAAAGTAGCAGTCGAGCAGGTCATAGAAGCGTCTTCTGTGCCCGTCATCCTCAAAAAGACTGTGATGCGAAAGATCAAGAATACACTTTTCCGTCCATTTCATACAAATTCTCCCCCATAGGCGCAGACAAGCACTTTTGATACCGACAACTATAACGGCTTTTGCTGAAACCTGCAAGCCTTGACAAGAATATTTGGCTTGATTATAAACATTAGTAGGAAGATGGGTAAACATGTACCCTCTTGGATTCCCTGGTAAAACATGCATTCTGGAAAGCGAGGTATCCGTATGGGACTTGGCAATCTCGGGAAAAAACTGGCAAGAATCGGCCGCGACACGAAGAACGGCGTCCAGAAGATGAGCGACAGCGTTTCCATCAAAGGAAGGATCACTGCCGAGAAAAGATCTCTGGAAAGGCTGTTCGCTGTCATCGGCGAGAGTGTCTATAAAGAAAATCCGGACACTCCGAAACAAGGGCTGGAAGATGAATATGCAGCCGTCAAAGTTGCTTATGCAAACATTGAGAAATACTCAAAGCAGCTTGACCATGTAAATGGAATCGTCTACTGTCCGAACTGCGGGAAACCGGCGGATCCGGGTGATAAGTTCTGCGCAAAGTGCGGGACCAGGCTGACACCGGAAGAGAGTACCGGAGCCAAGGTCGCCCAGGATTTCAAGGAAGTCGGCTCCGAAGTCGGAAAAATTGCGGGCAATGCCGCGGACAAGACCGGGGAATTCTTCGGAAGCGCGGCAGCGAAGACAAGGAACAGTTTCAGCAGCCTCAGAGATAAGAGTAAGAAGTTCTTTGAAGATGCCTCCAGGAAGATGGGGCGGAAAAAGGATGACGAAGCCGGGGATGAGGAATCCGCAGAAGAGACCCCTGCAGCGGAAGAGACCCCGGCAGCGGAGGAAACCCCGGCAGCGGAAGAGACCCCGGCAGCAGAAGAGACCCAGGCAGCGGAGGAAATTCTGGCAGCGGAAGAGACCCCTGCAGCGGAGGAAATTCCTGCAGCGGAGGAGACCCCTGCAGAAGAGCCGGTCTCTGAGGAGCCCCCAAAGCCCGGAGAAGAGTCTGCAGAAAATATAGAAAAGAAAGAAGAAAACTGACATGGAACGCACATACCGCATCTTCATCATCAACCCCGGATCCACATCCACAAAACTGTCGCTTTTTGAGAATGACAGAAACGTCTACACCACCAGCGTTTTTCACGATTCGAAGGTGCTGCTCACATTTCCGACCATCAACGATCAGCTGGAATACCGGATGAAGGTGATCTACGACTTCCTGAAGGAAGACCATATTGACCTCACAGGAATCGACTGCGTAGTCGGAAGGGGAGGCGGATGTTATGCGGTTCCCGGCGGCATCTATCAGATCGACGACCGCCTGATCGCGGATACCAGGGCAGCCAGAGGAGGACTTTATCACGCTTCCATGCTTGGCGTTCAGATGGCGAACGAAGTCCACAGAAAGTACGGCGGGCTGATGATCATGATGGATCCGCCCATCGTGGATGAGCTCTGCGACGACGCAAGGATCACCGGACTCAAAGGGGTCTACAGAAGAGCCGTTTCCCATGCCCTCAACCTAAAAGCTACCGCGAGGACCCATGCGAAGAGGATGGGCAAGCGGTATGAAGACTGCAACTTTATCGTCTGCCACATCGATGGAGGCATCTCCGTCACCGCGCATGAGCATGGGCGGATGATCGACGGCAATGACGCAGGAGGCGGAGAAGGTCCATTTACGCCGACCCGCATGGGCAGCCTGGCTGTCACCGACGGAAGACGCGTTCTTCTTGGAAAGTCCGATGAAGAGGTCCGGGACCTCTGCTCGCAGGCAGGCGGCTTCTCCTCATGGTTCGGGACCTCCAATTCTGACAAGGTCCACCGTATGGTAGAGGATGGAAATGAAGTCGCTGTGCGCGTATGGAACGCGATGATCTACCAGATCATCAAGTGGATCGGGATGATGAGCACCCCGCTGAAGGGCAAGGTTGACGCGATCCTTCTGACAGGCGGCCTTCTGAGGTTCCCGGAGATAGGGGAGAGGATCGAGGATGCCTGCGGATGGATCGCCCCGGTCTATCAGTATCCGGGCGAGTTTGAGCAGGAAGCCATGGCGGCAGGCGCCATGAGAGTCCTGACCGGCCAGGAGAAGATAAAGATCTATTCCGGGAAACCGGTCTTTGATGGTTTTGATCCCGATACGGACCCTTCCGTCGCTCATTGAGGGTGGCCAGCCGGAAATCACGAATCCCGGGAGAAAGATTCTGAGAGATGGAGAGCAGGCAAAAGATTTCGGCAGACTTTGAATTTCCGAAAGAAATGCTTGCCATCTGCCTCTGAAGGTGGTATTGTTTTGAATAACAGCGAAGGCGCTGACAGATGTTTTCATCTGTCAGCGCCTTTTTCGTATTTAAACCGGTTATCCGGAACCTTCGGCTGCGGAAAGGAAAACCGCAGTGATTCTGGACAGGTTATTGGGGAGGAGAAAATTATGTGTTCGATCATGTGTCTGACAGATAAAGCATATTCGGTCGATGATTTCAAGGAAGCTTTTGACCGGACGATCCCGCGCGGACCCGATAAGAGCAGTATCGTCGAGACTCCATCCGGCTATCTCTGCTATCACAGGCTGGCAATCATGGATATGAGTGACCACGGAATGCAGCCTTTCGAGAGAGAGGGCAGCATGGTGATCTGCAACGGTGAGATCTATGGCTTCCGCATTCTGATGGGGCAGCTGAAGAACCTGGGGTATAAGTTTACTTCCGGGTCCGACTGCGAAGTTCTTCTTCCTATGTACGAACAGTACGGAACGAGAATGTTCCGCAAGCTGGATGCAGAGTACGCCCTCGTCATATACGATGCCGGACGTGACCGATATGTCGCGGCAAGAGATCCGATCGGAATCCGCCCGCTTTTCTACGGGTTCTCGAAGAAGTCAGGTTCGATCATGTTCGCTTCGGAAGCCAGAAACCTGCTTGGACTCTGTGAACGCGTAATCCCATTTCCGCCAGGATACTACTACATTGGCAAAGCCGGTGCGAAGGAGGGCGAGGGAATCTTCACCCGCTATATGGACCTCACGACAATCGAAGACTACAACCATGACGATCTTGAGACAGCCTGCCGCACGATCCGTGAAAAACTGATCAAGGGCATCGACAAGCGTCTCGATGCAGATGCGCCGCTGGGCTTCCTTCTTTCCGGCGGCCTCGATTCCTCCCTGGTCTGCGCGATCTCTTCCAGAATCCTGGGCAGAAAGGTCCGGACCTTCGCAATCGGCATGGACAAAGACGCAATCGACCTCAAGTATGCAAGGCAGGTCGCAGATTACATCAAAGCTGACCATACCGAAGTTTTCATGACTGCCCAGGAAGTCATCGACTACCTGCCGGAAGTCATCAAAAACCTGGCTACGTGGGACATCACGACCATCCGCGCGAGCATGGGCATGTATCTCTGCTGCAAGGCAATCCACGAGCAGACAGACGTCCGTGTCCTGATGACCGGTGAGATCTCCGATGAACTGTTCGGCTACAAGTACACGGACTTCGCTCCGACAGCCGAAGCATTCCAGGCAGAAGCAAAGAAGAGGGTGGACGAGCTCTACATGTATGACGTCCTCCGCGCCGACCGCTGCATCGCCGACAACAGCATCGAGGCACGCGTGCCGTTCGGCGACCTGGAATTCGTGCACTATGTCATGAGCATCAACCCGAAGATGAAGATGAACACCTACAACATGGGCAAGTACCTTCTCCGCCACGCCTTCGAGAAGGACCGCATCCTTCCGGAAAACATCCTCTGGAGACAGAAAGCAGCCTTCTCCGACGCAGTCGGCCACTCCATGGTCGACGACCTCAAAGCCTACGCCGAGAAGAAGTACACAGATGCAGAGTTCGAGCGCCTCTCCTCAAAGTACACCTACTGCAGACCTTTCACGAAAGAGAGCCTGCTCTACCGTGAGATCTTCGAATCCTGCTATCCGGGACAGGCAGAGATGATCAAGGACTTCTGGATGCCGAACAAGAACTGGAAGGGCTGCGACGTCAACGACCCGTCCGCCCGCGTTCTTTCGAACTACGGCGAGTCCGGCGTGTGATCCCCCTTCGGAAATGTACCTCTCCTGAACTTTCCGGATCCCGCGGTATGTTCTGCCGGGACCGGGTTTTGAAAACAGCAAATTTACAGCGGGACAAGACCACCCAGGTCATATCTGGTATGCATTTCTGCATATATGGATATGACCTGGGTGGTCTTGTCTGCGCACTGCCTGCTGCCTTTGCAGCAGAGGATGGGCCGGTTTTTCTGCCACTATAAAATTGTGTAAAATTAAACCGCAGGTTATCATATTAGCACTCGACTATTGACGCTGCTAACATATTGTGCTATGGTACAGGGGAAGCCGCCACTTCAGGCTTCGTGAATTGGGGGAATCACATTTCCGGTTTACCGGGACCGCTGAAGCGGTTTCCGTTACAGATAGGGGGATATACAGATGATTACAGTACCTGTTTACAATATGATAATACTCCCGAATATCTCGCTGACTTTCAAGAAGGACTTCTTTGACGATGCGTCAACTTCCGACATCCATGAGGGAGACGATGTACTCTTCATATTCCAGAAGGAAGCCAGGAAGAAGGAGAATCTGGGGAAGGACGACTTTTACCCGATCGGCGTGTCGGGAAGAGTGGAATCTGTCGATTCGGACGGAGACGTTACGATTGAGACACTGAGCCGTATGGATATAGGCGAGGTGGAGATCGATGGAGACGATATCTATGCGCCGTCGGTCCTGAGAGATGACGATAAGGATGTCTCCAAGGATGAGCAGGACAGGAGACTGAATGCCCTGAAGTCGAGGGTGTTTGAGTTCCTTAAGAAGTTCCCGTGGGGACTGATGGCAAGACAGTATGTCAACCACTGGAAGAGCCTTGAGGAGGCTGCGACGGCGCTGTCCGGCTACCTGAACCTGACACCGGACGAAAGATTCCATTTCCTGGAAGTCAACCGGGAATCCGAGCGCCTGCAGCTGATCGAAGACGCAATCTACAGTTTTCTTGCGGAATCTGATGTCACGAGCGAGGCGGAGGAAGCGACCAAGCAGAAGAATGAGAAGCTCTACCGCGAGGATGCGCTGAAAAAGCAGATCAGCTTCCTTCAGAAGCAGCTTGATGAGATGCATCCGGAAAACATTTCGGATGCCCGCAAGTTTGATGAGAAGATAAAGAAGTCCGGAATGAATGAGACCGCCCGCAAGGAAGCCGAAAAGGTACTCGGGCGGATGAAACAGGAAGGCAAGGACGGACATGAGTATGGAATGCTCTATGACTATCTTGATTTCGTGACTTCTCTTGACTGGAAGAAGGAAAGGGCGAAGAAGATCGACCTTGGCAAGGCGCAGGAGATCCTGGACAGCGACCACTATGGGCTGAAGAAAGTCAAAAACAGAGTCCTCCAGCAGCTGGCAGTCATGAGCCTGAACAGGAAGCAGTCCGGGTCCATCCTGCTCTTTGTCGGAGCGCCGGGTACCGGCAAGACTTCGATCGGCCAGAGCATCGCAAAGGCACTGGGGAGAAAGTACGTCAGAATCTCTCTTGGAGGCGTCCGCGATGAGGCGGAGATCAGGGGACACAGAAGAACCTACATCGGCGCTATGCCGGGCCGCATCATGAATGCGATGAAGACTGCCGGGACTTCCAATCCGGTCATCGTCCTCGATGAGGTCGACAAGCTGAGCAGAGACTACAACGGAGATCCTGCTTCCGCACTTCTGGAGGTACTGGACCCGGAACAGAACTTCAGCTTCACGGACCACTACATGAATGTTCCGTATGACCTGTCGGATGTTCTTTTCGTCTGCACGGCGAATACGACGGATACGATCCCGGAACCACTGCTGAACCGTATGGAAGCCATCCAGTTCCCGGGTTACACGGCAGTGGAGAAATTCCAGATCGCAAGGAGACATCTGCTCCCAAGAGCGATGAAGGCGACCGGAATTTCGGAGGATCAGCTTGAAGTCACGGATGACGCCATCCGCGGGATCATTTCCGGATACACGATGGAGTCCGGGGTCAGAGGTCTCAAGAAGCAGCTGGACACCCTCTGCAGATATGCGGCCGTGAAGGTCGTGGAGCAGGGCGGCAGCCAGAGCAGGTCCAAAGCACTGAGCGTCACGACAAAGAGTACCGGGAAGAAGGCTTCCGGCAAAAAGAGCGAGGTTTTGAAGAACGATGAGCCGAAGAGGATCGTCGTCGATGGGAAGGATCTGAGGCAGTATCTCGACCAGCATCCGATCCGTCACGACTCGATCCTTGAAGAAAAGAAGCCCGGCATCGTGACCGGACTTGCATGGACGCAGGCGGGCGGTGAGATCCTCTTCATCGAGACACTGTTCACGAAGGGACACGGCAAGGTGATCGTCACCGGGCAGCTGGGAGACGTCATGAAGGAATCCGTCCAGATCGCGGTCTCCCTGGTCAAGGCGATGTATCCGGACAAGGAAGAGCTTTTTGAGAAGAATGATCTTCACATCCACGTACCGGAAGGCGCGATCCCGAAGGACGGACCGTCTGCAGGAATCACTCTTACGACCGCTCTGGCCTCTCTGGTGACCGGCCGTGAAGTCAGCCCTGAGTGGGCGATGACCGGTGAAGTTTCCCTGAGAGGCGGCGTCATGCCGATCGGCGGACTGCCGGAGAAGCTGATGGCAGCGGTCAGAGCCGGGATCAGGCGTGTGTTCATTCCATATGAGAATGTCGATGATCTCGATGAGGTCGCGGACGAGGTCAAAAAGTCGCTTGAGATCTTCCCGGTAAAGAAGGTAAGGGACGTTCTCGACAAGCTGGGACTGGAACCTTCCAGGGAAGAGCTGGCCGGGAAAACATCCGGCAAGACTTCCGGGTCCGGTAAGAAAAGTCCTTCCAAAAAGAAAGAAGATAAAGCCGCAGGCACCGATCCGTTCGGGAATCTGAAGGCTTTCTGGGGTGAGGAAGGAGCCATCGTTCCGCCTCTGAAACCAATCGATTTCCACATCGACAGGCCGGCGGAGTGACCTTTGGCAATAGGATCTGAGGGCTGCGGGGTAATCCCGCAGCCCTCTGTCTGTCTTGCCCGGGGATTCAAACTTTGATAGAATACAATCGTTTTCGCATTTAGGGGGTATCAATTTTGAATAAGAAAGAAGTTTCAGAGATCAAGAAGCAGCTTACGACACAGAAGAATTCCTTCACGAGGATCGCAGGCTGCTATGTAAGCGCGGAGAAAGAGAAGATCACGACCTTCTCACAGATGTTCCAGAGGCTGGAAGAGGAAGAGACCTTCAAATACTTCGAGATCTTCCGCAAGACCTTGTCGGGCTCTCTTGGAAAAAACCTGCTCAACATGGAATTCCCCATGGAGACCGAGGAAGAAGGCGGGACCCAGGAGTTCCTCTACAGACTTCTGAAGAGCGAGCTTCTCGACAAGGATCTGCTGGATGAGTTCTACGATAAGGTGATCGAAGGATATACCACAGGTGAGAACTACCTGATCCTTCTTCTCTATAATAATTACGATGTCCCGGGCAGAACATCGGATGACATCGAGATGGAGGATGCCTCCGGCTCGGTCTACAGCTACTTCCACTGCGCAATCTGCCCGGTGGACCTCGCAAAACCGGCCCTGTCCTATGACCCGGCTGAGCAGGCCTTCCGCAACCGCGAGCGCGACTGGGTCGTCGCACTCCCGGAGCTGGGCTTCCTGTTCCCGGCTTTCGATGACAGGGCGACCGACATTCATCACATCCTATACTATTCGAAGGATTCCGAGGACCTTCACTTTGACCTAACCGACAAGGTACTGGGCTGCCAGATCCCGCTTTCAGCAGGACTGCAGAAAGAAGCATTTCAGACCGTCGTCGAGGAGACACTGGGCAAAGACTGCAGCTTCGAGACCGTGAAGAACCTTCATGACAGCATGCAGGAGATCCAGCAGCAGGCTAAAGACGCAGACAGCCCGGATCCGGTCTCCCTGGACAAGATCACGGTCCGCAATCTTCTGGAGAAGAGCGGTGCGACCGCGGAGGACATGGAAAACTTCGATCAGACCTTCGAGGAGAACGCAGGAGAGGGCGGCAGGCTGATGCTGGCCAACGTGATCGGCTCCCGCAAGTTCGAAGTCCACACGCCGGATGTCACCATCACCGTGAGCCCGGACCGTACAGACCTTGTGCAGCAGAAGATCATCGACGGACGCGAATGCCTGGTCATTCCGATCTCGGATGAGGTTCAGGTAAATGGCATTACGGTCCGCCATCTCATCCCGGACGCGCAGCAGCCGGTACAGTAAGATACAAGCCGGATAAATCGAACAGCACCGATATGATACAAGGCAGGAACAGATCGAAGAACGACGATATGGCATAAGGCAAAAAAGCCTGCCGGAAGGAGACAAGATGCGGGTAGGAACCGGATATGACGTACATAAGTTAGTGGAAGGGCGAAAGCTGATCCTTGGCGGAGTGGAGATCCCTTATGAGAAGGGACTGCTCGGCCATTCGGACGCAGATGTGATCCTTCACGCGATCTCGGACGCGCTCCTCGGAGCGGCAGCGCTGGGAGACATCGGCCAGCATTTCCCGGACAAGGACCCTCAGTATGAAGGCATCTCGAGTATCCTCCTCCTGCAGAAGGTAGGAGAGCTTCTGGATGAGAATAACTATGTGATCGAGAACATCGATTCCACGATCATCGCCCAGGAGCCGAAGCTGATGAAGTATCTCCCTCAGATGAGAGAGAACGTTGCGAGGACCCTGAACCTTGATGTGGACCAGGTCAGTATCAAGGCAACCACGGAAGAAGGCCTGGGCTTCACCGGATCCGGAGAAGGCATCGCCGCACAGGCGGTCTGCCTGCTTTCGAGCCTCAGGGACGCCGTCACGGACGACCGCATGACCGCCCGGTCCGGCTGCGCGGCATGCCCGAGGAGACAGGGACTGCCGGCAGATTAAGACCGGAAACCAGAGGGCAGATTAAGGCCGGAAACCAGAGGTCAGATAAGCCGGCAGATCAGTATGTGCCGGCCAATACCTGCCAGCCGGTATTGCGGAAGGGAGATTTCGTTATGGAGTTCACCAGGCTGCCTCAGAAGTTGAATTATCTCACGAAGCCTCTCTACGAGGAGGTTTTCTCCGGGGACAAAGGAGCTTTCTCCGATTATTACTACAAAGAGGTGGCGCCGGAAAGCACCATCTACGTCGCCTGGGAGCCATCAGATCCGGCATCAGATTCAGAATCAGGTACGCAGAAAACAGGCGGCAGCGAGGACGCACAGGTTTCATCGAAGAAATCAGAGTACCCGTCAGATCCGGACCAGATCAAGTCGATGATCCACCTGAATCCTTACACACTACTGTGGAACGGGGAGGAGACCAGGATCCCCTACATCGTCGCGGTAGCGACAAGGGAGTCACTCCGCCACCGGGGACTGATGAGGGAACTTCTGACAATCATCTTCGGCGATCTGAAGACGGCACATGTGCCATTTGCCTTCCTGATGCCAATCAATGAAGCCATCTACAGGCCCTTCGGGTTCAGGAGGACCTGGAGCTGGCAGTGGGAAGAGGAAGTGATGGGCGGCAGCCCCGGAGACACACGAAAGTCTGCGGATTTGTGTACGGATGAGGAACTTCAGGAGCTTTCAGACCATGTAAACCAGGAGCTTTCAGGCCGCTGCGAGCTTTTCACGAAGCGGACGGTCCCTTACTACAGACGCCTGATCAAGGAGCAGAAGGCATCAGACGGCAGCCTGCTTGTCTGGTCGCGGGGCGGCCATCCGATCGCCGCCGGGCAGACCGGCAAGGAAGAATACCCTCCGATGATGTGCCGGATCATGGACCGGGAGGCATACGAAAAAAGGCTTCAGGGACCGGGGGATGAACCCTTTCAGCATGCCTATGTATGTGAGGTCGTGTGAGTCTTTGCCTGCAGGATCTCCAAAGGCTTTCCGGAAATGTTTCTCTGCATGTTCAGTGCCGCCGGAAGCGGCTGTTTTATAATCAGTGCCGCCGGAAGCG
>Ga0326514_10002310_pt1 | contig 12162 bp, 6 predicted proteins | sample 3_2548_0518_D_FD_203653 | JGI IMG/M metagenome (GOLD analysis project Ga0326514, IMG submission 203653) | Bovine rumen microbial communities from UC Davis, California, United States - 3_2548_0518 | ecosystem: Host-associated > Mammals > Digestive system > Stomach > Rumen | place: USA: California... | reverse complement strand
GGTGGTGCTTACCCAACTGTTAGACGTTATAACTTCGGAATTAAGCTAAACATTTAATGGCATATACTATTATGAAATATTATAATAACATCAAATCCCTGTTGTGTGGTTCGCTGCTCCTCTTTGCTGGCGCTGCCTCCTTCACTTCGTGCACCGATTGGCTCGATAAGGATCCTGAGTCTATCGTGGCAGAGGATGAAGCATTCAAGAACTTCCGAAATTTCCAGGGATATATAGAGGAAATCTATAACCTGATTCCAGATAAGGAAAGTTGCAACTATTGTACTGCTTGGAACTTCGGTGATGATGCCGTTCACAACCCAGAAGGCTTTGCACACATGGACCATCAGGTGGACCTTGGTAACTATCGTAACTGGATTAGCAACACGCAGTGCTGGCTGAAGGGCGGTACCTATAACGGCAGACGCCAGTCACTTTGGGATAACTCATGGTACTGTATTCGTAAGTGTAACATGGGTATTGAGAATATCAAGTCGCTTGTAGGTACAGACGAAGAGCGCGACCTGTTGCTCGGTCAGATGTACTTCTTCCGTGCATGGTGGCATTTTGAGCTGATGTGCTACTTCGGTGGTATGCCATACATCGACGAGGCTTTCGAAGCTAATTCTATTCCTGAGCTTCCACGTCTTTCTTTCCAGGAGTGTGCTGATCGCTGCGCCGAGGACTTCGAAAGAGCATTCGACCTTCTTCCTTATGATTGGGATGAGACACTGGCTGGTATGCAGACTTCTGGTAAGAACGATCTGCGTGTCAACAAGTTCATGGCTCTCTGCTACCTTGGTAAGGTTTATCTGTGGGCAGGTTCTCCACTTATGAAGGAGTTTGAGAAGACTAAGAATGGTGGCGTTGCCCAGCTTCTTGGTGCAAGCTCTAATGGTAAGACATACGATTATGATGTAGAGTATTGTAAGAAGGCTGCACAGACATTCGGTAAGGCTCTTGATTTGGTAAACAAGGGAGTTGTAAAATATCAGCTCGCTGAATACAAGTATTCTAGTATTTATAATCAGGAGCGTGATGAGAATGCAGAGACTTGCTATTCTGATATTTTCTGGACTCATAAGCAGAATTGGAATATGCCTGGTTCTGTTGAGGCTATTTTCCGTGGTGCTTATCCCGGCGTGAACAAGGCAAACTGGAACTGTGCCAAAATCTTTGGTCCTAAGGTTGCAGGTCTTGTGGCTCATGATAACATCATCCACCACCCAACAGCTAACCTCGTTGACCAATACGGTATGGCAAACGGACAGCCTATCTATCTGGTTCAGAATGGTGAGTTGGTGCTTAACGAGAAGTCAGGCTGGGATCCTGAGCATCCTTTTAAGGATCGTGACCCACGCTTCTATCATGACTTCGTGTTCGATGGTTTCCACTATGTACTGAGCACTGACGCTCTGGACGCTAACCAGAAGAAGCTTGAGTACTGCGACCTTTACACAGGTGGTGCTATGCGTGCTGTTGATAATGCAAGTAGCACAGGCTACTTCATCCAGAAACTGATACCTCATCAGTGTAACGAAGGTGACCTGTGGTATAATTATGATCACGCTTTCCAGTGCTATCTGCCATATATGCGTCTTGCTGACATTTATCTGATGTATGCAGAGGCACAGGCTGCTATTGCTACAAGTGCAAAAGAGCTTAAGGAAAAGCCTTCATATTGTCCATTCTCACCTGTTGATGCAATCAACGAACTTCGTGATCGCGTAAATTCTGATGATTATCCTATGGAGCATGTACAGGCAAACCTTATGGATACAAGAGAGCATTTCTTGGATGAGGTTCGTCGTGAGCGTGCTGTAGAGCTTTCGTTCGAAGGCTTCCGTTGGTGCGACCTTCAGCGCTGGCTCCTCCTTACCGAGGCTCCTTACACTGTTAAGTACTCTCATGAGTTTGAACGCCTGGAGAAGGATTCTTGGTTCAAGGATCACGATCCAAAGGATGCGCAGGTAGGAAACTTCCACAGAGAGGAGCTAATTACCCGTCGCTTGGAGTCAAAGCACTACTGGTTCCCACTTCCTGACAAGGATACATATCTTTACGAAGGATTTAAGCAGAATCCAGGATGGTAATCAATTGAGAATTGAAAATTGAAAATTAAAGATTATGAAACATATTAAAACAAACATATTTCTCTTTGCCATGTTGGCTGCTTCGCCAGTAGCGGCTAATGCCCAGACTGCTGACGGCGCTGATTCTGCTGTGGTAAAAAAGAAAGTCCATGTTGCTTTCCGCGACAAGGATGCCGACCATCTTCTCGGAGGTGTTTCGTATGTTGACATGGAAGAACTCCAGAAGAAGGACTACACCATGGGCAGCCTTGAAGACATTTATGCTCTTGTCGGCGGATGGAATGGCAGTAATCTCTGGGGTCAGGAAAATAACGTCACATACCTTAATGGTAATAAACATGACTTTCTTGACACAAATGACAATGATAACCTGCCGCTCGTTATTATCGATGGTGTTAAGCGTCCATCTAACAATGTACTTCCTTCTGAGATTGAGCAGATTACCTTCCTTAAGGGTGCACAGGCAGTAGTTCTCTATGGCGCCAAAGGTGCCAAGGGTGCTATCCTCATTACTACTAAGCGTGGTAAGGTTGAAGGACTCCAGATTCAGGCTAATGCCAATACTGGTTTCCATGTAGCTAAGGAATTCCCTCAGTATCTTGGTTCTGCAGAGTATATGACTCTCTACAACGAGGCCCGTGCAAACGACGGACTTGATCCAAAGTACTCTCAGCAGGATATCTATAACCATGCATCTGGTTTGAATCCTTATCGTTATCCTAACGTAAACTACTTTTCTGACGAGTATATCCGTAAGGCATATAACCGTTCGGATGCTACGTTGGAGATTCAGGGTGGCGGTAGTCGTGCTCACTTCTATACGAACATCAACTACTATCGTCTGGAGGATCTACTCAACTTCGGTCCTGCAAAGGATAACTATACCGATCGTTTCAGCGTTCGTGGTAATGTGGATCTCGTTGTTAACAAGGTTATCAAGGGTTATGCTAACGCAAGTGCCACATTCTACAATGAGAACAAGAACAAGGGTAACTTTTGGAGTGAGGCTTCGACTATGCGTCCTAACTTCCCTGAGAATGCTGCTCCACTGATACCTATCGATATGGTTGACCCGAATGCTACTAAGGCGCTTTCAATCCTTGGTAAATCACTCAACCTCCTCGACGGAAAGTATTTCCCTGGCGGTACAAAGGCTACACAGAGTAATGTTATCGCTGACTGCTATTTCGGTGGTAGAACACGTGCCGTTAGCCGTCAGTTCCAGTTCGATGCAGGTATCATCTATGATATGGACAAGTTTGTAAGAGGTCTGTCATTCAAGACATTGTTCTCTATCGACTATGCTGCAAACTACAGCCTTTCATATGATAATAAGTATGCTGTATTTATTCCTACATGGAGTAACTATGGTGGTGAGGATGCTATTGTTGCTCTGACCCAGCAGAACGATGAGGTTGTAACTGGTCATATGGCGATGGCCGATACTAAGTATCGCCAGACCATCAGTTGGAATGGTCATTTCGACTACGACCATACATTTGGTGGAAAGCACCATGTAACTGGTATGCTGCTGGCAAACATGTATACTACAACAGCCAGTGGTACATATCACCGCTATGCAAATGCCAACTTGGGCCTGCAGGCAGGTTACGACTATATGGGTCGTTACTTCGCTGACATCTCATTGGCAGGTGTACACTCTGCACGTCTGGCCGAGGGACATCGTGAGGCTATCTCACCTTCATTTACTATTGGTTGGAACATTGCCAAGGAGAAGTTTATGAAGGGTACTGCTGTTGACGATCTGATGCTGAGTGCATCATACAGCGACTTGAACGAGGACATCGATGTTTACATGGGTGATTCTAATACGAAGTATTATTACCTCTACGATGCTCTGTGGTCAACTACTGGTAGCGGTTTCTCTTGGAACGAGGGTTCTAGCACAAACCGTACATATTCTACCATGGGTAGCAACCCATCACTCGACTTCATTCATCGTAAGGAGTGGTCTGTAAGTCTTCGTGGTTCGTTCTTCAACAAACTGATTACCACCGATCTTACATTCTTCAATACAGATATGGATGGCTATATTATCCAGAACCCATCTTCATTCCCTTCATACCTGTCGGGAGGTCTTTCTAGTAGCTCATTCAAACCTGCTATCAACAACAATATTCAGAACCGTAAGGGTCTTGATTTCAGTGTTACAGCTCAGAAGCAGTTTGGTAAGGTTTATGCACAGCTTGGTGTTGTAGGTACATATCTTAAGACCAACTACAAGAAGTATGATGAGCTAGTAGAATATGACTACCAGCACGTAGAAGGCCATGCTATCGATGCTATCCGTGGTTACAAGTGCCTTGGCTTCTATACTTATGATGACTTTGATGCAGTTACCACTGACGGCGTAACTAAGTACACTTTGAAGCAGGGACTTCCCAAACCTAAGATTGGTGGTACTATCCAGCCTGGTGACTTGAAGTATGAGGATGTTAATGGCGATGGAAACCTAGATTCTAAGGACCAGGTTGATCTTGGTAAGTCTGGTACATTTGGTGCTCCACTTACACTTGGTGTAAACCTCACTCTTAAGTATAAGAACTTTACGCTCTTTGTTCTTGGTAATGGCCAGTTCGGTGCTTACGGAATGAAGAATAACGGAGGTACTGGTTATTACTATATGCAGGGTGACAGCAAATACTCTGTTAATGCCCTTGGTCGTTGGACTCCTGAGACAGCAGCGACTGCAACTCATCCACGTCTGACAACTTTGAGTTCTGCCAACAACGCTGCAGCTTCTACATTCTGGATGTACAGCACCGACCGCTTCAACATCCGTAAGGTACAGCTCACCTACGACTTCCCCAAGGAGATGTTTGAAGGCAAGGTTGTTAAGGCTCTCTCAATCTATCTGAACGGAAACGACCTCCTCACTATCTCAAAGAATCGTAAGATAATGGAGACTGCCGTAGGTTATGCACCTCAGACTCGTTTCTATAATCTCGGTGTTAAGGTAACCCTCTAATTGATAAATGAAAATTATGAAGACAAGAAATATTATATTGTATTTTATCGGTCTCGTCGCTTTCAGTTCATGTAATGACATGTTTGAGCCTGCGGATGAGAACAACCGAACAGAGGATGCAATGGTTGAGGAGTCGAAGTATGCGCATGGCTTGCTGATGTATGGCTACGATCGTCTTCCATACATTACAACCACTCAGACCGATATTGCTACAGATGATGCTGTTACAAACAATACAAACAGTAATTATTGTAAGATGGCAACTGGAACATGGGCTGCTGATAATAACCCAATGTCTCAGTGGGACAACTGTAAGGACGGTATCCAGTATGTTAATCTGTTCCTCAAAAAGGTTGAAAATGTTAAGTGGGCTCCTAGCTCAGCTTCTAAGCAGCAGATGTTCATCGACCGTCTGAAGGGTGAAGCATTCGGACTTCGTGCTATCCTGTATTACTATCTGCTCCAGGCTCATGGAGGTTATGCTGACGATGGCATTCTCTATGGTGTACCCCTGCTTACAGAACCAGAGGATGGTAGTTCTGACTTCAATCAGCCTCGTGCTACTTTCGCAGATTGTGTAAAGCAGATTTATGCAGACTGCGATAGTGCTATGGCTCTGCTCCCTGCTGACTATGTAGATATTGAAAGCAACAATGAGATTCCTGCAAGGTATCAGACTCTTGGTGCAAACTATTCTAACTATAACCTTGTGTTCGGTACAAAGGCTAGAAATCTCCTGTCTGCTAAGGTCGCTGAGGCTACTAAGGCTCAGGTTGCTCTTCTTGCTGCAAGTCCTGCATTCCGCGAGCAGAGTGGTGTAACCTCAGCCGAGGCTGCTACTCTCTGTGCAAAAGTGCTGAAGCGTATTGGCGGTTTGGCTGGATTTGACCCAACGGGTAATATCTGGTACAAGAATACGGAAAAGCTTAAGCCAGAGGCTTCTGAGATGCCAGAAATTCTTTGGCGTGAAGACCGTCATAAGAACGCAAGCCAGGAAAGTGAAAACTTCCCACCAACTCTGTATGGTAATGGTCGAGTAAATCCTTCACAGAACCTTGTAGATGCATTCCCAATGCGCAGTGGTCGTCCTATCACAGATGCTAGTTCTGGTTATGATCCCCAGAATCCATACGCAAATCGTGACCCACGTCTTGCCGACAATGTAATCTATAACGGTACTACATTTAAAAAGACCGTGATTATCTCTGGCACATATCCAACAGATAAGAATGAGACGGATGATAATATTAATAGTATCAGCACTTCAACACGTACTGGTTATTATCTGAGGAAACTTCTCCGCGAGGACGTTAGTCCGCTGTCAAGTTCTCTTATTGAGCAGCAGCATATCTATCCTCGCATCCGTTATACCGAGATATTCTTGGCATACGCAGAAGCTGCTAACGATGCTTGGGGACCAAAAGTTGATGGTGCTAACGTAGGCTTCACTGCTTATGATGTTATCAAGGCAATCCGTGAGCGTGCTGGACTCGGTACAAATGAGGTGGGAATCGCACTTCCTGAGGGCGATGCATATCTCGAGGAGTGTGCTGCAAACCAGGATAAGATGACTGAGCTGATTCGTAACGAGCGTCGCATTGAGCTTTGCTTTGAGAACAAGCGATTCTGGGACCTCCGTCGTTGGAAGATGCCACTTGACGAAACTGTTAAGGGTATGCAGATTGATCGCGATGAAGAAACTGGTGATCTATCTTATACTATTATTGATGTAGAGGTTCGTAGTTACGATAGTTCTTATCAGTGTTATGGACCAATTCCAAAGGGTGAACTGCTCAAATGGAGCAACCTCAAACAGAATAAGGGTTGGAGGTAATTTGATAATTTATTATTGAAAATTGAAGATTATGAAACTGAAGAAATATATCTATGGCGTAGCTATGGGAGCTTTCTCTCTCTCGTTTGCATCTTGCTATAATGCAGACAAGGAATTCCCTGACTACGAAGGTGGCACAACAGCCTACTTCGCCTATCAGTTCCCTGTGCGCACAGTCATATTGGGTAACGATATCTACGACAATACCCTCGACAATCAGCATAAGATCCAGATATGGGCTACCATGGGTGGAGCATACGGCGGTCGTAATGCTTATGTTGATATTGCTGTCGACGAGTCGCTTTGCGATAACCTCTTCTTTACAGATGATGGTGGAAATGCGGATGCTCCTGTACTTCCTATGCCAAAAGAGTACTATAAGTTGATGGATAGTAAGATCCCTTACAATGGTGATTCTCGTGGCTATGTTGAAGTTCAGCTTACCGATGCTTTCTTTAACGATCCTAAGGCTATAGAGAATACATACGTTATTCCTCTGTTGATGACTGGCAAGAATGGCTTTGATCATATCCTTACTGGTACACCACGCGAGGGTCTTAGTCCATCTCGTACTAACACTGAGGATTGGGAAATTCTTGCTAAGGACTATGTTCTCTACTGTGTTAAGTACATGAACCCATGGCAGGCTAAGTATATCCGCCGTGGTGTAGATAACGTTACAGAAAAGGGTGTTACAACTCAGGTCGTTCGTAAGGACTTCTCGCTTGTTAACTCTGATTTGGACCATTACAAGGAGAACCCTGTAAACCAGAACGATGAGGTATGCAGCATTCACACTAAGAACATGACACAGGCTATCTTCCCTGTATCGTTCAAGACTTCTGGTGCTTCAATATCTTGTAACCTCATCCTTACATTTAGTGGTAATCAGTGCACCATCTCTACCGATGATGAAAATGTAACTGCTACTGGTTCTGGTGAGTTCATCGAGAAGGGAACAGAAAAGGCTGAATATAAGGACTATCAGTGGGGTAGCAACAACGGACAGCCTGTTCAGCGTGATATCCTTCGCCTGGCTTACGATGTAAAGTTCGACAACAAGGATATTCAGGTTTCTACAACCGATACACTTGTTGTACAGACTCGTGAGTCGAATAAGAAAGTATTCTTTTCACCAAAATACGTTAAATAATAATAGGAGGCTAAGAATATGAATAAGAATTTTAGAAACAGTCTCTTGATGTTGGCTGCAGGTGCTTTTGCAGTATCTTGTGCAGACTATAATGTTACTGACAATTTCAAGGCTGATCCTGATCCAACTTTCGTAGAGCCTTATAAGGATCTTGCTCCGGTCAAGACATATATTGACAGAGCCACTTATCCTAATTTGACGCTTGGTGCTACACTTAAAGTCGTGGATTTCAATAAGCAGGAATTGGCTCATGCAGCAGCGGTAACCAATTTCGATAATGTCGCTTTGGGTTCTTCTCTGATGTCTGGTTCAATTGTTAATGCAAAGGGTGTGATGAACTTCCTGGATATGAGTGACCTTTTGGATCACGTAGAGGATATCGGTTATGAGGTTTATGGTAGTCCTATTGCTGCAAATGCTAATCAGGCTGACGATTGGCTGAACACACTTACTGCTCCAATTGAGATTCAGGTAAATCCTGTTGAGGACAAAACTGTTGACTATACCACAATGGAGGAATTTACAGGAACAGCGTTAAGTGGCAAGCCGAAGATTGTTAAAAAATATGACGGCAATGACAACGCGCTTAAGATTCCTAAGATGGCAGAGGTCTATATTGTTGAAGGTTTTGAAGTTGATTCACTTGGTTCCTATACCATCACTTTCTATGCCAAGGCAGACAAGGACGAATCTGTTATCTGTACATTCGCTGGCAACAAGATTCAGGAGAAGGAAACAGATGTAAAATTCAATATCAAGGCTGGAGGATGGAGAAAGGTTGTAGTTGAGGCGAAGCCTGCTTCAGGAGTAAAGGATGGTTACTTGTTGATTGAGGGTAACTTCAATTCGGTGCTCTATATTCAGAAGGTAATGGTTGTACATACACCAGATAACCATCGTCCACAGACTGCTGAGGAGAGAATAGATACCATCAATTACGCCCTTAACGCATGGTGTGATGGCTTGATGAAAATCAATGCAGGTCGTATCAAGTCTTTCGATCTTATCGATGAGCCAATTGATGCTAAGGCTGAAATTCAGGCAGGTATTTACGATCTTAAGCATTCTACAGAGAAGATATTCTGGCAGGATATTCTTGGTAGTGATAACTATGCTCCTGTTGTGTCAGAGATTGCTCGTGGTGCATTTGAAAAGCATGGTGGTGATCCTTCAGAACTGAAGTTCTTTATCAGCGAGTCTGGCCTTGAGGAGACTAAGAAATTTGAGAGTCTTAAGTACTGGATTTCCGTTTGGGATGCAAAGGGCGCAAAGATTGATGGTATCAATGCAAAATTGAACCTTACTTATAGTGAGGATGCTGCTACTCAGGAAGCAAACAAGGCATCTCTCGATAATCTTCTTGATAACCTTGCTTCAACAGGCAAACTTATCCGTCTTTCTAACTTAGACATAAAGTATAAGGATGCTGAAGGCGCTAGTGTAACAGCTAAGGATATTACAGATGAGCAGCGTCAGAAACTTGCCGATTATTATAGCTATGTTATCAAGAGCTATATGAGCAAGATTTCTAACGAAAAACAGGCTGGTATCTGCAAGGGTAACCTGGCTGATACAACTGATCCTGTAGGCTTGTGGTCTGTTGATAGTAAGAGTAGGGATTGGGTGCGCAATGCTACCTATGAGGCATTCTGCAAGGCACTCGGTGGAAACTAATAATGGGGTAAAGGAGCTAGGGAGGTTTAACTTCTCTGGCTCCTAGAACTCCAGACTCTAAAGAGATAATTGTACTTATCATATTTATTTATTAACTTTATTTTTTAACTAAATTCTTTTAATTATGAAGAAACTATTTACTCTTCTTGCTTTCCTGACTTGTTTCGTGGGAGCAAAAGCTGAGTGGGTAACCGATTACTCTGTCGATTACTCAACGTATCAGAAATTCCCATTCTATGTAATGGGGTATGTGCCAGAGTGGTACGAGGGCGTTATGACAGACTTGGGAGCTAACTACAAGTATGTAGCTATGGCTACAAAGGACAATGATGGTAATGTCACTTATTCAGAGGAAACTAGTGACGTGATTATTGACTTAGGTAATGGTGACGACGATACTAAGAAGTATTATAGAATCGCATTAGATTCTCCAGGTTGGCACCAGTATTTCATTGCTGATGGAATTTCAACAGAGCTTGGCGGTTCTTATACTGTTAAAGCATTGGTTAAGGCTTCTGAAGCTTGCACTATCAACGTCAACATGGGTTGGGGTTGGGGTGATGGCCTGCAGGCTAGCGCTTCAGTACAGATACCTGCCAGTGATGAATTCCAGGAGGTAGAGTGGAGTTACACCGAAATCGGTGGTACTTCTTGTAACCTCGTTGCTCAGCCAGGTTCAGTAACTGCAAAAATCGAGTGGAAGAGCCTTACTGTTTCTCACAACCAGAAGCAGCAGGCTGCTGTTGAGTGGCTCCAGCAGTTGACAAACGGTGATGCAGAGGCTGCATGGCCAAGTTGGGCAACCGAGGGTGAGCCTAACGAGACTTGGAAGGGTGATAGAACTGGTGAGATTTGCGCTTGGGGTAAGGTTAAGGGTAAGAACCTAGGTCCTAACTTCAAGGGTGACGGCGAAGGTTACAATCCATTCCCTGCTGAAATTACAGACGATCCTGACAAGGAAGGTAATCATGTATTCGTAGTTCACGCAGCTCTTGCTGATACAGAGGGCGATGCTTCTCAATGGGACAACCAGTTCTGGATTCAGTCTCCAAAGGCTTGGAAGTCAGGTACACAGATAAGGGTTAAGTTCCGTTATAAGGCAAGTGTTGACAACGTAAAGACAAATACTCAGATCCACAAGCAGAATCCATCTGAGTACCTTATTTGGTATGCTATTGATGATGTAACCTTTACAACACAGTGGCAGGATTTCGAAAAGACTATCACATTTGATGACGCTCAGGCAGGTGGTTGGTCTATTGCATTCAACCTGAATGCAGTTGAAAAGAATCCTATAGACTTCTATTTTGACGATCTTTCATGGGAGATCATGAAGCTTGACGAGGGTCTCTTCGTTGCTGGTGAAAATAAGGCTGCTGGTTTAGAGTACGACTACGCAAATGCTGTTAAGTTTGAAGGTGAAGATCCCCTGTTCACTGCTACAATTGGTGAAAAGGGTAACAAGGATTCATGGGTAAATGAGGTAATGATCTCTACTATTCGTGGTAATGATGCTGCATTTAAGGGTGCAACTCTTAAGGTTACTGGTACTGTTACTGGTGATGAGGATGAGTGGTATGACTACACAGAGGGTAGCCTTGCTAAGATTAAGCTTCCTGCTGCTGGTGTATGGGAGATCACAGTCAATACTAAATACAAGAAGGTGAACTTCTCTCAGGTTGAGGGTGATGAAATCGTTATTAAGCAGCCTGTTGATGTCGTTACTAACAATACTGCAATTGTTGTAAAGGGTCAGGAGCGTGATGATCTCGCTGATGGAACAGACAACGAAGGTAATGTTGTAATCAAAGAAGAGGAAGGTGGTACTGGTCAGGCTTGGGATAACCAGTTCTTCATCAAGGCTAACCGCGCTCTTGAGAAGGGTGAGGTAACTGTTCTCAAGTTCAAGTATAAGAGCTCTGTTGATGCTAAGACTACTACACAGTGTCATGGTGAGACTCCAGGTGCTTACATGCACTGGGCTGCTATTGGTGATGTAAACTTTACCACAGAATGGCAGGACTTCGAGAAGGAATTCACTATTCCTAACGAGGGAGACGGTATGTGGAATATTGCCTTCAACATGGCTGAGATTAGACAAGCTTGTGATTATGAAATCACTGATGTTCAGTGGTATCTGAAGTATGATGAAGAAGGTAAGACTATGGAGAACCTGATTGATGCAGAGGGTACAAAGAACTTCTTCGTTAAGGAGGGTGCTGGTACTGATCCACGTGAGTTCGGTACTGATCCTTCTGGTATCATCAATGTTAAGAAGGATGCTGTTAAGGCTGACGATGCAATCTACAACCTCGCTGGACAGCGTGTAAATAAGAACTATAAGGGTATCGTAGTTAAGGCTGGTAAGAAGACTCTTAACTTCTAAACTTCGATAACTATCTAATATTAAGAGGATGTG
>Ga0326514_10002309_pt1 | contig 12164 bp, 25 predicted proteins | sample 3_2548_0518_D_FD_203653 | JGI IMG/M metagenome (GOLD analysis project Ga0326514, IMG submission 203653) | Bovine rumen microbial communities from UC Davis, California, United States - 3_2548_0518 | ecosystem: Host-associated > Mammals > Digestive system > Stomach > Rumen | place: USA... | reverse complement strand
GTTGTAGCAATGCTTGCTAATGACATTTGCTGCTATGTTGATACTTCTCTAATGGGCCAGATGAATTGGAGCACTAGTTTCCCAATGTCTACACCTATTAAGGATTACACTGGTGAAGTTAATGGCTAATAATTGAGGGCTGGGTTTAAGCCCAGCCCTTTTACCTATAAAGAGAAAAAGGAGATTACCATAATGGATGCTAATACAAAATATAAGGTGAAGAATCGTAGTGCGAGTATCGTAGTCTACACTCTTCCAGAAAGAAACCTGCGTAGAGAGTTTGCGCCTGGTGAGTCACGTACCGTTAATTTCGATGAACTGGAAGCCCTCTCTTTTCAGCCTGGTGGACGTGAACTAATGGCTAACTTCCTTCAAATTGAAGCGATAGAGGCTACCCAGGCGTTAGGAATTAGACGTGAACCTGAGTATGATATGGACGAAAAGCAAGTAGCTGATTTGATTCTTAATGGTTCTCAGGATGCGTTTTTAGATTGTCTTGATTTTGCGCCAGTTGGTGTTCTTGATTTGGTAAAACAGCTTGCCGTTTCCTTACCAATGACCGACTTAAACAAGGCGAATGCTTTAAAGGCCAAGACCGGTTTCGATGTCATGACTGCTTTGCAGAATATGCGCAAGGAGCAGGAAGATGAAATTGAGGCTGCTGCCACGCCAGAAACTAAGGAGCGTCGCGTAAAGACAGAAACTCCTTCCGCAGGTCGGCGTACAACTCCCAAGTATAATGTCGTAAGTAAGAAGTAATTAGGAGGACGATAAAATGGCAGAAATAAGAACACCTTTTTCCGCTATTTATAATCGCTTTCTTGAAAAAATTACCGATGATATGTATATCGAACTCACCCCACAAGATACATTAAAGGATTTGCGGAATCTGTTATTAGATGCAATTCCTGGATTTGAGTTTCCACGATGTAACTTGTATGATTATGAAACTAAGATTGAGGTAAAGCGTGAGGACGAAGTTACAGAAGACGATTTTATTATTGGTGTTATCTGGGATGACCTTGAAGAAGGCCAAGAAGTACCAGATGTATATGTAGAGAAATCTTCATTTGCCAGTAATTTAACCGCAGAAGAAATTAATATTCTTGCTCTCTTAATGAAACAAGCGTGGGTCCAACGTCAAGTTTCATCCATTGAAAATACTCGGATGAAATATTCTGGTTCGGATTTTAAAATGACTTCTCAAGCGAATCACCTAGCTAAGCTATTGACTTTGTTAAGTGAAGCCCAAAGAGAAAGTTTTCATATGCAACGTTTGTATAAGCGCCGTAAAACAGATTCTAAATTTGGGAATCGTTATATGAGCACTTGGCGCAGATTTAGAGAGTCTACTGTCACAGGAGGCTCCAATGGATTTGTTGAACAAGTATAATATTAATTTTAAAGATTTGGATATTATATGCAATAATCGCCGTTTAACTAATCAATTATGGAAATTAATTCCTATGCGAGAAAATGGCGAAGATTGGGAAAAACAACTTGATACGGTAATTCTGGAATTTGTAGGGCTGAACGAATTATTCGTCGGCCCTGTTTATTTGCAGATATTAAGCAAATTAGAAGGCTTGCGAGTTAAAAATACGTCATTTGAGCTATACCGCAAGACAACTTTTGAGTGCATTAGTTTGTTACAGGAGCTAAATCATGGCGACTAGTCATTCACATCTTGTTAAGCCTTCATTTGCTTCATTACAACACCGTTTAGGGTTGCGAAATATCCAACGTCCTAACAGCTTGCCACTATATAAGAAGTTTCAATTGCCGGACTTCAATGATGGCTAGGGTGAGTCCACAATCGTTGGTATTCAAAATATGAAACGACGGTTAGAAGTAGCCGGTGGGACAACACAACAAGATAGAATGATACATGATAAACGAGTAACTTTAGATCGTGCTTTAATTTATTCTTATCAAGGAGCCAATATTCATATTTTAGGCAAAATGGAAGAAGATACACATATTCGTTGTCTAATTAATCCAGATAAATTGAAAATGGATTATGATGATAAGATTTTATCTATTCCTTTTGAGACAGATATAGATGCTGGTGATGTATTTGAATGGTGCGGCACTGGCAGTTATTGGTTAGTGTATCTTCAAGATTTAGATGAACTTGCTTATTTTAGAAGCGAAATACGTCGTTGTCGATATGAAATTTAGTATAAAGATGAAAATGATCAACGCCATTCCACTTGGGCTGCTATTCGTGGTCCAGTAGAGACGAAGATAAATTACATTCAAAAACATTAGATTTCTGTTGATAGACCTAATTATTCTTTGCATATCTTAATGCCGGGAACGGAAGATAATATCAATTATTTTAAGAGATATTCAAAGTTTTATATTAAGGATTCGGACGTTTGTTGGAGAGTTGAAGCAACCGATTGGATTAGTACACCTAATGTTTTGGAAATTAATGCCGTAGAATATTATGCCAATGAAAGCGAAGATAGTGATGGTATTGCAGGTAATTTAATTATAAATAAACCTGTTAATCCTAATCCTTTAATTGATAATGTAGCTATTGATGGGCCTACTTTTATTAAGCCTAAAATTCAATATACATATGAAGCCACATGTAATAATCTCGGTGAATGGAAAATTAATACGCGGTATCCTGTTCGTATGGTAGTCGATGAAGAAAATCCTCGCAAAGTTCATATTGAATGGTTGCGCGCTATGAGTGGGCAATTTAATCTTGATTATGCCGATTACTCTAAGACGATCGTAGTAGAGTCTTTATTTTAAGAGTAAAAGGAGTAATTAAATATGAAAATTGAAGGATACTTAACTCCGAAATCCAGTTTCTTGTCAGTAGAAAAAGACATGGAACTGTTAATAAATAAAATATTGGCAAATAAACGTTTGCAAAAATATTTATATTACACCGATAAAGACCCTTTATCTAAACCGAATTTAACAGCGGAACAAGCTTAGGAGTTATTTAAAACAAATCTTAAAATTGTTCCTAAAATTTATGTAGACCGTTCTGTTTTGCAATATGTAATTATACAATTTGATAATTTTACACAAAGCGCTAATCCGGAATTTCGCGATAATACCATTGAATTTGATATTATTTGCCATTTCGATTAGTGGCAATTGACAGATTTTAAATTGCGGCCTTATCGTATTGCGGCAGAATTAGATGAAATGTTAAATAAGCAGCGTCTTACTGGAATTGGTAAATTGGAATTTATTGGTGCAAATGAAATTCTTCTTACTGATGAATATGCTGGTTTATGCTTAATGTATAGAACATATCATGGCGAAGAAGATAAAAAATACTTTAATGATCCTGTTGAAGATGAACAGTTTATTAAAGATTTTAAAGAAATGCAAAATGAGGCAATGAGTCCGTAATGGCTGATTTACGTGCCGCCCTAATGACGGGTATTGATATTCCAATTCCAGAATGTCAGTTAATTTTGCATCAACCCAGTATAAAAGAAATAAGCTATTTGGGTGAATAGACTTATTTTACTGGCGCCCAAGTGCTTTGTTTAAACAAACGAATGTTTGTAAAGGACGAAGTAGATTTGGATGCTATAAATAATTTTCAAATATTTATGATGGTAATGGTGGAGAAAGAGACTGGGGATAAAAAGAAATCAACTCTTGATACCTTACGTTTACTTTTTCCTGAATACAAGGTTTTATTAACTCCGCAATCATTATTGTTTCAAAAGGACGGCCAGGAGCCAATTATGATTGATGTTAATAATTTTGAAATATTACAAGAATATTTACGTCAAGTTTTTTGTGTAAAAACTGGCCCCATGGATCAGCAGGCATTTAATCCCGCAAATGCAGAAGCCAAGCGAATTGCTGATAAGCTAATGCGAGGTCGAGAACGCATTGCGGCAGAAAAAGGTACTTCGATGTCGAGCATTATAGTTCAATATTTATCTATCTTACCTGTTGCGATTCATGTTCCAAAATCTGAATTAGAGACTTATACTCTTTTTGCGTTTTATGATTTGATAGAACGTTTCGCACTTTGGATTAATTGGGATTTGGATGTGCGGACTAGACTTGCGGGAGGTAAACCAGATTCGCATCCAGATAATTGGATGAAAAATCTCCATTAACCAGCTGATATAAAACCAATATAAAAGGAGGACGAACACCTATGAAATTCGGTGTACGCGAAATATGCGAGGTCGTATTAAAGGCCAAGGCTGCTATGAAGGTTGGCAATAAGGTTTTCTATGCTAACGAGCCTGTTATTTATTTTGATACTTTAAAGACTTCCAGTATGGAAGGTGCCGCAACAACCGTATACGCACAGGGCGGACGCGGTAATGCCCGTTTGGTAGCGTGGGAAGGCGAGCGTACAATTACCTTCACCATGGAAGATGCCCTCATTTCTCCTGAAGGCTTCATGATTCTTTCTGGTGCTGGTTTAATTGATGCTTCTGAAGATAAGCCTATTTATCAGCATGTAACTGAAACTGTTGATGCTGCTTCTATTTCTCCTGCTGCAAATTCTATTACTATTCCTCTTACCAAGAAGCCTTATCTTCCTAAGGATCAGAATGGTAATTTTGCTTATGTAATGTTTGTTAAGAATGGCGAAATTATTACTGAGCCTTTCATTCCTACTCATGTACATGAAAAGAATAGCGATACAGATATAGAGGCTACTATCGATGCAGAAGGCAACACTGTTTATAATATTGTTGTTGAAGGTCATGAGAACTATGTAACTACTGAAAAGGACAATTATACTATTGCTCTACCAGCAGCTTCTGAGTATGATAGTGTACTTGTTGACTATTATGTAAAGCAGGAGGGCGGTGCCCGTCAGATTGAGATTACTCCTGATAAGTTCGGCGGCAACTTCTATCTTGAGGCTTCCACTCTATTCCGTAACCAGGATGGCGTTGATATGCCAGCTGAGTTCATCATTCCTAACTGCAAGATTCAGAGTAATTTCACCTTTACAATGGCATCTTCTGGTGATCCTTCCAGTTTCACTTTCACAATGGATGCTTTCCCAGATTATACTCGTTTCGACCATAGTAAGAAGGTTCTTGCTGCTATCCAGATTATTGAGAACACTGAGATCGCTACTATTAATCGTACTCAGACCAAGCACGATGAAGCTCACAACGTTTTCTTTAATTAATTGAATTAAAATAAGGGAATACCCACGGGTATTCCCTTATTTTTGTTAAGGTCGGTGAATAGCATTGATTACTTTAGGTTTAGCCAAATTGTAGCAATAGTTATAGAATAATTATGATGTTGCGCGTAGTTTTTATGCACAACGTCGAGAATTTATGTTAAAAACTTTTGATGAAAAAATTGGTTAGATGTAGTCTACTTTTGAAACTACTTTATAGCAATATGCAAATGAATTCATTGATAAAGTTGCTAATAAGGTATATGCAGCGGTAGGTAGTGGTGATATATCATCATTATCTCAGGGTTCAGATGGCCAATTTAGTATTATTTTAGATGAAATACAATAGCGTTTTATCGAGTTTCCTAATTAGGTTAATAATCGTCAATGGATTGCGTCAGAATTAGGACGCAAATTTGAAGATTATTTAGCACAATTCCAAGTACCTACGAATGGTTTGAATGAAAAATTAGATCAAATGGTTGATGCGCAAGTCGCTCAATTGGGTAATGTATTTAGTACAGGTGCATTGGTAAAAGGAGCAAAATAGGTACGTCCTGATATTGGTATTTTTGTTGCTGGAGTTACATGGGATAAAGATACAGCAACTGTAACAAATGGTAAAAATACAGAAAAAATTGAATTACAAACAACCGTTTCTGTTGAAACAGTGGGTTTATAGAATTAGTTTTCTTATGACAAGGATTTTAAAGAATCTGTATTGGCGCATTGGATGGAAATAGGGGCTTTTGGTATATCGGCGAAAATTTGGGATATAGGTCATTCCAATAAAAAAGAGTTTAGTTCGAGTACGGTTTTACAACAGATGATTAATAATGATTTTGATAGTAGTTATCCTCGAACGTGGGGTTCTAATTACGCTCGCGCGTATGCAGATTATATGGTATCTAAAAATTTATTTAATATTATTGGCCCTATGAATGTATATTTAGTGGGTGGTAATTCTGTAACGAGTTTTGATGATTTTTTACAATCTAATTTATTATATATGAATATAGAGTATGTAGGGGCACCAGCTTATGGTACCAAAGATAGTGCTCGTGAAAGTGGATACGAAGCTCATCCACAAGTAGCATCTAGTCGTATTGCAATTCAAAATTTACGTAATGCAGAACATAATATTCAATATTATAGTGTTCGTCGTAAATAGAAAGATGGTACATATAAGGTTGATGTGCGTGTAAAGTCAAAAATTATATAAATTTGATTTTTTTTGATTTTTATTTAATAATTTTCCTGTAAGGAAAACAAAAGTGAAAAAGGAGTTATGATATTTATGGCAAAAGTACCATTTTCAAAACTTGGCCTTAAAAAGGTTAAGGAGGATATCGTTAAAATTGATTTTAATGGTATAGAAATTGATGTAAAACAATACTTACCAATTGATGATAAGTTGGGATTTGCTGCCAATGTAATTAGTAATGCGGCAGACGGTAATCGTTTTTATAATCCCATTAAATTAGAAGCATTTATGACGCTTGAAGTTTTATTTAGATATACTAATCTTTCTTTTACTGAAACACAGCAAAAAGATTTAAGCAAATTATTTGATATTGTTGTTTCTAATGGATTAGCAAAGGCTGTTATGGCCGCCATTCCGAAGAATGAATTAGATGGTGTTTTTTAGATGGTATATGATAGCGCAAACGGCATTTATGCACAAATGAATTCAGCGATGGCCGTTGTTGAAGCTTTTACTAGTCGAGATATGGGTGATATGACACAACAGGTTACTGAATTATAGGAACAATTATCAAATCCAGAAAATTTATCTTTATTGCGGGATGTTGTAAATAAATTGGACTAATTTAATTTATTTAATTAATAGTTTTTTGAAAAATTATTAGAGTAATAGGCGTGAGAGTTTATGACTCTCACGCCTTTTGTTTGTTTGGAGAGAAAGGAGAGAAAATGCTCTATGGCAGGAGAAATTACAAGAAAAGCTAGTCTAATTTTTGATGCAGATACTAGTCGAGCTTAGGCATAGATTCAGTCATTAGCATCATCCTTAAATACGGTTTTTGATAAATCGTCTTAGCGTTCCGGTATTTCACAATTAGATCAAGATTTACAATAGGCTACTCTTAATGCAGCTACATTACAAGCTACATTAAATTAGGCTGTTAATGTTAATACTGGTAAATTAGACTTAACGAAATTTAATGCCTCATTAAAGAGTGCAAATTTATCCTTGTCTACTTTATAGAGTAGTTTAGGCGCCGCTGGTGCTGCAGGTAATACTGCATTTGTACAATTAGCACGCTCAATTGCTACAGCTGAAGCACCATTAAAACGAACGAATGGCTTAATTTAGTCGTTAGCTGTATCTTTAGGTAATACTATTAAATGGAATATTTCCTCAAGTATTATGAACGGTTTTATTTCAAGTGTTCAAACTGCTTTTAATTATGCGGAAAAATTAAATGAATCTTTAACAAATATTCAAATTGTTACTGGTGAGTCAAATAGTTAGATGGCTAAATTTGCAGAATAGGCTAATAAATCAGCGTAGGCATTAAGTACGACAACACGTAAATACACAGATGCAGCATTAATTTTCTATCAATAGGGCTTAGGGGATGCAGATGTTAAAGCTCGTACCGATGCTGTTATTAAAATGGCAAATGTAACTGGTGATGCGTCAAAAGAAGTATCAAATTATATGACCGCTATTTGGAATAACTTTGATAATGGTACTTCTTCTTTGGAATCATTTGAAGATAAAATTGTTTCTCTTGGTGCTACTACTGCTTCTAGTTCTGCTGAAATCGCGGCTGGTTTAGAGAAATTTGCATCAATTGGTAATACGATTGGTTTATCATTTGATTATGCAGCTGCGGCATTAGCAACTGTTGTAGCAGAGACTCGTCAATCTGCTGATACAGTTGGTACTGCTTTTAGAACATTATTTAGTCGTTTACAGGGTTTAAAATTAGGTGAAACTCTTGAAGACGGTACTACTTTAAATAAATACTCTGCGGCACTTGCTACAGTTGGTGTATAGATTCAAGATGCTTCTGGTCAATTAAAAAATATGGATACTATTCTTACTGATTTGGCTGGAAATTGGGATAATCTTACTCAAGCACAACAAGTTGCATTAGCACAAACTGTTGGTGGTGCACGTCAATATACAACACTTATTTCTTTAATGGAGAATTGGCCTTAGTTTTTGAAAAATTTAACTACAGAAGCAAATAGTACGGGGGCTTTACAACAATAGGCGGACACTTACGCACAATCTTGGGAAGCTGCGAAAAATCGTGTTACTGCTTCTATGGAAGCATTATATTCTTCTTTAATAGATGATAAATTCTTTATTAATTTAAATAATGGTTTGTCTAATGTTTTAACTGGAGTTAATAGTTTTATTCAAAATTTAGGTGGCGTTAAAGGCGCTTTAATGAATATTGGCACCATAGCATTAAATGTTTTTGATAAACAAATGACACAAAGCTTGGATAATTTAATTCATAATGTGAAATTAACTTTTGGCGTCACAGAAAAAGAAATGAAAACACTTCAAACTGAAGCAACTTCATTATTGACTACAACGGTTGGTACAACTGGTACAGCTGGAGGTAGTGCTATGGCTACTGCATATGCACAAGAAGCCGCAGCTTAGATGAAATTAATTGAGCAAAGTGAATAGTTAAGTTCTGGAGAAAAATTAGTCGCTGATATTTTAACATAGAGAATTTAGAAACGTGTGGATGAATAGACAGTAATAGCTGATGCTACAGATAAAGCAGAAGCAGCACTAGATCGTGAACAAGCATCACTTAATTAGTTAATTACCGCAGCTAATGGAGATAGCGGTGTTCAAAAGGCATTTTCGAATATAGGCATTAGCGCTGAAGATTTTGCTACTTAGTTACGTAGTGCATATAGCGATTTACAGTCTTTTGAAAATATTAGTGCTGATATGGGTAATATATTTACTAATTTAGATAGTGGTAAAGATATATTTTTAGATGGTATGGCCGATTTATAGAATTATGTAAATAGTATAGATATAACCGGATTTTCTGAATAGGGACAAGTAGCATTTTAGCGATTAGCTGATGCTATTAATGATCCTATGAGCTCATTAGATGAATTACAAGCGGCATATGAAAATTTTAGTTAGACAACTGATGGTAGTATTAAAAATGTACAAGATAATATGGATAAATTGAATGATGAAATTAAACGTGTTTGGGAAGAAATGGAGAAAAATCCTGGAGATGCTAGTTTAAAAGTTACATATAATAATTTAATGGATTTATATGAAGGTTATCACAATGTGCGCGAAAAAGCAGAAACTTATGGAATGAGTTTATCAGAATTACAAGAACATTAGCGTAGAACTGGTTAGGCTGTTTCTGATTTAAATACGTATTTAGAGGAACATCAAATACGAATTTACAGTGCAGCAGAACAAATTACTCTTTATGCTCGCGCTATTACAACATTAGCAACTTTTATTCGTAATGTATCTAATTTAACTAAAGTTTGGTCTGATGATACAAAATCATTAAGTGAAAAATTATTAACTACCGTTACCACTTTAGGGTTTATGGTACCATAGTTAGTTCGTGTAAGTACATAGTTTCTTGAAATGAGTAGAAATATGGCGGCAGCTAAATTAGTACGTGAGACTGGAAGGGCCGCAGAAGCTGCAAAAGATTCATTCGCAGGTTTTGCTGGAGGTATTAGAGCTATTGGTACTGCAATTACTAGTTCTATGCCATATTTGTTATTAATCGCTGCTGCAATTACAACTGTTGTACTTGCAGTAAAGGCATTTTAGCAAGCTACAGATAATTCACATAAATCAGTAAGCAATGTTACTTCACAGTATAATTAGTTAAAAGAGGGCAGTAAGCAATTAACATCTGAATTATAGAATGTTAAAGATATGGCTAATTCTGTCCAAGAGTAGTTTGATAAATATAATTCAATTCAAGAACAATTAAGTAATTGTACACAAGGTACACAAGAATGGAATGATAAATTATAGGAAGTATTATAGACTACTTCAGATATTATTGCTGCTAATCCAGAAATGATTGAATTTATGAAAAATGCGGCAAAATATGGTTTTGACACTAAATCTTATCGAAATGATGATGGTTCAATTAATTTAGATAATTTATTACCAGATTATTTAAGATTTTTATAGGGGCGAGAAGGTGCCTTAACATTAGCCAAAACCGGTACAGAACAAATGGCGGCAGTAAATGAAACGCGTGCTACTTTATTACCAGAATTGTCTGATATTGTTGCAAGTGGAACAAATTATAGTTTACCTGATTTAGATTGGGGTTCCAGAATTTTTGGTTCTTCTAGTAATCATACATTTAAAGGTAAAATTAATACGCAAGGATAGATTCAATTTGGTAATCAGTGGTTTGAACAATCGGCTGTAAACAATATCTTACATCAATTTGATACTGCGTTTGGTGATACTACATTTAGTGATGCTTTAGAGCGAGTAGCTGGTACTCATGGTAGCGTTGGTAAAATTATTCCTATTTCTCGTGGCCAAATGGCTTAGGGTATTGCAATGGCTGCTTCATCTTGGGGGTTGCAAAATGGAGCTGGTACATTTGATGAAGCAGTGGCTGGTTGGCAGAAGAATGGTGTTGATAGTAATTTATTAAATACTTTATTAGCTACGGCCTTTGGGCCGAATACTACTGTTGATAGTATTTTATCATCCGTAGAAAATATTGGTTTGGATAATGGAACACAAATTCATGAATAGTTAAATGCAGCCTATATTCAAGCTTATACTGATGGAGTTATGAGTAATTCTGCTAGTGCAATTACAAATTTTGGTACTAATTTACCAGATGAATTAAAAGAAGAATTATCACCTGAAATACTGAATAGTTTAAATGGTCGTATAGGAGATTTAGTTGTCTCAGCGATGATTGGGGCTATTGGGACTAATGGTGTTTCACCTTCAATGTTATCAGATTATGCAGTTGCAAATGGTCATCCCAACATGGTTTTAGAACATGAGGGCGATGGAAAATACGTTGGACGTGAAAACGGTGAAATTGTATCTGGATTTGAAAATATAGATATTCATACAATTATTGGTAGTAGCGACGAATTTTTGCGTTCATACATGCAATAGTTAACTAATGGGAAGTTAGCAGAGATTATTAATTCCACAATAGATTCTTTAGGGGATTTAAAAGGTATTATTAGTAATGGTAATTTTAATGGTTATACTATGCAAGAAGCACGTAATGCCACTGAACACGCATAGAATGATGCTTATTTGAATTCTATGGCCACTTCAGCATTTAATAATTCAAATTATGCTGAAGAAATTTTTGAACCTCAATTAGCTCGTGGACGTGAATTATTTGTTAAATATTTTGATGATTTCAGTAGTATTTTTTTAGCAGAAAAAACAATAGATTTAGGCCAATTATTTAATTTGGAAGATATGCCAACTGATTTAGGAGATAAATTGCGTCAGCAAATTGTATAGGCAATGCCCTTATTATCTACTGAATCTATTGATAGTATTCTTAATTTTGATTTTTCTGGTAATGATAGTATTACTGAATTTTATAATTTATTATCAGGATTGGGCATAGTAATTGATTAGAATAGTGAAGCATGGCAGACATTTGTATCAAATGTTTAGAAGGGTAAACCTGCATTGGACGCTAACGCTTAGGCGTTTGGCAATATAAGTGATGCTAGTCTTGAAAGTATGAGTGCATTAGCTCAAGGTAAAACTATTTCATCCGAAGCGCGCGAAAAGTTATCAGCAGCAGGATTTAATACTGAAGGTTTAATAAGTTATTAGGGTAAGTATAAATTGGGTGAAGGTAATGACCCACTTGGTATTGAGTAGATATTACAAGACGCAAGTGGATTAAAATCATTAATTAGTACAGATGATTAGGGTCAATATGAAGTTAATTGGAATGCAGCAAATACCGAATTGGGTGACCGTTTAGCACATGAATTAGGTTTTGAAAATGCT
>Ga0326514_10002308_pt1 | contig 12165 bp, 7 predicted proteins | sample 3_2548_0518_D_FD_203653 | JGI IMG/M metagenome (GOLD analysis project Ga0326514, IMG submission 203653) | Bovine rumen microbial communities from UC Davis, California, United States - 3_2548_0518 | ecosystem: Host-associated > Mammals > Digestive system > Stomach > Rumen | place: USA: California... | reverse complement strand
CACAGACACTCACAGCAAAGGATACTACAGCAAGGTCATCGGCACGAGTAAACGCGGCCACGCCATCACCAGGAAGGCAGCGGCCGGCGGATCCGTCCGGAACTATGACAAGCTCTGGTATCTGGAGTACGGCACGGCCAGACAGGCAGCGCATCCGTTCATGAAAAAAGCCATAAACGACGCGAAGCCGAAAGTCATGGAGGCTATGCGGCACGAGATCGACGCGGCTATTGAATCCGCGTCAAGATCATGAACGTCGGCGCGCTCTTGAGGAGCGCGGTCAAAGACATCGCTGATGTCTACCCGAAGGTATACACCGGATCCGCGGATCACTACTTCGTGTACGCGATCGAGGACGACCGGGGAGACGACTGGGGCGATGATGACCCGGGGCACATTCATTACTGGGTAAGATTAAGCTATTACTTCCCCATGGGCGAGAATCAGACGCCTATGAGGAATCGAGTGAGGAACCTGTTGCGGTCAGCAGGTTTTTCTTATGCATCAATAACAGAGCTGTCTGATCCTGACAACGGGATGGACGGCTTCGCATGGGAATGCGACATAGTCGCAGAAAGTGAGGAATCTAATGGCTAAAATTGGCGTTAGAAAAATGTTTTATGCAAGATGGACTGCAGACGACACCTACACGGATGGCGCGCAGTTCGGAAAGATCTCTTCTTTTAATTTCACACCTACCACTTCCAGCGTGAAGGACTACGGTGATGATGTTGTTGCAGAGGTCGCTAATGAGATGAGCGGCGGCACGCTGTCCATCGAAGCAAACCAGATCACCCTTGAGGAGAAGGCGTTCCTTCTCGGCCACACCTACAGCGCAGAGAACGGTCTCGTGGTCAAGGCTGACGACCAGGCTCCGTATGTAGGCGTCGGCGCTATGGCAGTCGAGATCGCTTCCGGAACCAAGGCTTATGTAGCGAAGTGGTACAAGAAGCTCATGTTCCATGAGCCGAATGATGAGAACACCACCAAGCAGGAGAACATCGCATTCGCGCACACTACGATCGAGGCAGACGTGGTCCCGCAGGATGGCGACTACGGCATCAGCCAGACCAAGTCCTTCGCGAGTGAGGCAGCTGCGCTTGCTTGGCTGCAGGAGCAGGCCGGCATTAATGCATGAGTGATATGAGACCCACCGGAGTGCCGGTCAACTTCGACGGAAGTGACCGGCACTTCCTTTTTACATTCAGGGTAATCGATGACCTACAGGCGATGCATCCGGGGACCAGTGTCTTCCGGATGGTCGACGAGGCGGGAAAGGATACCCTGGACGGACTGCTGTACCTGGTCGACATCGTGTTCGCGATGTGCGGAGGGGATCTGACCAGGACGCAGATCATGCAGTCCTTAAAGACGAACACCCTGAGCGGAGGCGGAAGCCTCCAGCAGGTCCGGAACGCGATAGCGCTCGCGGTCATGGACTCGAGTCCGGTCCCGGATGATACAGAAGATCCGGATCCGAAGGAGTCCTCCGGGCTGATCGAGATCCCCAAGTTTATAATTATAGCCATGACCCGGTTCGGATATTCCGAGGCAGAGGCGTGGAACCTGACGCTGCGCAAATTCAGTATGCTGAATGATGCGTATCTGACTATCAACGGAATGAAGAAGGCAGAGGAACGCATGACGCTATCCATGCTGCCTTAACAGATAGGAGCACAAATGGCGGTCAATAGTAATGAATTAAAAGCCAGTGTCCGCCTTGACGGCGGCTCCGAGTTTAAAAAGGATCTACAGGACGTCAATAAGAACCTGAAGCAGCTTGACGCCGAGTCTAAGAAGGTCACAGCGGAATTCCAGGGGCAGGCCAATTCGGTCGAAGCCCTGCGGGCGAAGCAGGAGAACCTGAACAGGACCCTGGAGCAGGCTGAGCGGAAGGTCCAGCTCTATGACTCCAGGATCAAATCCCTCGAACAGCAGCAGAAAAGAATAGCGGAGAGTACCGAGGACTACAGGGACCAGCTGAAGGAAGCGCAGAACGCCCTGTCCAAGATGGACAAAGGGACGGATGCGTATGCCAAGCAGGAGAAGGCAGTCGAGGCTCTGGCGCGGAAGGTACAGCTCGGAGAGCAGAACCAGCAGCGAGCGACGAATGAGATCGCGAAGTACCGGCTGGAGCAGACCAAGGCCGAGACTGCGGTCGCCAGGCTGAACCATGAGATCGACGATAACGCCAAATACCTGGGCGAGGCTGAACGGTCCGCGGATCAGTGTGCTGACTCCATCGATGAGTATGGAAGGCGCACCAAGCAGGCCACAGAGGAGTCGCAGGGGCTCGGAGATGTTGCCAAGGTAGCTCTGGGCAATATTGCTGCGAACGCAGCGCAGAAGCTCGCTGACACGGCCATGGACGCGGTCAAGGCACTCGTGGAAGCCGGAAGGGCTGCGGCCACTTATGCGGATGAGCTCCTGACCGCTTCAACGGTCACGGGGCTGTCTACGGATACGCTGCAGGAATACGCATATGCAGCGGAACTGATCGACACGGATCTGGCCGATGTCGAGAAGGCACTGGGCAAGAACACCAAGTCGATGGCGGCAGCACAGTCCGGATCCAAGGCTTACGCGGAGGCATATCAGAAGCTGGGCGTAGCCGTCACGGACGCGAATGGAAACCTGCGAAGCTCTGAAGACGTATTCTGGGACTGCATTGACGCACTCGGCAAGGTCGAGAACGAGACCGAAGCCGACGCGATCGCGATGCAGGTCTTCGGGAAGTCTGCCCGGGATCTGAACCCGCTGATCGAGATAGGGTCCAAAGGCTTCCGGGAATTCGCTGACGAGGCCCACGAAGCAGGCGCCGTGCTGAGCGGTGATACACTCGATTCTCTCGGCGAAGTAGATGACTCTCTGCAGCGCCTGGATTCACAGATATCGGCCTTCAAGAACGCAGCCGGCGCAAGTATCGCACCATTGCTCGGAACCCTTGCAGAAGGCGCTACGGCAGTCCTGAACGCACTGACGAACGCGTTCAATCCGCCAGCTAATACAGACCTTGAGAATTATATCAGTGATCTGAATGCAGAGATAAAGCAGACCCAGTCAGATCTGGACAATATTGGGAAGATCGAGCTGAAGGCTGACACGAATATCTCAGACATCGAGGCGTACCGGGGCGTCCTGGAAAAAGCGACGACCGGAGAGCAGCTGTCCGAAGTCGAGAAGTATAAGCTGAAGATCGCGGTCGAGAAGCTGGGCGGAGTGATCCCAGGGCTGACCAAGGCCTACGACGAAGAGAGCGGATCCATCAAGCTGACACGCGAAGAACTCGATAAGCTGCTGGAGTCTACCGAGAAGCAGATCAAGCAGCAGGCCTATACGGAAGTCCTGGAGAGTGCCTACAAGGCCCAGGCGGAAGCGGCCCTGGAAGCCACGAAGGCAGAAGAAGCATATAAGGCGGCGACCGATGACCTGAGTACAGCGCTCGGCGGGATGTCTGTCGATGATTTCCTGCTTCTGAACCCGCAGCAGGCGGACGCAGCTGCCCGGTCCCTGGGAACGACTAAGGAAGCGATCTATCTCCTGATCCAGGCACAGGCTGATGCAGCCACAGCTGCCGGGAAGGCAAGTGAGGCGGAATCACAAGCCGCGAAGGTAGTCGGCGAAACAGAGAACGCATATAAAAAGCTGACCGGCACGGTGTCCGAAGAAGGCAACGCGGCCAAGAAGAAGACCAAGGCACAGGAAGAAGACAATGAGGTCGCTGTAGAAGGCGTGGAAATCGCCGAATGGTCCGCTAACACGAATAAAACACTGTTTAAGACCAAGGCCGAAACCACAAAAGCTACGGAAGAGCACACAGAGGCTGTCGAAGAAGAGACGGCTGCCTTCGATCTGCTCGGACAGGCCGTACAGGCTGCTACCGGGTTCGCGCAGGAACATACTGACCAGGTTAAGGACTTCTTCAAAGAAGCCGGAGATAAGTCCCTGGAGCTCCTGCAGGAGAAGGTCAAGGCGTCCGCTGAGGCGGAGAAGAATGCGCTGGAGACTACCCGGCAGGCATACGAAGACAATTACAACAGCATTAAGAACACCCTGAACCAGAAGCTGACCCTGTGGGACGTCTTCAACGGCGGCGAGGACATCACCGTCGAGCAGATGATCGAGAACCTGCACAGCCAGACGGAAGGGATCACGCAGTACAAGGAAGAGATGGCTGCGGTCATCGCTGAGTATGGCGACGAGCTCGGTCCGGATCTGATCAACACGCTGCAGTCCATGGGGACCGACGCGGCGAATACCTGGCATCATATGTTTGTAACGATGAGCCAGGATAATGCTCCGGAGCTGTTCGCGGAGATGGGACAGCAGTGGACAGAAGGTCTTAACCTGTCCGATCAGATCGCGAAGTACTGCGCAGGAAACCTGACAGCCTACCAGATGGCCACGAACCAGCTCGGATCCACGAAGATCGAGTGGACGGGACTGAGGGAATCAGTCGAGAGCATGACGCCGGAGCTGGATGCAGCCATTACGGCGGCGCAGGAAGCCGGCATCGCTATCCCGGACGGTCTGGCAGAAGGACTGGCGAACGGGGAAACGACCGCGAACGACGCGGTGCAGATGCTGACGCATTCGATGCAGGGCACCTTCCAGGGCCTGTATGAGATCGCTGAGCAGTCCGGCGTGGAGATCCCGGAGGGCCTGTCCAAAGGTATGGAGGGATCCTCGGAAGAATACGAAGCCGCGATCGGACAGCTGACAGAGGCACTGTCCAGCGCCGGCAATGAAGCCGGTACGGCTGCGGCAGAGGAGATCTCCACAGGTCTGACTGATAATACAGACAGCGTAGAAGGCGCTGCGGAAGACACTGCAGGCGCAGCTGCAACGGCAGCGGACGGCAAGAAGTCCGAATTCAAGACGGCGGGCTCTTCTTCCGGAGCACAGTACGCCGCAGGCATGACGAGCCAGAAGGCCATAGCTACCAGCGCGGGCAGGCAGCTCGGGCAGGCAGCCAAGACCGGCGCGGAGAGCAAGAACGCATCCTTCAAGGACGTCGGCGTCAATATGGCGAGGGCGCTCGCTGCCGGTATCAGAGCCGGACAGAGCGATGCGATCAATGCAGCCGTACACATGGCTGTGGAGGCATACAGGCAGGCTAAGAGCGCGATCGGGCAGAAGTCCCCGACCGGTATCTTCAGGGATGAGCTCGGTAAGAACATCCCGCTGGCTGTTGCTTACGGTATCGCCGAGAACACGGCACCTGCAGAGCGCGCAGCTGCTACCATGGCAAGGTCTACTTTTGACGCTGCCAGATACGCAGCGATGACCGACGCCATGACGACACAGTCGATAGTCACTCCGGCGCCCACGGTCAACGTGGACACGTCCCCGATCGCGAGGATGATCGGATCCAGCCAGGGCGGCGTGCAGGTCGTGAACTATAACACATTTAACGGCGTCAAGGATCCGAAGGCGTTCGCGGACGAATTCGCGGAAGAGCTGACGCAGAAGCTAAGGAGTTGATCATATGAGTGCAAGTAAAGCCCCGACAGGGTTAAGCGTGACCCGCTCCGGCAATACCTTCACTATGAAGTGGAAGATAGGCGATAAGGACTACGGAAACGGCCAGCAGCTCCAGTACTGGATCAACGGGAGACTGTACCAGCCAAGTATCGGCGCGACTGCGACGTCCTACGCGATCACGTCCACGGTGCTGAAGACGCTGACCTTCCGGGTGCGCGGCAATCGCAAGAAATATTCGAAGAAGGGCAAAAACATAAATCCCGGATGGTCCGCATGGGCTTCCAAGACATGGACGGCAACCGTCCCGGGGAACCCCGGGCTGGAATACGAGAACGAAGCCGTCAACAGCGGGACGTTCAAATGGTCGTTCTCACCTGATAACACAGGCACGCCGATCTTCACACGAGTCGAGACCCAGTCCTGCGTGGTACGGAAGAACGCCGAGCCGGGAAATAATGAGTGGGGATCTGTAACCAACAGAGCAGCCTCCGGATCCGTGACGATCACAGAGGAGTCTGAAGCGATAGCGGAAGGGAACATCGTCCGCTGGTTCAGGGCCCGTACCGTGGGCCGCGCAGGAGCTGTCTCCTGGGATAAGGCAGCTAAGATCTGCCACGCATACGGCACACCGAACGCAGCCACACTGCTGAGTGCTTCAGCAGTGACGAACGGATCCAGCAGCAGGATCACTGCAGCATGGAACGGATCCTACGACAGGATGCACCCGATCGATGCGCTGATGCTGCAGTATGTTATTGATACGCCGACGGACGCTGTACTCACTCCGCCGTCTTCCGGATGGGGTGAGGCGATCGAAGTCGCGCCAAACGGCGCGAAAGATAAAGTGATTGCTAATATATCGGATGTGGTAATGGCCGATGAGGTCATGTGGGTCAGGGTCCGGTCAGATCATGACGGGAATATGGCCTACAGTAATGACCTGGTGGCACAGGTCGGAGCCCTTACGGCGCCCGGCATTGACGCGCTGCCGAATACGACGACCGGATCCGTGACGATCAACATCACGGAGAACTCAGCCTGCAATGTCGCGAACACGGCGATCTTCTTCCGACCGGAGAACGATCCGTCGAATGACAGGATCATCGCGATCCTGCCCAGAGGGACAGACACGATCACCCTGACAGTGGACGACATCATCGGAGCCAGCACGACCTGCTTCGGGGCCTACGCCTTCGTAGGATCCTATTCAGGTCTTGTGATCTCGGAGACGAAGATGCAATCCGCGAAAGTGATCGACTCGGACATCGCTTCCGTCGCACCTGCGAACGTAACAGTCGCGGAAGGACCCGCGGAGGGCACCGTCCGGATCGGATGGGAGTGGACCTGGAGGGCAGCCACGAAGGCGGAGCTGTCCTGGGCGGATAATATCTACGCCTGGGAGTCGACGGACGAGCCGAAGAGCTATGAAGTCGAAGATAGGTTCGCGCTGTCGTGGGTGATCGCAGGGCTGGACGTAGGACAGAGGTGGTACTTCAGGGTCCGCCTGATCGATGGATCCGGAGATGACGACATTATCGGCCCGTGGTCAGAGATCCATACATACGACCTGTCAAGCGTTCCGGACCGTCCGGTTCTGACGCTGAGCAAGAGCGTGATCAACGAGGGCGAGAGCGTGACGGCTCGCTGGGCGTACAGCTCAGCTGACGATGTCGACCAGGGCTTCGCAGAGATCTGCCTGGTGACTTTTGACAGCCAGGGCACTCCGACCTATGGCGATATCATCGCTCATGTGGATGCAGGCCAGAGTGTGGAGCTCTCCAGAGACTGGGAGACCGGGACGACGTACTACATGGCAGTAAGGACCACAGCCTCATCCGGGACGCAGTCCGCGTGGTCCGAGGCGGTCAGCTTGTACGTGGCGGAGCCGGTAGGAGTGTCGATTACTGTTGCAAATTTGTATGCCGTGTACTCAATAATTAATCGCAGCTATACATGGGATAGTGATCAGCAAATATGGGCTCCTGACTCTGCAACTGCAACAGCAGGCGACGGAACATTCACAAGCGTACTGTGGGAGAAGCTGCAGGCTGGCGAGACGGTGATCAGCGAGACCGCTACGACACGGATGACGGAAGAATATATTCTTTCCCAGCCCTTGTCTATGCACGCTTTACCATTTACCGTCACTGTTACCGGTGCAGGAGCGACTGGCACGACGATCCTGTCCATAGTCAGAGCTGAAGACTATCACCTGTACAGGCCGGACGATAAGATCTTCGATGGATATGAGGGCGAGACAATCGCCACATTTAATCAGACGGGTGAGGCTCCGATCACGATCGCAGTGGACGACCTGGTCGGATACCTGGATGATGGCGCTAAGTACAAATTGATCGCTACAGTCATCGATAATTACGGGCAGACGGCTTCCGAAGAGGTTCTATTCATGGTCAACTGGACACGCAAGGCTGTGGCGCCGAGTGTTGAAGTGGTCATGGATAAGTACCAGAGGATAGCCAAGATCACTCCGATCGCTGTGGCTGGAATCGCTCAGGATGATACTTGTGACATATACCGGATCACAGCGGATCAGCCGGAGCTGGTCTACAAGGGTGCCGAATTCGGGACGACTTACGTGGATCCGTATCCGGCCTTCGGAGACTTCTGCGGTCACAGGCTCGTGACAGTGACGGCCAACGGCGATTATGCGAGTGAAAACGGACTAGCCTGGTACGACGCGGATTATAATGACGGCGATATACTGGAAGACAAGAAGATGGTCATCGATGTCAATGGGGATCAGATCGAGCTGCCGTACAACATCGAGCTGGCGAACAGCTGGCATAAGGACTTCCAGAGGACCGAGTACCTGGGCGGATCTGTCCAGGGCGACTGGAACCCGGCAGTCACAAGAGACCTGAGCGCGAAGACGGTCCTGCTGCGCGGCAGGGATCTCGACAGGCAGCTCGCCATGAGAGACCTGGCAGGCTTCGCAGGCGTCGCTCACATCCGCACACCGGACGGATCCTCGCTGACCTGCGACATTCAGGTCCGTGAGAATATGGACTACAAATCGAAGCGGGTGTCGTACACACTGGCGATACAGGCCGTAGATCCGGAAGGGACCGACGGCATGACGTTAGCCGAATGGGACGCCGCGCATCCGGTGGGATAAGGAGGGAGAATGAACTGGGATAAAGGTTTTTCTGCCTCATATGAGTTAAAAAGAGTGGATCCTGTATCCTGGCTGGACGCAGGATCCTTTGATTTTGTGGCAGGATCCGTCGGCCGGTCCGACGATGACCTGCAGGAGAATGCCACGATCCAGATGACGGAGAGCCCGGGCGAGTGCTGGCTGCGGGTATACCTGAGAGCCAAACAGGGAGAAGACGGGGCGCGGATCCCGATCTTCACCGGGCTGGCGTCAACTCCCCGACGGGATCTCGACGGACTGCGCGAGAGCTTCCAGGCGACATGCTATTCTGTGCTGAAGCCTGCAGACGATGTCCTGGTACCGTGCGGTTATTACGTGCCGGCAGGGGCCGAAGGCGCAAGAGTCGCAGCGCAGCTGCTGCGGGTAGGCCCTGCGCCGGTCACGTTCGTCGATGAAGGTCCGAAGCTCATGGAGCCGATCATCGCGGAAGATTCCGACACGAATCTGTCCATAGCACAGAAGATCGTTGACGCGATCGGATGGCGGATCCGGATCAGCGGAAATGGATCCATATCGGTCGAACCGATGGCCGGCGATATCGGGCTCAGGCTCGACACGATGGACCACGACGCTGTGGAGCTGAAGATCTCAGACACACAGGACTGGTACTCGGTTCCGAACTGTTACCGGGTATCGACGGGCAGCCAGTACGCGGTCGCCAGAGATGACGATCCGGACAGCGCGCTGTCCGTGGTCTCCAGGAAGGCGAACCGGGGCGGCACGGGCGAGATATGGACAGGAGAGAGCGGAGTATCGCTGGGAGATAATGAGAGCCTGGCAGAGTACGCGGTCCGGAAACTTAAGGAAGCGCAGTCCCCGGCCCGGACAGTCACCTATACAAGGCGGTTCTATCCGGACATCACGACAGGGGACTTGATAGGGCTGCATCTTCCGGGGCAGGGTATCGACGGCACATTCCGGGTACACCGTCAGACGATCACCCTGGGATACGGAGCCGTTACACAAGAGGAGGTGGTCGAGGAGTGAGCGCTATTGACGATCTCGCGAGATATATCAAGAGGATCGCTAAGAAGACAGGAAGCGACTATACAGGCACGGTAACAAGAGTCGAAGGCGGCATTGCATACGTGCAGCTGACCGGGTCGGCTATACCTGATACGCCGGTCGTGATGTCGATATCTGCGAAGCCCGGGGATAAGGTCCGGGTGAGGATAAGCGGCGGACGTGCCTGCATTACGGGCAACGATACAGCGCCGCCGACGAATGATACCGAGACTATAAAGAAGGCCAGGAACGATCTGGACGGCTTATCGAAACGAATCAAGAAGGTCGAGGACGGGATCAAGATTGAAGGGGTCGTACACTTCACCGATCTGGAGAACCCTGACGAAGAGACCATCATCAAGGGTGGCAATATTGACGCCACCAGCATGGCGATCAAAGAGGCCTACTCCATGTATAACGGTGCGGAACGTCAGAGGATCATGGCCTTCGACAAGACTGAGCCTTTTCCTGGTGTGGAATCGTTCATGGTCGTCATCGATCCGGACGAGAACATCCCGAACTGCTACATAAACACAGGCAGCACATGGGTGAAGGCCTTCGCAGCCAATACTCCGGAAGGGGCAGCCCTGTCATTCGACAGTGAGCTGTTCTATCTGGATATGCCCATCTACAATTCGAGCTACGAACCGACGACAAATACCATGAGGGTCCTGGGCGCAGCTCCTCTGTATGATGGATCGCACGTCAACCTGACGAGCATGGCCGTATACAGCAGGACGGCAGGCGGATCGGCCAATGTGGGCGTCAATCAGTATGGAACGATCTACAGGGTAAGTTCTTCCAGACGGTACAAGCATGATATCCAGGATCTTTCTCTGGAAGAGGCGAAGAAGCTGCTGGATCTCAAGCCGAGGACGTTCAAGTATAATGACGACTTCCTGACTCCGGACGATGAACGCGCCGGGAAGGATGTGCCTGGTTTCATATCCGAAGAGGTGTCTGATCTGCTGCCGATCGCAGTTGACCATGATGACGATGGGAACTGCGAGATGTGGAACAGCAACGTCATCGTTCCCTGCCTGCTGAAACTGATCCAGGATCAGGAAAAACGTATAGCAGCTCTTGAGGCTGAAGTTAAAGCACTTAAGGAGAATAGATAAATGGCGAATTTAGTTTTTGATTTCCTGCATAACTACCATGCAGGAGAACGGCGCGACAGCGAGCCGGCGAATGCGTACCAGTACGACGAGGGCCATGTCATAGAAGCAGTCGTTCCCGTCGTCGTGACATCGTGCGAGATCCACTACTGGATCCGCGGGATGGAGAAGGCCGAGGCATACGTCCCGGACAGTATCACCCCGAACGCAGACGGGACCTGCACGATCCTCGGCCATGTACCTAATGAATACTTCCAGACAAACGGAGAGCTGCGCGTCTACATCGTAGTGACGGACGGAGATGCCAGCCTGACCACATATGAGGGCAAGATCCAGGTATGCCAGAGATCCATGCCGGACGATTACGTGGACGACGATCCGGACAATGAGGCGACCAGAGTCCTGACCGAGGCCAGAGAGGCAGCTGCGACGGCAACGGCAGCAGCAGAGACCTGTGAGGAAGTGCGGGAGTCCATCCCGGAGGATTACTCCCAGTTGTCGGATGATGTAGAGGATTTAAAGGACGGTTTACTAAATACCACTAGTTTTAACTCATGGCAAAAAGGGACGTTCGACGCAACCGGCGCTATAAGCGCAACAGGAAACGGTGCTGTTTCCAGTACGCAACCGATAAATAATACCACGGTTGTACATTGCGAAAGCGGAAGCAGATTTGTTCTTGCGTTTTATGATTCGAATCGTTCTTATATCGGGAAAGTAGGGGCAAACGGAAGTATTAATAAAACGTCTGGAGATTGGAAATTCTTCACAGAAGATACCGAAGTTAACGACTATGCGCCTGATAATGCTAAATATTTTTTGATCTGTTTGCTACCGACAGACGGAACAACGATAACGGCAGATACTGCCACTCAGTGGGCGAATAACCACAGCAGTATTTCCGAAACTGTTTTCGAAGATATATCCATGAGATTAGATGATCTTGCGACGGAAACACAAGATGATATTAATAGTATATGTGAATATATCGAATTTGATTTAAACCAGTTGTCTGGCGGTTGGCAACCCGGATTCTGGGCAAACTGGACAGGTGATTATAATCCTGCAAGAACAGATTATGTTTGTTCTGTGAATGGTGTTGAAGTAGTTCCGGCACAGACAATATATGTTAAAAATATTCCTTATGCCGGAACGGTCTATCTCGTACCATACAAAAAAGACGGATCGTACAACACTGACTCAAATAATGTTTCGCAAGTTATCTCGAACCATGCAGTTTCTTTTACTGTACCTTCTAACACATATTATATAAAATTCGATATTATTAGCGGCGGTTCTGGACCGAATCCGATGATTCCTGCTGATTATGTCGATACGGTAGTTTCTTACACTAACTATCAGGATTTCAGCACAACCAATAAC
>Ga0326514_10002307_pt1 | contig 12165 bp, 8 predicted proteins | sample 3_2548_0518_D_FD_203653 | JGI IMG/M metagenome (GOLD analysis project Ga0326514, IMG submission 203653) | Bovine rumen microbial communities from UC Davis, California, United States - 3_2548_0518 | ecosystem: Host-associated > Mammals > Digestive system > Stomach > Rumen | place: USA: California... | reverse complement strand
TTCCACATTCCTTCTTCGTCTGAAAAGGCAATCACTTCCCATGGAGAATGGCTTCCCTGCTCATCTGCGGCACGTTGATAGATGTGCTCCGTCAGTTTCCGGTCATTCTCTTCATAGTAATAATACTTTGCTCCATCTTTGAGTTCAAAGACCGGCTCCGGCAGCAGATTGTCCATGACCCATCCCGTCACGGTCTTCCCGTCCCGGACAAAAGCGACACGCAGGGCCAGTTCCTCGTAATCAAGCCCATTCTGATCCTGCCAGGAAATCCTTCTTACAGCAGTAACATATGCCGTATCTCCCTGGCCAAGCCTGTCGATTTCCTTTTCCGTTCCTCTTATGAACGGCTCTTCGTATACGTAGACTGTTCCTTCTGCAGGGAGTTCACATCGATTCAATCCAACCAACTCTGTCGTAGTGTCGCTCAGCACGTGAACCGTTTCTCCCTCCTCGCCGCTGTGTTGCTGGAACGCATCTGTAGATAGAGTTGCTGTCTCAGGAGAATATTCCTGATTGACACGCTTATAAATGCTTTTAACATCAACCTCATTGAATTGCTTTTCATTCAACATCTTGATAAAGATATCATCTGCCTGCATTGATTCTATGAGATATCGCTCATTTTCATATTTCAAAATAAATTCATTCTCACCAAGACAGGCGAACAGTGGGTATCCTTCATTTTCATCACCACTAACGATCACTTTGACAATGGCTCTGCTCCCCTCATTTACCACTTCTGTCACAGAGACTGTTAACGGATGGCTGCTCTGCCGGGAATTGATATATCCTTTCTCAAGAGCATATTCAGTCTGAATAACAATCTCCTTGAGATATGTCAAATAGTTTTTACCAAACAGTGATTCCTGATCCAGAACATCGGAGAAATCCTTAACTTCAAGATCTGTGATGCTTTCATTTGATAAGTCATAAAAGGTTTCAATAACTGCCTTCATATCCTCATCCCGGGATTGTTTTTTGGGGTCCGTTAAGAAACACCCGGCGCAAAGAAGGCAGACCGCGATCATGACAAGACCGACCCAGACCGCAGGCTTCTTATAAGACAGTATATTCTTCACACGGGCCTTTACCCCGTATTCCCCGAAGGCCACGGGGTATGCGAGTATGTGCCTTCTGCCTGACGCCAGGCTCAGAAGCGCCCCGGCATAGCTGATGGCCCCCTCCCTGTCCAGACCGGCAAGGACTCTCTCATCACAGGAAACTTCGATATCACGGCAAAACAGGATATAGGCGATCCAGATCAGGGGATTGAACCAGTGCAGGGTAAGAACCACATATCCCAGGGGCTTCCAGATATAGTCCAGACGTTTAAGATGTGCCTTCTCATGTTCGATCACATAATTCCTGGTAACCTCATCCAATCCTGAAGGGAGATATATACGAGGCCTGGCCACGCCGAGGATGAAGGGAGACCTGAAATTATCTGCGATGTATATGCTGCGGTCTATGCGTAAGGACGCAGATGTTTCTTTCCTCAGATTCCGGTAACAGATTGCCGCATAAAACAGCATTGCCGCGATTCCTGCTGCCCACAGCAGGATCAGCCTGGTAAGCGTCAGGTCTGCCCTGTCCGTTCTGTCCGCTCTGCCTTCAGGCATTTCCCGGGCAGGGCTACTCTGGGCTGGTACCGCAGCATCCATGTCTGTTCTCTGCCCTTCCCCGCTCTCGTAGTACTGCGCATACCCGGCGCCTCCAGATGTATATTGATCATCATTGGAAAGTATATTATAAGCGGACAGGGAACTGGATATACTGACGGGGCAGATCAGCCGTATGGCCACCAGTGCCCACAGGATACATATGTATTTCCTGGGCCATTTTTTCAGCATGAGACGGAGCAGTATGACCACAGCTGCCAGGACGCCGCCCATGGCACTCATATTCAGAATCTTTACAAACAAGGTATACATTATGTTCACCTCCTCGCTGCATTGATCAGTTCCATAATTTCCTCTATATCATTTTCACTCAACTTCTTATGTGACATGAATGCTGCTATAAACGCAGGCAGAGAACCATCAAAGGTTTCCTCTACAAACTTTTCGCTTTTAGCGGCGTTGAACTCATCACGGCTTATCACTGAGCGGACGACCCCGTTCTCATTGCAGAACAGGCCTTTTTCACAAAGCTTGCGCAATACTGTGTAGGTCGTAGACTTCTTCCAGCCGAGTTCCTTCTCACAGATCTTCACCAGGTCCCCGGAAGCGATGGGTTCACAGGCCCACACGATATCTGCAAATGCTGCTTGTACTTCACCTAACTCTATCGTATTCATATATCCTCCTAAAAAGACGGTCTACCTAAGATAAACTTCTGACTGTAGTTTACCACGGATAGACCGTCTTGTCAATACATAAGTAAAACACATGATTTCTCTTGCAGATCCTCTTGCAGATTTCCAAGGCAGGTCTTATAATGAAACCACCTTGGCAGGGGCGAACGCAGCGTGCTCTTCTCTTTTTTAGAACCGCTGCGTTTCCTTTTACACGGCTGCACCGGCAAGGCAGAGGGAATCATTATGGTAAAGTTGACATCTGAGGGTTGAATGTATTATGCGACTGGATAAATATCTTGCCGACATGAACGCCGGCACTAGAAGCGAGATAAAGAAGGTAATCCGGGCCGGTGCGGTAACAGTTGACGGTAATCTGGTGAAGGATCCCGGCTTCCATGTGACGGACAGGGCTTCTGTCACTTATAAAGGAAAAAAAATTGGATATGAGAGCCTGGTCTACTATATGCTTCACAAGCCCGCAGGCCTTATCTCCGCCAGCGAAGATAGAAAACAGAGAACTGTAATCGACCTGCTGGGCAAAGAAGGCCACAGAGATCTCTTCCCGGCAGGCAGGCTTGATAAGGATACGGAAGGGCTTCTTCTGATCACCAACGATGGCGGTCTTGCCCATCATCTTCTCTCCCCCAGGCATCATGTAGACAAAGAGTACTTTGCCCGGATCCGGGGTCATGTGACAGAAGATGATGTAAAAGCCTTTGCCGAAGGTCTGCGTATCAATGATGATTTTGTATGCATACCGGCACAGCTTGAGATTCTATCTGCAGCTCCTGACAATCCGTCATCGGAGAGCGAGATGATATCCCAGGTTCTGGTCACCATTCAGGAAGGCAAATTTCACCAGATTAAAAAGATGTTCCTGGCCCAAGGCAAGGAAGTGATCTATCTTAAGCGTCTATCCATGGGGCCTCTCCGGCTGGATCCCGATCTCGCACCAGGCGAATACCGGCGGCTGACAGATCAGGAAGTGGAAGCGCTAAGATCCTGCTGAGCCACCTTCGGATAATTCATCCCCCACCTGAAGAGGATGGGGGAATTCTTGCTTAATTATGTTAATCTGCCATCTCATCATATGAAAGAAGGGCGCATGAAATAACTCTCGCTATTTCATGCGCCCTTCTCTATAATTCAGGCTATGCTTTAATCACAGTCCATTCTTTATATCTGATATCACTCTCATCTTACATAACGTTTGATGAAGCGGTCATAAACCTCGAGATGCTGCTGGCTGGCACCGTACTGCTCGATCACTTCGCGAAGTCTGACCGTCCAGTTCTCTACATCCTTTGCAATGGTAACCTGGAATTCAGAAAGTCCAAGCTCCATCTTGCTTTCATCATCAAATCCAACATAGGATACCGCAAAAAGTTTCATCATGCGTTCCTGAACAGCCATAGGCAATGCCATCTTTTCGTACCTCGTTACATTCTCTTACAGATCTATCGCTGCGGACATCCGGCTTGTGGCCGGCTTATTTTTTACCGAAGACGTGGCTGAAATAATCTGTCTCCAGCACGCCGCTCATGTAGTTGATCCTGTTGCGGATGATCTTCTTGATGGAATCTACATAATTCTCAGGAATATCAACATCCTTACTTACAGGTGTGAAGGTCTTGGTGGAGTTGATATAGGTTCCGAGTTCTGTCTTAAAGTCATAGTTCAGGTTGTAGTACAGGGGCAGTGCGTCTGAGAAGACGTCGCGGCCGGGAAGCAGTCTGGAATCCCACTCAAGGCCAAAGAGATTTGAAAGGGTAGGAAGGATATCGATTGTGGATACAGGTGTATCTACTGTGATCGGATCCATCTTCTCCAGGCATCCGCTCCAGATGATCAGGTCGTTGTGGTCTCTCTGCAGATAGTTCTCAACATTGTAGCCATAGAGTTCGGACAGCAGAGGCATCTTGCCCAGTGCCGCATCATTATCAAGGCCATAAGGGAAATGGTCGCCTGTCAGTACGATAACTGTATCATCAGCAATACCTTTGTCTTCCAGAGCCTTTACCATGTAAGCAAGGGCGTCTTCCAGTTCCAGGTTGCAGGCAATATAACCCTTAACATCATCTGAATAATCCAGATCAGCGACACGGTCCATGTTCTTGGTCGCCATGGCATTGCTGCCCGGAGCATATCCGCTGTGGCCGCTGACGGTCATGTAATAGATGTTGAATTTCTCTTTGTCAATGTATTCCGGAATTGTACCCTGGAACATCTCCAGATCACTCTCGGGCCATTTCTTGGTAACATACTTCTCCATACCATTGCCGTAACCCATATAACCATCCGAATATCCCAGGTTGATATGTGTCTTATCACGGTCATAGTATGTGTAGGTATTGTTATGGTAAGCCTTGCCGTAATATCCAAGACGGTTCAGCTGATTGCCCATGGTCATATAATTGTTGTACTTCTGGGTCATCTTCAGAGAAGAACCACCCTCTGTAGGGAGCATACCGAAGATATGCTCATACTCACCGCCGGTCGTACCTGCTGTTGCAGGCAGATAGTAATCGGTGAAGTTGATACCCTTATTAGCCAGACGATAGAGCGTAGGCGTAAGAGTCTCATCGATGATATCACCTGAAAATGCCTCGGCAGTGATCAGGATCAGGTTCTTGTCCTTGAACAGACCTGTGTACTGATTCTTATTAGTAGGCTCCAGAGAAGCTACGTACTCATCCAGTTCCTTGGTTGTGCCCTTAGCCTTGGAAGCAAGCTTCTCGAAATCGATATCCAGTACATTGTCCCCGGTGATAACAGGCTCAGTCTCAGTCGGAGCTGCCGACTCGCTCTCCTGTGCATCTCCGCTTCCGGAAGCTGCTTCAGATTCCTTAGCCTTATCACTGGGTTTAAGAGAATCAATATCCGTTTCCTCAAAACTGGTATCTCTTCCGAATACAGCATGCTTAATCTCCAGTCTGACACCGGTAAGAAGACCAAAATTGTCTACTGCGTTCTGGAAGTTATATTCCTTATTATAAGAACCTCTGTAAGTGCTGCTGATCATGATCAGAAGGATGGTCAGCAGTGCCAGAACTGCCCATGCTGCTGCGGAAGCAATCCTCTGGGGTGCTTTAAAACGAACCGCAAGATCATACTTTAATCCAAAGATCAGATAAAGTACACCGGGAAGCAGGAACAGGAAGATACGGGTCAGGCCGCCTACACTGAAGATCAGTCTGAAGATATCTGCCTGGAACTGGCCCACTGCATCACCAGCGCCGGCTGTAACAGTATTCAGGTCATAGAATACTTTAAACTGCTTATAAACGAAATACTCGATCAGGAAAGGCAGGGCTGATGCGAAGATCAGTACAGCTTTGATGATACGGTTAACCTGTCTGCTGAAGATAGTTGTCAGTAGATTAAGGATCATACCTGCGCTGAATGAAAAGAGCAGGATATAAACCATGTTGAAAGCATGAGGCCTGATCGTAGTTGAAAACTTAAAGACCAGCTCATAGTAGAAAAGAAGCAGGGGGAACATCAGTACCGAGAAAAAGGGTACATACTTACGCAGACTGCGCTTGGAAACCGGGCCTGAAGAACGTCTTCCGAAATCAGGACCATCGCTTCTGGATCTTCTGGGCATATTAATAATTCTCCATTCTCATGCGCCGCATCATTTCATCCGGATGCAGCAGGCAAAGTATTAAGGTATCAATAGGGTATTAATAGGGTATCTATGAGATATCAATATGATATTAATATGATATCAATAAGATATTCGATACAGCTTTAATATAAGGAGCTATCATAAAAGAAAGGCACCGCTTTCATAGCAGGGCCTTTTCTTTATATGTATGGTCTTCTATAAAGCATCGACCATGCAATTATATCACATCTTAATAGGTTTTCAAGCAGGAATATGCATCCATTCGAAGACTTAAAGAAAGTTTAAGAATTGAAAAAAACAGTTAAACAATCTATAAAACCGGTTTACTCCACAGACTTGAGCAGATAGTCAAACCCTACAGCCTGCGCATCTTCCTGTCTTCCGGTGGAAGCAGCAATGATCTCTCTTCCCCTGCCCCGGCGCAGGCAGATGGCAAATGCGCCGTTCTCTTCCAGCTCCACAGTATAGTAATGAACATGCTCAAAATTTCCCTGGAAGGCTACGTAGAGATCCCGGCTTTCCCCGGGTCTCAGGGGCTTTGGCATGCCAATCCTGATGAAGGAATGATCCAGATTGTCAGTCCTGCAGGGATTCTCATCAACCTCAAAATCTGCCGGTCCGTAAGGACAGGGTCCTTCAACCTTCTGTTCCCTCATAAAAGTCTCATACAGACTTGCCAGCCCGGCGCCTTTACGCTCCAGGATAATAGCCATCACCCGGGCTCCCATCCCGGAAAAGAGGAGCTGGGGGATCAGGCCCCCTTCAAAATATCTTCTGACCTCTTCTTGATTCATTGCCGTCTCCTATCTCGCAGGCCGCTGGCCTCCTGCCTATGGTTCCCTGATTTTCTTTTCATTTTCCGAACCACCGGCCTTTTCTGCTTCATTGATTTCCTTTTTCCCTGACTGCAGGTTCCCGAATCAATGATATCCAGATAATAACAGATTGCTCTCCAATAACCTGCTATTACTTTGTAAATATCTCGTCAACCACAAAAGCAGCCAGACCATTGCCGATCCTGGCAAGTGTTTCCTTTGTCATATGGATATTATCCACAGACGCTGCTGAACAGTTATGGGAGGATACATAATCAAATGTTGAGAAATAATAGATATCTACTTTATCTGTTTTAGCCCGCTGATTCATGACCTTCTTCAGGCCATGATTGTAATAATTGAGATCGCCGCCGGCATTATTAACCGTATGATAACGGTCATTCTTCTCAGAGGCATCCCCCTTCTTTTCACCATAGAAAATGTTCATATAGATGAACTGAATGGGAGCTTTGCCTGCCTTGATCCTTGCCCGGCTGGCTTTATCAATCTTGTCCATGATGGCATTCAGCGCGCCGCTTAGATACTCAGTATTGGTCGTATTCACCTTACCGACAGCCACATTCTTACTGTAATCATTGGTGCCCGCAGACAGGATGATCACATCAAAATCCTCTAGGGTGCGGCCGTTCAGACCGGTAAGTCCCTCGGGATTCTCGCCCTTGGCAATCCGCTCCACAACATCATGATAGATACTGGGCTTGGGGTCATACTGATTATATGAGATATATGCACCTACATAAGAAGCATCATACAGATCCATACCTGTCATCTCGGCAAGCCTGTGCTGATAAGTATAATTACCCTTTTCATCCCCTTCCAGATAGGGTTTCGCAGCTGTGATGCTGTCACCCAGCACAAGGACCGACTTCCCGTCGTAAGAACGGTTCTTGATGGTAAAGCCCTTATCCCGGCTTCCCTCGACTTCCTCCCCGTTCATGCTGCCGACAGCTGCCACACTATAATAAGTAGAAATCTCATCTGACTGGAAGTTATGAGTGATCAGGGTTGTCTCGGCCTGCCTTGCCTGATCTGTCAGGGTCCACTGCACGGTTCCCTCTCCGTTCTCGTAGCCGGTATAGATCCTGTAATAATCCGCATGGGGGACACGGCTCCAGGTCAGAGTCACATTCCCCACCGCATCCTTCTGACAGGATGTAATCACCGGCATAGCCAGACGGTAGGAACCCTTATTATAGTACATACCATAGCTGATCCTGCCATTCTGATAAGCGTAGGGCCGCACCGCATAAGCAGTCTTGTTGTTGGAGAGGTCCATAAAATAGAACCTGTTCTCTTCTGCCCCCTTGGTGGAAATACAGTATGTATCTTTCTGCTCCTTAGAAAGAGCATTGGAAAAAGTCTCCTTATAGCTGGTCTCTGATGGAGACAGGCTGGCGATCCGCTCGTAGCTTTCCCCTTCAAATCTGCGGAAAAGAAGGTATCCGTCCGCGCCGGAAACTTTATCCCACTTAATCGTAGCAGACATGTTATTATAGCTGACGCTGACCTTGGCAGGCTCATTGAGAGTAGTCATGCCATCCTTGTCAAAACTGCCCAGCTGTATGGTGTTATCCCCTTCAACCAGTCTTCTCACCGTGTAGGTATAGGCTGTATCCAGAGACTCCAGTCCATCATCCACATAAGAGAACTGTCCATTATCAGTCAGAGTATCTGCACTGACGTCTGCAAGCATCTTGAAACTCTCTTCGCTTCCGGCGATCTTACGCATAATCCGGTAGGAATAGCCTTCTTTGGCTTCCCACGCGATTTCAGCTGCATAGTGGATCCCATCATCAGCTTCCCTGAAACGAAGCCAGGCCAGCTGCGGCGCTGCAATCTTCTTAAGCGTGATCCACTTGCCGCTGCCTTCCAGCTCCCTGCCATCTTCCAGGACAGCTGTGACCCGGTAAGCATATTTAACCCCGTACTGCGTCGTTTTATCAACAAAGGAATCTGCCGAAGCATCCGCAGTGCCCACCTGGGCATAGCTGCCATCCTCTGTCCTGCGGGAAATGCTGTAGGATCCCGCGCCATAGGTCTGATTCCAGAACACCTGGGCGTTGCCTCCTGCAGCCTGGATCAGTGTAATATCAGGAGGCGCTGCTTCCTGCGGCTTCTGCTGACTATCAGCTGAAGCCGATGATGCCTGGCCGGCTGCCTCCGTCTGAGAAGCTCCGGATGAAGTCGCCGCCGGATCTGAAGCATCCCCATCAGATTTTCCTGAACAACCAGAACAGACTGCTGTCAAAAGCAGACCCATAAGCAGGCAAAAGCATAAACTCTTCAAATAACGATATGGCAGAAAATTTCTGCATTTATGTATAATACTAGTTTTCATAATTCGTTATTTTACTAAATATGGCTTAATCTGTCAATCTTCCGAGGCAGGCCTGCAGGGTTGTTTCGAGTGAACCGTTTCACACGAAAGTTTTCACATGAACCCAATCTGAATCCATCTTTTGCGCAGGCGGAAACCCTCTTGCTGCATGCGTGCAGATATTTTTACAGTTTCTTCTGTCCTATTCTTCTTTCCCATGTCATGATCAGTCTGGCGATCCGATCATTATGAACGATATAGCTTCCGTGGGTTTCCCCTTTCAGGATCCACAGCGTACTGCCGGGAATCGTATCCGCTATGTGATCAGTATGCTTTCTTCTGATGATATCTTTGGTGCCCGCCATAACGAGTACCGGGATATGGATGCTTTTCAGCATCTCGTCAGAGATATGAGGCTGGGTCAGCATCAGCTTCATCTTAGGATCCTTAGTAAAGATATAGATTCCCAGAAACTGCAGATACAGCCAGGTCACCACTCCTTCCGGCTGTGTGTTGGCCCCGCTGATGATCAGTCTCTCAATCAGATTACTCTTTGCTGCCGCAATCAGGCCAATGATGCCGCCATCACTGAATCCATAAAATGTAACCTGCTTCAGATTCAAAGCTGTGATGAAATCCATCATATCTTCAGCCATATCTTCATAATTCAGGTCGTCACAGTCAAAGCTCTCACCGTGCCCTCTGGAATCCACCAGATAACAGGTATGATACCTGGAGAGTTTTTCAGCGGCTTCCATGAATATTGTATGATCCTCTCCGTTGCCATGAACCATGATCAGAGGGCTTCCATGTCCCACTTTCTCATAGGCAAGGATCTGTCCGTTCACAGCGATTTTTAAAAGAGTTCTATTCTCCTCCGCAGCACTTCCTTCGGCATTGTCCCCGGATCCGTCTGCTTTCCGTTCTGCCGCATGCCTGATCTTTTCCGGGACGTTTCGAATCCTGCTCATAAACATCTTTTTATCCTCTCTTCTACATGATTGGCAGATTCTTTGCTTTGGATAATCAACAAAAGCTCTGCCGACCTTAGCCGGCAGAGCTTCTGGCATCAATCGATTGGTTCATCATGCAGATGGGTTCTCTGCCGATTTAAAAACCATCTAATGACCCATCCACCGATATGTTTATCAGCCGATCGGTTCAAAGTCAACAGCGCCATGTTTGCAGAGCGGGCAGATATAATCTGCAGGCAGGGTCTCTCCCTCATAGATGTATCCGCACACCTTGCAGATAAAGCCCTTCTTGCCTGCAGTCTGCGGTTTGGGTTTTACATGCTGCTGATAATAGGTGTATGTCAGGGTATCCACATTGCTCATGACGCGGGCTTCCTTGATCTGGCAGATGAACATGCCGTGGCTGCCGAAATCAATATAATTCTCCACTTCCAGAGAAAGAACCGCATTGATATATTTAGGAAGGAATGCAAGTCCGTTATCTGTACGCAGGAAGTCAAAACCATCGAACTTGTCCGCATTGCGTCCGCTCTGGAAACCGAATCTCTGGAAGATGCTGAAAGGTGTATCTACGGACAGGCAGTTCACATTGAGCTTGCCGGTTGCCTTAATTACATCATGAGAATAATTCAGCTTATTGATATTAACAGCGATGCGGTTGGGATTCTCGGAGACCTGACATACCGTATTGACGATCAGACCATTGTCTTTCTTGCCGTCATTGCTGGTAACCACATAGAGACCATAACCGATCCGGAACATAGCGGTCATGTCATTCTTCTTAGCCAGTTCAGAATTGTTGGCCATGTAATCCATGCAGAGTTCCTTAGCCAGCTTATCGATGGCTTCCTCTGTCTCAGGCTTAACAGCGGAACGGATGGTTACAGGAGTCTTGCAGAACTTGAGATTCTGACAGGGAGATAAAAGACCTGCCATCACATTCCTTGCCTGGGGCGCCCAGGTACCATTCTCAATAAATGCAACCGTACGCTTCTGGAAATTACGCTCAGCCAGATTAAAGAGGAATGTATGCATAGGAGGGAATACCTCTCCATTATAGGTGGTAGAAGCCAGAACCAGGCGGCTGTAACGGAAGGAATCCGCTACTGCAGCTGCCATATCATCCCTTGCCAGATCGTACACAACAACCTTGGGTGCGCCGTAAGCTTTCAGCTTCTCTACCAGGATCTCTACAGCATGTTTTGTATTGCCGTATACACTGGTGTAAGCAACTACAATACCCTCTTCCTCAGGTGTATAGGATGACCACTTATCATAAAGATCGATATAATGACCAAGATTCTCTTTGAGAACCGGGCCATGGAGAGGACAGATAATCTGGATATCCAGGGTTGCAGCAACCTTCAGTATTGCCTGAACAGGATCGCCGTACTTACCTACGATACCGATAAAGTATCTCCTTGCCTCATCATCCCAGGGCTCATCCACATCCAGTGCTCCGAACTTGCCAAAACCATCGGCTGCAAACAGAACCTTATCTGTGGCATCATAGGTCATCATAACCTCAGGCCAGTGAACCATAGGCGCATAAGCAAATACCAGTGTGTGCTTGCCAAGAGAAAGTGTTCCCAGGTTATCGACCAGAACAGGCTGCATATCAGGATCCAGCGTAAAGAACTGGTTCATATACTGCCATGCCTGAGGATTGGTAACGATAGTGGTCTCCGGATAAGCAGCAATAAAGTTAGCGATATTACCGGCATGATCAGGCTCCAGATGCTGGATTACCAGATAATCCGGCTTCTTTCCATCCAGAACTGCTGCCAGATTGCCCAGCCACTCATCCTTAAAATGAACATCAACCGTATCCATAACAGCGATCTTCTCATCAAAGATCACATAAGAATTATAAGCCATGCCGTTGGGCACTTTATACTGGCCTTCAAACAAGTCAACCTGATGGTCATTCACACCAACATACTTAATATCATCAGTAATAAACACGAACAATTACCTCCTTGCAAAGTAGTATCATAAAGTATCTTTCAGAGATAAACATATATCATGTTTATTTTAAAATTCCTCTATCCTTATGTCAAGAATTATTAGGCAAAACGCCAAAATAATACTTGTGTACTGCAATTTCATTG
>Ga0326514_10002306_pt1 | contig 12165 bp, 17 predicted proteins | sample 3_2548_0518_D_FD_203653 | JGI IMG/M metagenome (GOLD analysis project Ga0326514, IMG submission 203653) | Bovine rumen microbial communities from UC Davis, California, United States - 3_2548_0518 | ecosystem: Host-associated > Mammals > Digestive system > Stomach > Rumen | place: USA... | reverse complement strand
CTTTAAAATTTCTCCGGGGGTAAATTTTTATATTTGTCTTTTATATTACCCGAGGGCTGTCTGGGCTTACTCCTTTCTATACAGGGTCCTTCGTCCTCCTGCCTGTATATTTTTTCTGGTTTAGGCAGTCCTCGTGTAATGTAAAAGAGGAGAAAAGCTAATGGGAAGAAGAAAAAAGTCTGTTGAAACAGATCAAGATATTAGACTAAGACCGACTTTGTCTCCAGAAGCACTGGAAAACCGTCAGATATTTTTGGCAAATCGTCTTGCCGAGCAGAAACTGCTTGACGGTACCGCCTCATCACAGTTGATTGTCCACTTTCTAAAGCTTGGGACCACAAAGAATCAGCTTGAGATTGAAAAACTCAGAGCCGAAACAGCAAAAGCCAATGCTCAGGCCGAGTCAATAAAGGCTAACGAAAGAGACGGTAAACTTACTGAGGAAGCAATAAAGGCTTTTACTCTTTACAGAGGAAAGGAGAACGAAGACGAATCAGAAATAGACGATGACGAATACTATTAAGACCTACAGCGAACTTATACGCCTTTCAACTTTCGAAGACCGTTTTCGATATTTGGCTCTTCACGGTAAAGTTGGAATTGACACATTTGGTTTTGACCGATATTTCAACCAAAAATTCTATAGATCATCAGAATGGAAACGCGTTAGGCATCAGGTCATAGTCAGAGATAGCGCCTGCGATCTTGGAATAATAGGAAGAGATATTTATGGTCGTGTAATAATTCACCATATGAATCCATTTACAATGGAAGACCTTACTGGAGAAAACGCATCAGAACTTTTAAACCCTGAGTATCTGATTTGTGTTAGTCACGATACACATAACGCCATACATTATGGCGACGAGAGTCTTCTTCCAGAGATATTTGTTGAGAGAAGACCGAACGACACGTGTCCGTGGCTAAATTAATTTAATCTTAATTCTCGGCCGGAAATAAGATAGATGTAACAACGATTTCATTAAAGACTGTGCTTGAGTGTATAAGCTGGTTTATTTGAGGATTTCAAAATGCAGGAAAGTATACTTACTTCTATTAAGAAGTTGCTTGGAATAACGGCTGACTATGAGCACTTTGACGCAGACATCGTCATGCACATAAATTCAGTGTTTATGATACTCATGCAACTTGGCATAGGACCCACCGATGGGTTCCATATTTCAGATAGCAATTCTGTCTGGAGCGACTTTCTTTCGGATGCTACATGGTTGGAATCTGTGAAATCATACATGTATTTGCGTGTTAAATTATTGTTTGATCCCCCACAGAATGGGACACTTATGAATTCTATTGAAAAGCAGATAGACGAGTTTGAGTGGCGCTTCCGAGTCGAACGGGATTTCAGAAATGATTAACGAACTATACCACCATGGTATCTTAGGTCAGAAATGGGGTGTACGTAGATACCAGAATAAAGATGGTACACTAACTAAAGCCGGTCTTTCAAGATATAGAAAAAAGTTAGTGTCAAAGTATAAAAATAGCAAATCGTATTTACAACGTTTGCAAAAGATTGATAAAGCAAAACAAGAAATCTGTGAAACAAATTAGATAATATATACGGTATAAAGTGCCGATTGTCGCTTGGACTCTAATAATACGCAAAAATTTCAGGTCCTTTTATGAAAGGGAGAGAGTATAAAGCGTCAATCGCTGCTTTCTCTTCTTTTTTTTTTATTTGGAGAAACATATGTATTACAACGAACTATACCACCACGGTATCTTAGGTCAGAAATGGGGTGTTAGACGTTATCAGAATGAAGACGGTAGTCTTAAGGCAGCTGGAAAAGGTCGTTATGATGGCGACGGGCTTAGTAAACGAGATCGTAGGAGAGCGGCTAAAACTTATAACTACAAAAAATCAGAATCTTATAAAAATGCTTCTTCTTCTGATAAACGAAAACGATCGAACGTGTATAGCTTCAATAAGAAATTTTATGGCAAAAAAGCAGCCAATAGAATGGAATATGAAGTCGATCATGGCGCAGATAGAAACAAATTGCAGAGAAGAGCTGCTGCTAAGAAAATAGTTGGTACTATGGCTGTTTACGCTCTTATAGCAGCTTCGCCCCATATAATTAAAGCTGGAAAGCGCGCATATGTAAAATCATTTTTGCAAGCGCAAACATATTCGGCTATTTCTGGCATTCACGGAAAGGCAGCGGGCTTGAATGAAGTAAAAAGAGGTTTTACGACAGGCTTTAAACACGCTCAAGCAGGTCGCAAATTTCTAAATAAATATATGGGATTGTAAACTAAACAGAGAGGCATTCGAATAATGTATTACGATGAACTATATCACCACGGTATTCTAGGTCAGAAATGGGGTGTACGTAGATACCAGAATAAAGATGGTACACTAACTTCTATTGGCAAAAGAAGGCTTTCTGGTGGAGGTAAAAAAGATAAGGGCATAAAATTTGATAACGAAGGTCGTCTCGATAACGATCCGTCAAATGTTAGAAAAGCCTATACAAAAATTCGTGAAGCAGTTTCCGAAGATAATAGAAACTTATCCAATGCGTTAAATAGTGCTTCTAACATCACTGGAATCTCTTCAAGAATGGCGAGCAGATCTGCAGCAAAAACCAGAGCTAAAGTAGCTGGTAAAATCGATGTGTCAACAATGAGCGACGCAGAACTTCGTAGTCGTATTAATCGTATGAACATGGAGAAGCAATATAAGCAGTTGAGAGCTGAGCAAATCTCGACCGGAAGGGATAAAGCCTCAGACTTTCTTTCTACTGTTGGCGACCTTCTTGCTATTGGTGCGTCGGCTGCTACTATAGCTGCTGCTGTTTATGCAATAAAGAAGTGATTGCAATGTATTACGATGAACTATACCACCACGGTATTCTAGTCGGCTTTTGACAATCAGTCTATAAAGGAATAATTCAAAATGGCGTTATCAAACACTGCTGTACCAAAATACTACGGCATGTTTCGAGATGCCGTAATTCGAGGAGAGATACCGGTTAATGAGCAGATCTCTCTGGAGATGAATAGGATTGATGCTTTGATTGCTGATCCTAAAATGTATTACGACGAATCAGTTGTTGAAGGCTGGATTTACTTTTGTGAAAACGAGATGACGCTTACTGATGGAGGGGACGTTAACGTCCTCTTTTCTTTTAAGCTTTGGGCCGAACAACTTTATGGATGGTACTACTTCATTGAGAAGAGCATTTACAAACCTAATGGCAATGGTACTGGCGGACACTACGTTACAAAACGTATAAAGAAACGCCTTACTAACATACAGTATCTTATTGTAGGACGAGGGGCGGCGAAGTCGTTATATGACACATTTGTCCAGGCATATACTCTTGTTGTTGACCGGTCAACAACTCATCAGATAACTACTTCTCCTACTATGAAACAGTCGGAAGAAGTTATGCAACCTTTCTCCACAGCTATAACCAGAGCTAGAGGTCCTGTCTTTAAGCTTATGACTCAAGGCTCTATTCAGAACACTACTGGAGATAGAATGAATAGAAAGCATCTCTATTCTTCTAAAAAAGGTATTGAGAATAATTTCACGAATAGCTATTTGGAAATTCGGCCTCTAAAAATCGACAAACTCCAGGGATTACGAGTTAAATGCGCTACTCTAGACGAATGGCTTTCTGGAGATCTTCCGGAGAATCCGATAACGGCTATACAGCAGGGTGGTGCTAAAGGGCTCGCTCCAGATTACATTATACTTGCCACTAGTTCCGAGGGAACTACACGAAACGGCATTGGCGATACTATTAAGATGGAACTTATGGACATCTTAATGGGTAAATACTATAACCCGCATGTTTCTATTTGGTGGTACAAGCTTGACGACATAAAAGAAGTCGATAATCCTGAGATGTGGGTTAAAGCCAATCCGAACTTGGACTTGACAGTTTCTTATGAAACTTATCAAGAAGAAGTTCAGAAGATGAAAAATGTCCCAGCAGCAAGGAACGAGATTCTCGCAAAGAGATTCGGAATTCCTATGGAAGGACATACTTACTTCTTTACTTATGAAGAGACAATCCTTCACAAGAAAAGAGAGTTTTGGCAGTTGCCTTGCGCTATGGGCGGCGACTTATCTATGGGAGATGACTTCTGTTCTTTCACATTTCTTTTTCCATTTCAAAATGGGTCTTTTGGAGTTAAGACTCGCAATTACATTACAGAGCATACTCTATTCAAACTGCATCCTTCGTTACGTCAACAGTATGACAAATTTATAGACGAGGGTAGTTTGATTGTTATGCCCGGAACAGTGCTCGACATGATCGACGTTTACGAAGATCTTGTCAAGTTCATTGACGACAATCAATACGATGTAAGGTGCTTTGGTTATGACCCGTATAATGCAAAAGATTTTGTTGAAAGATGGGCAAAAGAAAATTCTCCGTATGGGATAGAGAAGGTGATTCAAGGAGCCCGTACGGAATCGGTTCCTCTTGGTGAACTTAAGAAGCTTGCAGAAGAACGACTTTTATTATTTGACGAAGAATTAATGAAGTTTGCAATGGGTAACTGCATCACGTTAGAGGATACAAACGGTAACCGGAAATTGTATAAGCGCAGGCATGAACAGAAAATTGATGCCGTTGCAGCTATGATGGATGCCTACGTGGCATATAAGTTGAACAGAGAGGCATTCGAATAATGTATTACGATGAACTATATCACCACGGTATTCTAGGTCAGAAATGGGGTGTACGTAGATACCAGAATAAAGATGGTAGCTATAAACCTGGGGCTGAAGGACGATATGATGGTGACAGCGGTGGGATTAGAAACAAATTAAGCGCGGCTAAAAAATCTCTTAAGGAAGCTAAAAATGGTTTAGTTGTTCGAAAAGCTAAAAAGCATGCCGAAAAAGCTGCTGCTAAAGAACAAAAACAAGCTGAAAAAGTTGCCGCTAAAGAACAGAAGCGCTCAGAAAAAGAAGCCACTAAGAAAGAATTCCATTTGTCTGATCGACAGAAAAAAGCGTTAAAAATTGGAGCGGCAGCAGTGGGAACTGCTTTAGCTGTGTATGGAGCTAAAAAGTTGTACGATCATGTTGATGCAACTAAAAAGGGTAAACTTTTAGCCGAAAAGCTTCTTTCAGAGAACAGAGGAGACCTCGAAGGTGCTGTGAGAAGTCTTGGTAAAAGAGAAGGTAATTTACAGCGAGAATGGAGTTTCGGCACAGTTAAAAAAGCGGATCATGAAAAGCTTAAACAAATACATGATGCTACTAAAAAGAACTTACAGGATCGATACCGACAAACTCTAGACCCGTACAAAGAGCTCAACGAGTTGAAGAACGCCGCAAGAGCACAACGTAAAGATCGATTCGATAAAGCAACAAAAAATGTTAGAGATGTTGCTGAAAAAGGTATTAATAAGGCCAAAACTAGCGCTAACCAAATGCGTGGGAAGGCTGCCGAGGCCGGAAGAAGAGCCAAATCAACGTATGAGCGTAAAGCTGGAGAAAGTATGGCCAAGGCTATTAACCGGGATTACGCAAGACGGCAGGCTATTAATAAAGCTAAAAGCAGTATTAAATCTGGTGCTAACAGTGCAAGAAAAAGAGCCGGAGAAGCTCAATCGTATCTTTATGGCGTTACGAAAGATCTAAGAAGGAGGAAACGTTAATAATGCCGGATTTCTCGATAGGTTCCAGGTTTAAACAAGCTTGGAACGCTTTTTTTAATAAAGATCCCACGCCGATAATAAATTACGGCACTTCTTATTACAATCGGCCAGATAGAATGAAATACACAGGCGGTAACGACAGATCAATTGTTACTGCTATTTTTAATCGTATCGCGCTTGATGTAGCGTCTATTGGGCTTAAGCATGTTCAGCTCGATGCTGACGGAAGATACCAGAATGACAAGCCGACGGAATTGAATAGGTGCTTAACTCTTGATGCAAATCTTGATCAAACTGGACGGTCTTTTCTACAAGATGTTGTCGCTTCCATGATGGATGAAGGATGCGTTGCTATTGTGCCTGTGGTGACTGATAACGATCCAACTAAGTCTGACACATATGGAATCGAAAATTTAAGAGCTGGACGAATTGTTCAATGGTATCCTTCCATGGTTCGGATCGAACTATATAACGAGTTCACTGGAAAAAGGGATGAAGTTACTCTTCCGAAGAAAGTGGTTGCTATCGTTGAGAACCCGTTATACGCAGTTGTGAATGAGCCAAATTCAACTGCTAAACGACTAATGCGTAAACTTGCTTTATTGGATTTCATTGACGAACGAAACGGATCGGACAAACTGAACATGCTTATTCAGCTTCCTTATGGCACCGGAAGGGAAAGGCTTAGAAGTAGAGCCCAAAAGAACATAGAAGACATAGAAACACAGTTGTCACTATCTCGTTATGGAATAGCTTACACTGATTCGGCAGAAAAAGTATTTCAGTTAAACCGTCCTTTAGATAACACTCTTTTAGGACAAATAGAATTTCTAACCAATCTTCTTTATAGTCAACTTGGAATTACAAAGGAGATTATGGATGGAACTGCAAATTCAGAAACAATGCTGAATTACTACACTAGAACTATAGAGCCGATACTAGCGTCAATAGCGGATGAAATGAAACGAAAGTTTTTAAGTAAAAACGCTATTACTAGAGGACAAAGTATCGCTTACTACAGAGATCAATTCCGATTAGTTCCGTTAGATAAATTAGCGGAAATGATTGGGACTTTGATTACAAATAGGGTATTAACGTCAAACGAAGGCAGACAGATTATCGGTTTGAAACCTTCGGATGATCCAAATGCCGATAAGTTAACTAATCCCAATGTCGACACTGTCGAACAATCCAAAAAGGCCGAAGAAGAAGCACCTAAAGAGAAAGAAACAGTAAACGAAGGAGAAATTCAAAATGTCGAGGAAACCTGACTTTTGCGGGTATGTTACTCGCAATGACGTTTTGTGCTCCGATGGACGAATCATCAGAAAAGATGCTTTCAAAGATTGCGATGGCATTACAGTACCGCTTGTGTACAATCACGATCACGATCATCTGGAAGCTGTTATCGGACATGCCGAACTTATTAACCGACCCGACGGAGTATTTAGCAATTGCTACTTGAATCCGGATGTCGAGTACGGAAAACTCGCAAAGGCGTTAATCGCCCATGGCGATATTACAGGGTTGTCCATTTATGCAAACCGTTTAAAGCAAAACGGACCTGATGTTATTCATGGGAAGATTCGTGAAGTAAGTCTTGTTCTGGCTGGAGCGAATCCTGGAGCATTTATTGAACCAAAGAGCGTAACTCATTCTGATGACGGAGTCGAAAATGTAGACGCGGCCGTCATATACATGGGTGAGAATTTTGAGCTTTACCATTCCGATGAAAAGGAGAATGAGAAAGAAATGGCTGATGACAAGAACAAAACCGAAGAAGCAAGCGGTAGCGATAAAACAGTAAAAGACGTATTTGACACACTTAACGAGGAACAGAAAACAGTTGTATATGCGTTGATCGGCGCCGCTCTTGACGAAAAAGGCGGTAGCGATGATGAAGATGACGACGAGGAGAATGAAGATATGAAACACAACGTGTTCGACCAGGATTCGCATACTGATGATGTGCTTACACATTCCGATCTTAATGGGATCGTTCTCGATGCAAAGGAGAGCAACGGATCTTTCCGTGACTCTTTTAACATTTTTATGAAGAACAATGATCTCGAACTTGTTCATGACGGGCTTACCAGCAGCGGATTCTCTCAGGATACTACCCAGGACGGAAACATCACATGGTTGTTCCCTGAGTATCAGATTTATGGTCCTAAAACCCCGCAGCTTCTTACAGATGATCAGAGTTGGGTTTCTTCTGTAATCAACGGAGCAACCAAGCTTCCTTATTCTCGCGTTAGAACTCGCTATGTTGATATCAGAAACGTCAACGGTAATCACGACGATCTCCGAGCAAGAGGCTATCAGAAAGGTCAGCAGAAAGACTTTGTAGGAAATTACAATCTGGTGAGAAGGGAAACCGATCCGCAGACTATTTATGTCGAATCTGAACTTGAGAGAGATGATGTCATTGATATCACCGATTTCGATTATGTTCAGTGGCAGTACAATATCGACCGCATGCAGCTCGAAAATGAGCTCGCTACTGCAATTATGCTCGGTGATGAAAGGGCTGATGGCACAAAGGGTAAGATCTATCCTACTCACATTCGTCCGATCTGGACCGATGACGATATGTATACAATCCATAAGGACATTGATATTGCGGCTGCCAGAGAGGAAGTCCAGGGTACCGATACCGCTTCTTACTTCAGTGACAACTTTATTTATACCGAGGCGATGATTGCCGCTATTCAGGATGTATTCATCGATTTCATGGGAACTGGCACTCCCGATATGTATATTGATCCTTGGATGCTTAATAAGCTTATGCTGGCTCGTGATCGCAACGGTCGCCGGATCAGAAATACGGTTAAAGAGCTTGCCAGCGAACTCAACGTTGGTACTGTGCATCGCGTACAGCAGTTCAAGAATAGGATCAGAACAGACTCCAAGGGCAATCGGCATAAGCTCCTTGCTATCATCGGAAACATGAAAGACTATGGTATCGGCAGCACCAAAGGCGGTCAGATCACTCATTTCACTGATTTCGATATCAGATTCAACCAGCTTATTTCTCTGCTTGAGACTCGCCTGTCCGGAGCAAACATGGGTCTGTATTCCTTCATCGTCATCGAAGAGCCTGTAGTTTAAGGAGGTAATCCTATGGCCACTACTAAGATAGAAGCGCTTGGAGCCATTCTCTCTAACCTTGGCAAGACCCCAACTGCAAGAACTACTACTGGGCTTATTGTAGAGATATCAGAAGCGGTTAGTGAAGCAAGTGCCGACGGAAGCTTTATTCCTACTGTTAGCTCTGCTGACAACGGTAAAGTGCTTGGTGTTGTCGATGGTCGTTGGGCTGTTATGGATTTGGCTTCGTTTATTCAAGACAACACCGGATCGTAAGTGAGCAAAAGGGGAATTTCAAAATGAAGTATTTTGGAGAAATCGGCTACGGTATAACTGAGGAAATTCGACCAGGCGTTAATAAACCGATGCTTGTTAAGCGAAATTATTATGGGGAAGTCACCAGGAACATTCGACGGTATGAAAATTCCGGAAATGTCAATGACGATTTGAACATTAACATGACGCTCAGTATCGTAGCCGACCCCTTTGCATATCAGAATTTTCATCAGATAAGGTATGTTGTCTATATGGGATCTAAATGGAAAGTATCCTCTGTTGAAGTAGCATACCCGAGATTAATACTTACTTTGGGAGGCGTATACAATGGCGAAGATGATGAACAAACGCCTTGAACTTCATGAACTTTTGTGCGAAGTTTTAGGTTCTCGTAATGTATATTTTCAACCTCCAGAGTCTGTAAAAATGAAGTATCCGGCTATAGTATATTCGAGGAATCGAATCGAAAATACTTCGGCTGACAATACTGTGTATAAACAGGATGTATCATACAAAATAACCGTTATAGACCCGGATCCGGACAGCGAAATTGTAGAAAGAGTCTCTACAATTCCCGGTATTATGTACGATCGTCCTTATGTGTCGAATAATTTGAACCACGATGTGTTCACACTATTTTATTAAGGAGAAAAACTATGGCTAAACTTGTATGGGACCAGCCCGGCGAGAAACTCTGGGAGACAGGTGTAGATAGGGCTGTTCTTTTCCCTATGACTAATGGGTCGCATGGTGAAGGTGTCGCTTGGAGCGGCATCACAGCGATAAATGAATCCCCGTCCGGAGCAGAGCCTTCAAAAATTTACGCAGATAACATCGTATATGGTGTTGTGATGAGTCCTGAAGAGGATGGTATTACGATCGAAGCATTTACTTATCCTGACGAATTCTGCCAGTGTATTGGCGAGGCCGAACTCGGCGCTGGTGTTACTGTAAAACAGCAGAATCATGAGCATTTCGGTCTGGCATATCGTACTTTGATCGGAAATGACGAAGACGGATCTAAGCACGGATATAAGCTTCATCTGTTTTACGACTGTGTTGCCGGATCTTCAGAAGATAGCAATAGCACAATCAACGACAGCCCCGAGCAGAAGACCTTCTCTTGGAGTGTTACAACTATTCCTGTTCCTATTACTAACACCGACGGAGAAGTAATAGCGGATCCTGCTTCTTCAATCGTCATCGACTCCACGAAGGTTACGTCTGCAAAACTTCAGGCGATCGAGGATCTTCTTTACGGCACAGCGTCTGCGAGTTCCTCTCTTCCTTCGCCTGCCCAGATCAAAACTATTCTTGACGCTGCTTGATCTAGGAGGTAAATATGGGTGCAATCGCTTGGGACGAAACCGGAGAACGCCTATATGAAACCGGCGTAGACAGAGTTGTTGTCTATGTTCAAAATGAGGCAAGTTCTTGGAGCGGCATCACAGCGATCAATGAATCCCCGTCTGGAGCAGAGCCGTCTAAGATATATGCGGACAACATAGTATATGGGGTTGTAATGAGTCCTGAGGAAAACACGGTCACGATCGAAGGATTTACGTACCCGGACTGCTTCAAACCCTGTATTGGTGAAGTAGAACTTGCTAAAGGCGCTTACGTAAACCAGCAGCCGCATATTTCATTTGGTTTATGTTGGCGTTCGCTTGTTGGAAATGATAGGGACGGTCTTTCTGATTACAAATTGCACATTATTCCAAAACTATTTGCATCTCCCTCCGAAGATAGCAACAGTACGATTAATGACAGTCCAGAACAAAAGACTTTTTCGTTTTCGGCAACTGCGATTTCTGTTCAGCTTGACGAAGATCTATGGACATCCTCGATCATTATTGATTCTAGAAAGTTAAAAGCGGCTGGTTTAGCAAATGCTCTTAGGTCTCTGGAAGACGTTTTGTACGGTACTGAGAATACCGTTCCTAAGATTCCAAAAGCAGGTGAAATTTTGACCATGCTTATACGATCTGGGATGCTCCTCGACTCGTCGGGTAACAGTATTTTGGACAGCTCGGGAGATTCTGTGTTGACGTTCGTTAGTAATTAATACACATGGCTACTTAGGTGCAAAATCTAAGTAGCCTTTTATTTTTACGAAAGGAGTAATTTATGGTAAGCAAAACAATAACATATGTTGACTATAACGGCGTTGAGAAAACCGGGACATATTGGTTTAACATGTCCAGAGCAGATCTTCTTGATCTTGAGGCGGACACTGAAGGAGGCTGGGAGGCAACTCTTCGCAAGCTTATTGCCGAACAGGACGGACGTAAGGCTTATAAGTTCTTCGAGAAATTTGTTAAGGACTCTTATGGCGTAAAAACTCCAGACGGCGGTTTCGACAAAGATCCGAAACATCTCAAAGCGTTTCGAAATACCGAAGCATACTCGGAGCTTATTTGGGGGTTTGTGGAGCATCCGGACGAAGCTGCTGACTTTATAAACGGTATTGTTGCTTCTGTTAAGAAAACTGTTGACGCAATTGACGTCGATAAGGCGATCGCCGACAAGGCTAAAAACGCTGGAAGTAAGGTGATGGATTTTGTTACACCTCAGAATCCCTGATCAGGAGCTGTGGGATCCAGTAAAAGAAAAGTTTATTTCTGTTAAGGGAGTTACAGTAGATCTTGAGCACAGTCTTGCGTCAGTTTCAAAATGGGAGTCTAAATGGCATATTCCTTTCCATGATGAGCGAAAAGAAAAGACTTATGAACAGAATGTCGATTACGTTTCTTGCATGTGTTTGACGGATACCGATTCTGAAGTTTTTAAGTATCTGACTGAACAGAACGTCAAAGACATTATGGATTACATAGGGGATAGCGCTACAGCTACATGGTTTAGCGATGCTGCAAATAGGAAAACTGGAAAGAGGGAAATTGTCACAGCGGAAATTATTTACTATTGGATGGCTGTTTATAACGTTCCAGAAAGCTATCAGTTTTGGCATTTGAATAAATTGATGACTTTACTTCGAGTATGTGCCGAGAAGAGTAAACCTGATAAAAAGGCTAATGCTAGGGACCTTGCCGCTCAAAGAAGAGCTCTCAATGCTGCTAGAAAAAAGAAGTATCATACAAAAGGGTAGACATGATTACGTTTACGCAAAAAGGAGATTTTTCAAAGCTTAAT
>Ga0326514_10002305_pt1 | contig 12167 bp, 22 predicted proteins | sample 3_2548_0518_D_FD_203653 | JGI IMG/M metagenome (GOLD analysis project Ga0326514, IMG submission 203653) | Bovine rumen microbial communities from UC Davis, California, United States - 3_2548_0518 | ecosystem: Host-associated > Mammals > Digestive system > Stomach > Rumen | place: USA... | reverse complement strand
AGCAATGAATGACCGCCAACTATTCTTGTCGGTGTCATAGTACACAACCACCCCTGCGGCGGGTTTTCTGCCAGTGCCTAATGTGGGCGGCAGTAGTGATTTCTTTAACGTGCCGTGTGCCGTTCTTACCGACCCGTCTTTCTTGGTGTACTTGAATTGCACCACTCCGTGACGCATCCTAAATCTCAGGACTGCGTTCTTAATGCGATTGATAAAGTTAAAGTTTTTCATAATGCTTTAGTTTAGTCGTTGTTTGTAAATGTTAGTTGTTAAATGTCCAATACCCATAGACGCATCGAGTGCCGTTGCGACTTGGGTCGTAGGTGTCGTTAATCACGCCATCCACAATGCAGGTCACATGCTTGCTGCATGAACACACAACGCGCCCGTGCATCGGCACTTCGTTGTCGGCTAGATGTGTCTTGCAACCAGTGCCAACACCCATACACGGATGCCATACACCACCGAAATACTTCATCACCTTTTTGGTGTCGGTCTTTTTTACCCCGTTGCGTGGGGTGTACCCGCATAGGCTTGCAATTATGTCGTACACTTGTTTGTAGTCGTTGCCCGTAGCAATAGCGACCGCGCGTGTCACGCAATCACTGACCGATGATGCGGCAAAGTACTTTGACCTGCCGCCGTCGTTGTATTTAAACCTCATCGCTGTTCCTCCTTTGTCCTTGTGTTGCTAATGCCCTCTTTATTGACTTGATGGCACTTGCCAACTTGACGCGTATTTGTTCCGTCGTGATGTCGGTAAAGTCCCAATCAGTAAAGAGCGTGAACGTGGTGTCCATCTCTTTGTAGTCACGCATCAAAGCCAACACCCGCAGACGTGGCTCTTTGGTCGTGTTGATGCGTCCCCACACCCAACGGCATGGGTTGTCGTGTTTGCACGCATCTGGGAACACGTTGCGGATAGCCTTCAAAATGGCTTGCACATCGCGGCTTGCGAGGTATGCGTCATTCTTGCTTGCGCCATGTTTGGCGTGTTCCGTGCGCTTTTGTTCATCACTTTTGGCGGCATAAGACGCAGCCCACTTGTCGCTAGCCGCGCCAACCTTTTCGCCGCGTGCTTTCTTGGCGGCTAATGCGTCGCGTGTGCGCTTGCTAGTCAGTTCCCTTTCGTATTGTGCAACCGATGCAAAGACGCCGAGTATCATGGTGTTGACTTGTGGCATGTCGCAGAAATGAATCTCGATGCCAGTGTTGATGACCTTGAACGTAAACTCGACGTCGCGTGCCAATCGGTCAAGTTTGGCGATGACCAACGTACTGCCGTTTTTCTTGCAATACTCAATCGCATCCCATAACCCTTTGCGGTCGCGGTGTGTGCCGCTTTCCACGTCGCTAAATTCAGCAACGTGCGTGCCGTTTGCCGTTATGTAGTCCCCGCATATTTTGCGTTGTGCGTCAAGTCCTAGACCACTTGCGCCCTGCTTTGTGGTTGACACACGCAAGTAAGTGACGTATTTCTTCGTTTCCATATTATTTTGTGTTTTTAACTTGTATCGTCGCGTCTAACACATCTGCGGTATTGACGTAGATGCAAAGTATTTGACCATCTCTATCAACCCAACCCGCTGACGGTCTTTCATCGTCAGTGTCCTCGCAAAGTGGAGTTAATTCGTCGCGGCTTTCAATTGATTTTATTCTCTTGTATTCATCAAAGAAACCACGCTTTGCGTTCTCGTATTCAAAGTACACATCAATTCCGTACTCTTTTTTGACCACCCACACAAAAGGTCGTCCCTGCTTGTCGTAATTTAATGCGCTCATAGTGATTATAACTTTATTATTGGTTAATTTACTTCATTCCGCGACCGCCCATTTTCGTAAGGTCGCCAGATAAGATAAGGCACAAGACCCCGATTAAAATAATAATTGCCATATCGTTTTTACACCTCCTTTCATTTAATTAGTTATTTAACTTACCAATCCTTTGTACTCCTAAAGTTGTCATCCTCACAACGTGACACACTACTCAACTTTAGTGCCATGTATCCATGATTGTCGTCGTAATTCTTCATGTAGTAAAAAGCCGTAAGGCCAATGAACGCAGCACCATCAACGTGCGAATACTCGCCGCGATAAGACTCTCTTTGTACTTCCACTTGCCCAGCATCTCGCATTTCGCGTTTTTTCGCATAGTAAATATTCATCGCTGTCCCGAGGTTGTCACCCTCGTAAAGCGTTGTTTTTGTGATTTCCTTTGCGTCATTAAACACGTCGCATGCGATTTCAACCATGTAGCACTGCGCGTTTTTGTTGCTGTTTTTGGTAAAAAAAACGCGAATGATTTTTCTGAAAATATTCTTCATCGTTTTTGTGATTTTTTTTGTGTCATAACTCAAAAATTCCAATTTTGTTAAGTATCTGCATCACCTCTTTTTTTGTGTACACGAAAGACGGGATTTCAGTCCCGTTCGTGGATTTGCCGAAAGATTTGCCGTTACACCATTCATAGTAAACGCCACCGAACGGGTCTTTCATGCTCATGAATTGCACTTTGCCGTAGCGGACGTTCCAATAACTTGGGTTGCCCATAGTGCGCACGCCCTCATATACGCGCCACGCGTGAAAGTAGCGCGTACCAGTCTTGTCATAGACAAGCACCTCGCGGATGTCATTTATCCGTCGCCCAACAAATGCGGGTTTGGTTTCCCGCAGTCGGGTTTGTTCCTCAATAGGCAGTTCGTCGATAGTCATAGTTAGCCCTCCTTTTTCAAAGCGGCAATTAACTCGTCTGCCCACTTGACGCAATTTTCTGCGCTGGCATCGCGATTGTTTGCATACAAGTCGCGTGCGATTTCATACCTGCGTTGTTCCCAATCGGGTTCGGCTGCTATATACATGCGCAGCGCAGTAGTTGCCAATCCCATTAGCCGTTGTTCTAGTTGTGTCATAGTCGTAAAGTTTTTAGTTAATATTCATATTCGCTATCATCACCTCCAGGCGTTAACCCGTCGCTTGAAACTCGAATTTCCTTAAATTCGTGGTCGCATACAACGAGGTTATCCCAATAGTAAGCGCACATCCGTTCTACTGCCTCTATTGTCGTGTCGCGGTATTTCGCTGCATCGGGCGGACATATTCTCAATTTGTAGTCGGGGTGTTCCTTTGTCAGTTCTTTGACTTTTTCAACCCCTCCGAAATGGAAATAGTCACAATTTTTGTTTGTCGCTGATTTCATAGTTCAGTCCTCCTCGTTTTCTTGTTGTTCTTGGTTGATGTACTCCGTCAATTCATCAATGACGTGTTGAATAATTTTGTAGTCCGCATCGTTTTGCGTTCTACCTACGGACGCCTCTAATACGTTGCGGAACAAAATAACCTCGTCGATGTTTACAAGTTCCACCGACACCGATTCGTCGTGATTGTAATATACGTCTGCCATAATATATAAAAGCGATTTAAATGCGTTGTGCGGGCGTTTGACCGCGCGGGTGGTACACACACCAACCCGCGCAACGCCGCACGCCAAAACGCGATTTATAAATTAACCCTGCCGCGCTTTGCGGTCGCAAGTAGTTTCATGTAGTCGTCCGAGAATTGCGTCAACGTGTTATCGTCACGTCGCGCGTTCATCGAGTCGCAAAGCATCCAACTGCCAGATGCGTTGCGGAGGTACACATAGACCGAGGCGGTGGTCTTGAACTTTGCCGCCGCCGCCCAAATGCCGAACTTCATCGCTTGCAGTTCCGCGTCGGTCTTAATACATTGGTCGCATACTGCCGCATAACTGCGACCGCCAACAAAGATAATAAAAGTATATCGGCGTTCCATAATAGCAATAGTTTTAGTCGTTGTCAATAAGCATAAAGATGTCCTCGATGTCGCCAAAGTCTCCCCACCAACATTCGGGCAGGTCGTGGTCAACACCATACTCCTCAAGTAAGTCAAAGATTTTTGACTCAAGTTCTGCGGGTATCGGTTCGCGTCTGCCGATGTAAACCCAACCCTCCTCTATTTCGTAGTGTTCCAAGTTGCCGCGCACATAGTCCACGGCGGCGGTAATATTCTTGTCCATGATTATATATATTAGTTTAGTTAATTTCATAAGCCGCGCAAACGACTTTTAAAATATTATCAGTCCATTCAGTTTAATTGTAGTCAACAATAATGCGCCGTTCTCTCATTCGCTTGTCTAGCCACTTGTTAAATAGCGACGGCAGTACTCCGTATTCAATGCCGCCCCACCCGCCAGCGTATGCGCCGCGCAAATTTCTTTTAATGCTTGCCCACACTGATAACGCGTTGCGGCGTGCGATTTCAATACTTGCGCCCGTTTCGCGTTCCCATCTATAATAATTGCACACCACAAAACGGACATGTTCCTCCTCAGATGTGATGACGTGTAATATTCTCTGTTCCATAACATATAATTTTTAGTTGGTAGTGTGACGCGCGGCAGGGCGGCAGTTACGCCACCCCGCCGACCGCGCGCCACTAAAAAATATAAATGGCGTTCGTTCGTTGCGTCACGGCGTAAAGCCGCCCGCTATCGCCCTTCAAGAGCATTCCGTTGCAGCCGTAAACGCCTGCCGAATAGCCGACCTGCCTATAATTCTCGGGAATCTCGTTGCGGTCGGTTGCGTTAGTCACGTCGGTAGCGATGCCGTTGGCTACCATACTCTTTAACTGCTTTTGCGTGAATCGTTCCATAATGTTCTCCTTTCTTGTTTATGGGTTGATAAATGTTTTGATTTTTTTTGATTTGGTGGTTAAATCGGTTTTGTTTCCGTAATCGTCACGGACGGATATTTGTCGGGCAGTTCGTCGTCGGTTACCCATTCGCACCACTCTGCCATAAATGGCATATCGTCGTCGTTAAACCATCCCTCTGGTCTGGTGTCGCATTTCTTGCTACCCATATATTTAACAACGTGCCGCCCGTCTTGCTGCGACCGAGTATAAATGCAGTGATAAAGCATAATATAATAGTGTTTTAATTGCGCGTGTCGGCGTTTCGCGTGGTCGTTTGTGTAGTTGTACCACGCGCGCGCCCGCGCGTCGTTACACGCGTTAATTATTCGCTTAAACCCGTGCCGCCGTTCGCGGTCACGAACTTATTTAATTTTTTGATGTCGCATTTGCGGCGGCTGAATACCCAACCCGCGCCGCAAGACAAATGCGGGTTATAACGCCCGCCAAATTCCTTTAACTCCTTTTTGTGCGGTTTCGTGTCGCCGATAACCGCCAAAGCCTTCTCCGAATAATTGATAACCTGCATTTTGCTGATATTGTTGTTCTCCATATTGTTGTCGTTTTTGAAAATTGTTAGTAAATAAATAGTAAAAGCACCGCCCGCCGTGGTTGCGTGTCGCGCCGTTCGACGGGCGGCGTATCCAATTTAAAACACTTTAAAACACTGCCGCGCGCCGTGTGGCGTGCGTTGTGCGTTTAATAGTCCAATTCGGCGGGCGTCGTATTGCGCGCGCGTCGTGGACGTCGTGGAACGGGCGGCTCTGTAGCCAATTCGGGAAACACCATCCCCTCTAGTTCGTGTTCGTTGACCACATCCGTAACCACGTCCTCTATGAAATCTGGCTCTATGTCCATCGTGCCGTTGCAAGTGCGCGTAATAAATCGCGTCACCTCCCTAACCTGCGCCGTGGGGTTCATAATCGAAAAGTCCTCCAACATAAGCAGGTTGCTAGCCAACCTCGAAACGAATTTGCAGCAGTCCATCGCGCCGTTATTGTTTAGCAGTAGTTAATAATATTGTCCGCGTATTTATAACGCGTGTCGCGCTTTTCGTCGTTGCTGACATACCTACCCTCCAACGTGCGCACCAACTTTGCGCCGCGTGCGATAACTTTGCGCATCGTCGAACACTCTGCCAAATGTTCAACCGTTACGGGTTTGCCCTTTGCGCGGCGTTTGTCCACACATTCACGCAACCACGTCAGACTCTGTACACACTCAAAATCGTTGTCGATATGCAACTCCAAAAGATATTTAGCCGTTTCCATAATGATATAATTTAATTATAAGTTTTTTAATTGAACTGATAACGCGCGCGGGCGCGCTGAATAGTCACACGCGCCCGCCGCCGTTGTCTGGTTTTACTGATACATGTCCTCCAAGACCGCGCCGACGTATTCGGGCATATCGTCGTAGAGGGCTTTTTGTGCAACATCCATACTCCCCGTATAAACTTGCGCAAGGATTTTGCTTGCGTCGTTCGCTTTGCGGTTCGGGTCGGTGTAGAGTTTCACTTTGTATTTAAGTGCCATAAAGAGGTCACGCAACGCGTCCTCTGGCGTTGGTAAAACCTTTTCGCTTGCAGCCGCCAACACAACCGCCACGACCTCTGCCACGGGTTCGGGGCCTTTGGTTTCTGCGACCGTCAACATCTCCCAAATGTTGGTCGTTGGTTCATACCCGCCCTCGTTCTCTTTCAGTTCTTGGGCATACATTGCACTCATCGCAGCGCAGTGCAACATAACAAGAGCGTTTAACACGTTGCTGCCGTTTCCGTTGTTGTTTTCGTTGTTGTTCATAATTCTAAAGTTTTTAAATTGGTTAATTGTTTGTTTTCGTGCCGTGTCCGCGCGTTTGTCCGTGCGGGTGGGCGGTTATATATTTGGATGTATTAAAGCGCGCACGCGGTCGCGTGTGACGTTGTGCGCGCGGTTTGTGGTGGTGGGTTATACGTTCAACATGTTGAGGGTCGTATATGCTTTTTCTAAGTCACCCTCTGCCATGTTGACGCTTTCAAAAAACTCGTCTAGTCCGTCGGGCGGGATGTCCGTCAACGGGTCGCACTCTTTCAAGTCTTTAAGCACCCCAAGCGCGTGGTCAATCGCGTGCAAAGCGCGTAATATTTTGACGTTCGTCGGTTGGGCAGCAAAAGCCACATGCCCCTCCCAAGGTTCGCCGCATCGCATACTCTGATATAATTCGGGGTTACACAATCGAACGAATTGGGCGAAATATTCGGAATATTTCTCTTTTACTAGCGTGCCGCCGTTCATTTTCAATTCGTCTAACCTGCTAGATAAATAAGCAAATTCCTCTTTAGTTATTTGTCGTTCCATGATTCTCTATTTTTATTGGTGGGTGTTATTGCTGAATATTCGACACCACTCGCGCGCGTTTTGCGTCGCGTTTCGGTCGGTCGATGTAAATAACTTGGCGGCTGCAATCGTTCGACAACGCGCCTCCCTGCGGATTGAACCCGAACCCGCGGCAAAGGTCGCAAAACTTGTCAAGTCGCTCAACCTCTACCCAAACGTGTCCGCTATCCTTTAACTCTTTCATCTGGTCAATCATTTGACTAAACTCTTTATTTGTCGTTTTCATCGTTATATGTTTTAATTGGTTCGTTGTGTTGCTGATAACGTGCGGGCGCGTCCCGCGTGCGTTGGCAGGACGCGCCCGTGGTTGCGTTCGTCGGTCGCGTGTCGGTTATTCAATCGGCGCGCCCCAATCATACGCGGTAAAAAATTCAAAGTCGATTCCGTCCACGCTAAAAGCGTGTAAATACTCTTTCGCGTCGCTATAAACCTCCACGTTAATTTGTTCGTGCCAATTCAGCCGAACAAACCGCGCGACGCTATCCCAACACCGAAACCCGTCAAACGACGCGCGCGGGTTTGCGTCGGCGTGTATCGGAGTTAAATCTATCGGGTCGTAAACGCCTGCCGAAATAAACGCCGTTTGCAGCGTGTCCGCCGTTATATCGTCGGGCGTGCGCGGTACGCGGTACGGGTACACGTTCGCGGGATTGTTCCACCCGAAAAACCACTCTAGATAATTGCCGAACGTGGTAACAAACGGGTCAAACACTCCGCGCCCGTTGACCACCAACTCCCCCTCTGCGTTATATTCGGGCGTTGCAGCTGGCGGCGTGTCGGCGTCCGCGATAATGCCGACACACAACGCCAACGCGACACACACGCCGCCCGCGTCCAACATATAACAACCCGCCGCGTTTTGCATGCGAAACACAAACGGCGCGACGAATAACACGACCGCAACAATAAATAACGCCGTTGCGATTTCGGCGCAATATCTTTTAATAAATTGTTTCATTTTGATTGTGGATTGTGGCAACGCGCACGCGCGCCGCCGTGGTTGTTGTATTTGCTTTTCTTTTGCGTTGTGCGGGCGTTTGGCGGGCGGGGTGGGTAGTTGTACCACCCGACGCCCGCCGCGCCCGTGTCGCGCTTTTATTTACGTTTCAGCGTTGCCGCGATTTCGTTTGCAAGTTCCTCCGCGCTTTTCCCGCCCGCCGTGGTCACGTTGTAAACCACGTCGGGACGGACTCCCGCGTTTTGCAGTTCGGCGTTAACTTTTCCGATTTCGTACACGGGACGCCCGTAACTATGTTTAACGTTTTCTGGAATCCCTTTTGTTACCTCCGTAAACTTAAACATCTGACGGCGTTCAAATGCCGTGTTACAAATGCAGTATGCAATTTTGCGGAGGTTAATTTTTTGGTCGGCAGGTTTCACGCGAACGACCGCGCCAAAAATTTTATTTTTGTTATCTGCCGTGACGTCACAAACATACAAGTTAACACGCGCGCCCGAATTTTCAAGAATCAAAACCGCGCCCAACAACGCCGCCGCCGCCGTGTCAATCGTATCGCGCGACACACTGCCCGACACGCTGCAATTATAAACCACGTTAAACACGGGCGCGGTCGTTATCGGGCGGCGTGTGTTATACATGGAATCGGGACGCCCGACTAAAAAGTTAGGCACGCACGGCGCGCCGCCCACAATATCGGTAAATTGTTTAGTTCGCGGGGCGCGTCCCTGCAAATTTTCAATCGTTTTATTTAACCCTGCCGCGTTGACGCGTGCCGCGCTTTTGGCGTCACCATATAAAAACAAATCGCGCGCCGTGTTATAATCCGTTGTCCCGAACCACTCCTCGTTGCCCTCTTGTTGTGAGGACGCGTTGTCGATAAATGCGGGTTGTGTTGTGCCGTTGTCCAAATATCGGGCGAAATCTAGCACGTTATCAAATCGTCTGAAAAGTTCGTTTTTCATATCGTTGTGTTATTATTGGGTTGTTGTGTTTGTCGTTGTCGTTCGTTGTGTCGCGTTGTTTTCGGGCGGGTGGGTAGTTGTACCACCCGCCCGCCGAACGTGCGGCACGCGCTTTTATTTTGCTAATGCAATATCTTTCAGTGCGACCGCCCACGGGTTATTTTTATTGGTTAACGCGCCGTATAAAACCGCCGCCGTGTCGTTGTCCCTACCTTTCAAAATATATTCGTCTAATAGGTCGTGTTTGTCTGCCGTTGCGGATTGTGCCGCAATCGCTTTTATTGCGCGGTAACTAACTATCATTCCACTAATCCCGCACGATTTGATAGCGTTGCGCAAATCGCGGCAAAACTCTGCCGCGGTCGTGTCTGCCGCGCTGAATTTGTTTTCTAGTTCGGCGTCATAGTCCATGCGGATAAAACACAAGCGGTCAATTGTGGACGCGTCCAATTGTCCCGCCGTGTTATATTCGGCAGTCGCGCCCAATCCGTTTGTATTGCCCGCCGCGATAAACACGAAATCGGGGTTGCGTGTTACCTTTTCGCCGTTGGGGAACGTAATAACGTCGTTTGCAAGTGCGCCGTTTAAGGTAATAAGCGCGGCAGCGTCCCCGCGTTCATATTCATCGAATAGACACACGCCGCCCGATTTGAAAGCGTGGTAAAACGGCGTCGATTGGTACACGCCGCCCGCGTCAACGAATCCAATAACGTCGTATTTCGACACCATTTGCATTTGGCAGTAAAACGGCAATTTCAGCGCGTCGGCAACTTGCATAGCGGTATGTGATTTGCCACAACCCGCCGCGCCATATAGATAAATGTTTTGGCGTGCCGCGGCGCGTTGCAAAATCCGCGGGAATTGGGGCGCGGTGTACCCGTCCACGTTGCCCGCGGGCGTGTCGTTGACCACAATATTTAACGTCGTTGTCGTGGTCGTGGTCACGGGTTCGGGTTTGGGCAGATACTTTGCAATTTGGTCTGCAATAAACCGCGCCAAATCGACGCCGCCGCCGTTGGTCGTGGGCGCGGGTTCTGGCGTCGTGGGTTCGGTTTCAGTGACCACGGGCGCGGGTTTCGGCGCGGGTTTGGTGGTCGGTTTGGTGGGCGCGGGTTTGGGTTCGGGCGCGCCGTCGGTCGCGGGTTTCGCGGGTCGGGCGGGTTTTGCGTCACTAATCGACCACCCCTCCCCGATAGTCATAAACCACGCCGTGACGCCGTTAATTTCGGCGCGTTCGCCCGTCAACGACAAACCGCGTGCCGACAAAAATTTGTCGGTCGGTTGTTTGCCGCCGTTGTCGGCGTTGCGATAATAAACACGACCCGTTGCGTCGATACGGGTATAACTACATTTTACAATTTCGCCCGTGGCGTTGTTCTTTAAAGTAATCATAACTAATTCGTTTTAAAGTGTTTGTAAATATGGATTGATAATAAATTTGTGGGGTTTGGGCGAATTGGACGCCCGACGCGTTGCCGCGTTGATAACCAACCACCCCGAACAACCCCGCCCGCCCGCCGTGGTCGGTCGCGGGGCGGTCGTTCGGTCGGCGCGGTCACGTTTGACGGACTTTTGCAATATCACGGCGCGGTCGGTCGGTCACGTTGTTAGACGTGGCGCGGTTTGTTGTGCCGTGTGATTGTGTTGGCAGGGACGCGAAAAGGTAGCGCAAACCAAACGACCACCCCGCCGCCGTTGTTGGCGGGCGTGCCGTGGTCGTTGTTGTCGTATCACTGCCGCGCCACGTTTACAATAAACGCCGCGCGGCTGAATTTGGTTTTATTGGTCGCGGTCGTTTACTATCACAATATCCTGCCGCGTTGCCCCGTTGACGCTTTTATTTAATTGTGTCGCTTTGCACATGCGCCCGAACGTGTCAGCCACCCCGTTGGCTATGTGTGTTGCCCCGTTTTGTGGTTGACGCTGCAAATTTACAACGATTATTTTAAATAAAACAAATTTTTTGGCAATTATTTTTTAAATTTTTCAACGACTATTTTATATTTTATTGATAGTCAACGATTTAGATATTAAATTTTATTGTTTTCGGTAGTCGCTATTTTTTGGGTGGTCGGTTGGTCGGTTGTTAACACGCTGAAAACTAGACAAATAACCGCGCTTTTTGGGTTGGGGTTTATTTGCTTTATATATGTACGCGTGAAACGTGCCGCGGTTGGGGTGGTTGGTAGTTGTCAGTTCGCGCCCGTGGTCGTATGGCAGTATTTAATTATATATAATTGAATAACTACCCAAATAGTTAGTTAACTAGTTAGGTAATATCGGGGTTTATTGTAGTTGTATTATTGGGTTGTTAGTGGTTTATTCTATCGTTATTTGTTGGGTTGTTATATGGTTGTTTTATTGGTAGTGTGTTATTGTTGGTTTTATGTTATTGGGTTGTTGTTATATTGTTGTTGTTGTGTTGTTTTAAACTATATACGCGGCGCGATTTTTGGCGCGTTGGTGGTTGTTGTGCGGTCGTGGTTTTCGGGTGGTCGTTGGTGGGGTTGGTTGGGTGGTTGGGGTGCATGCAGCTTGCAGTGTCGCGGGTTCGGGTTGGGTGGTCGTTGGGGTTGGGTTGGTCGGTTCGTTTTCGTGCGATTTGGGGACGTTTTGCGGTTCGGGTTGGGTGGTTGGTTGTGTCGGGTGATTTCGTGCGATTGTGGCGCGTTTGTGTGCGTTGTGTGACACGTTCGCGGGTTGGGTGGGGTTGGTGGTCGGTCGGGGTGGTCGTGGTCGGCAGGCGTCGCGGGTGGTCGTTTGTGGCGTTGGTGTACGTTCGTCGGATATTGTCACGGCGGCGCGGGTGGTCGGTCGGCGCGGGTGGGTGGGGACGTTGCCAGATGAAAGGAGGGGGAGGGGCATCGGGCCGGCCACATCGTGTGGTGCAAACACTCTATTTCCGAAAAAAAGAAAAACGAAAAAACGCTGAAAGCCGAAAAACGAAAAGCGAAAAACGAAAAAATCAATTTTAAGGCGTTTTAAAGGCATCAAAATTCTTTGGTGGTATAGTTGTTCATTTTCGGGATAAAAGTTGCTTAGACGGCTTGTAAAGTGCCTTAAAATGAATTTTAGGGTTGTAGTTGTATTTGCGATTTCGCATTTTTGGTTAAATTTGGGTAAATATTTGGTATTTTTGTGTAGAAAGTAGTACTTTTG
>Ga0326514_10002303_pt1 | contig 12171 bp, 19 predicted proteins | sample 3_2548_0518_D_FD_203653 | JGI IMG/M metagenome (GOLD analysis project Ga0326514, IMG submission 203653) | Bovine rumen microbial communities from UC Davis, California, United States - 3_2548_0518 | ecosystem: Host-associated > Mammals > Digestive system > Stomach > Rumen | place: USA... | reverse complement strand
ACAAATACCTTTAAAGGATTTAAATAGCGAAAACTATTTTTATCCTCTAACTACACATGATTAGATTATAGTTACATAGAGTAGATTATCAGCTTTCATGAATGAAAGTGATAATTTACTAAATTTAACTAATATTGGAACTATTTCATCTGCTGGTAAATTTAATTTAAATGGTGATTTGGAAATACCAAATAATCATTCTTTTATAGGAATCCTTGGTTCTAATCCTAGCACAAATTATACTAATGTTGGTGGATTAACTTGGTTTAATCTTAGTGGGACAGCTGGAGCAGTTGCTAATGTAAATGACACTCCAACTTCTGCATGGTGGTATATTATTAGAAATAGACATACTGATACTAGTAATAATTATTATACAGATTTAGCAATACCTTTTAATTCTCCTAGTATTTATTATAAACGAGTTACTGGTGATTATGGAAGTGAATCTATTCAAGGAAATAGATGGATAAAAGTTCTTGATGATGATAATTATTCTTCTACTTTAGATACTAGATATGTCACATTAAGTACAACTCAAACTATTAGTGGAGTTAAAACTTTTTCTAATGCAAATCCAATAATTTAGAATAATATTGGAAGAGCTACTTTAGAAATAAAAACAATAAATGATGAACCAATGGATTTTTGGTTATCTACAAATAATGGTCATAGATGGAGTATTACTGCTAGAGGCAGTGGAGAATCTTATAAATTGGCAATATGGAATGTTGCTGCTGCATAGTTTACTACAGAATTTTTTTAGACGAAAACTGTTTCAAATCGAACACTTTAGATAAAAGCAAATACTGGTTCTTATAGTGAAGGTATTCGTATTTATCCTTATAATTCTTGGTCAACATTTATGTTACTAGGAACAGATACTAGCGCAGATGATGGAACTTCAGCTAATTCTTGGGGTATTTTTAATAATAATGGAACTTTTAATATTGTAAGAAATGGTTCTTCAACTGGAACGGCCTATTTTAGATGTGTAAATAATAAATGGTATGCTAATACTACTAGTGGAAATGAACAATTAAATGTTGGAGGATGGGTTGGTACTGTTGGTAATGTAGGATGGTATAATATTACATATGGCGGCGGTTGGTATATGAGTGATGATACCTGGATTCGTACTTATGGAAAGAAAAGTATCTATCAAAATGCTGGAAAAATTCGTACTGATGGTGAAATGTGGTCTAAATATATTCGTATTGTAGATAATTGGATTGGCGTTTATGAAAATGTTGATAATACGACAAAAAGATTTGGATATATGCAGATTGATCGATCTAATAATGGATTATTTAGATTTGTAAAAGAAAATGGTGGAAATTTTTATTTTAATACTCTTGTAAGAATAGATGGAGATCTTCATGTTGGTAATAATTCTACTGGAGGAAGTATTGTTTGTGGTACTTATAAAGATACTGCTCATGGAGAACATCAAATTCAAGTAAATGGTGGAGCAGGAAGATGGTATTTATATAGTCAAGCTTCTGCTACTGGTGCACGTGGAATATATGGTCATAATAATGCAGGAACTGGTGTAACTGTTTTATATATGAATCAAGATAATTATCTTCGAACTGGAACTCGTATTTATGGAGCTGTCTGGAATGATTACGCTGAATTTAGAAAAGGATAGATGAATAATTTAAAACCTGGTCAAATAGTTACTGAAGTTGGTAATGGAAACATGAAATTAGCTAATCAAAGATTACAAAAAGGATGTAAAATTCTTTCAGATACTTATGGTTTTGCTCTTGGCGAAACCACAGAATATAAATTACCTATTGCAGTAAGTGGAAGAGTTTTAGTATATTGTGATACGCCTAATGAAGAATTAGAACCTGGAGATTGCTTATGTGCTAATTATACTGGTAATGCAATAAAAATGACACAAGAAGAAATTATTAAATATCCAGATAGAATTATTGGTACTGTTTCAGAATTTCCAGATTATGAAGTTTGGCATGCAGGAGATTAGACTGATCCAAATGGAATGAAAAAAGAAATAAAAGTAGATGAAAGAATTTGGGTATATGTGAGGTAATAAATATGGAATGGAGTATTTTAATTAATGAAATTTTCCAAGTTTGTTTAATTCCTTTACTTGGTGTTTTAACTACATTTTTAATTAAATATATTCATATAAAAAGTGAAGAGATTTAGTTAAAAAATAAAGAGAGAGAAGATTTAAGATATACAGATAAATTAAATAAATATATACAAATGTTGGAAGACACAATTACAAAAAGTGTTATTGCAACAAATCAAACATATGTAGAAGAGCTAAAAAAACAAGGACATTTTGATATAGAAGCACAATAGCTTGCTTTTTAGAAAGCTTTATTAATTGTTTAGAAAAATTTGAGTTCTGAAGCTAGACGTTATCTTACAGAGTTCTATGGTGATTTAAATGCATATATTGCTTCATCAATAGAAGCTGCTGTTAATGAAAATAAATAAAAAATTTTTAAATATTCTATTTGAAAATTTTTGGGGGAGAAGAAATAATTTTTATAACAAATAAAATTTTTAAAAAAATACAAAAAAAATAAGGGAAGAATCTTATAAAAATAGATTCTTCCCTTATTTTTTTATTCTTCTTCTTCAGATTCAAAATCAATACCTTTAACTGTTAAACTATCAATATATGGAATTACTTTATGTTTAAAAATAGAATTACCACCATTATTTAAATAAAACATTTTTAAACTTTCAAAAGATTCATATTCAGCTTGATCAATATAACCATATTTACGACATCTGTTATAAATATGATATAATGTATTACGCACTATAGCTAAATGATATTCAACTTGATTATTTGAACAATGAGCATACTATTCTTTTAATTCTTCTATTTGTTTTTTTAGATATTCAATTTCTTTATCTTCTTTTTGATTCATTTCTTTTAATGCTTCAAACTATTCTTCTGTATTTTCATGAAGATTTTTCTTATTATGATATTTATCTAATATATCAGTTTTTACCCAAATACAAAAATTATAACTTTCTCTTACAGCAAAGAAAAATAAAATTAGAAAGGTTAAAGCATTTAACCCCCCTAATTCAGCAGCAGTATTTAAAAAAGTAATCATCATGGTTTTCCTTTCCCCTTTAAAAAATATATAAAAAAATCTCTCTTTTCAAATATTATAAAAAGAGAGATCTTTTAATTATATTAATCTGACCAATCGTGATCTGCTATTTGTTTTTTTCCTAAAAGAATATGAGTTCCAATGCAAATAGCATCACATTCATCTTGAGTTGCTTTCATATTATAAGTATTAAGCACATATTTTTGAGCATTTCTTTTTTGATCTGGACGAGTTCGTCCTTTTATCCCAAGACCAGATTTCCAAGTGGAAGCTAAAATTTCCTAATGAGGTAATTTTAATTCTGTTATTAACTCATAAATAACACCAAATACTTCTGCTAAAACCTTAAATGTTTTTACATTATTACCAACATTATTTTGTAACTAAATATCTTCAAAAACAACTTCATTAATTTCATATTTTTCTATGAGTTCATTTACTTTTTTACGAATTTTATAAAGTCGATCTCCTAAATCATCATCCTCAAAAGTAAAATGACCATAGTATTTTAATTCTTTATCATAAAATACTGCATATCCACTAGTTTTAGATGACTAATCTAAGGCTAGCAATTTACGCATTATGTTGCAGATGCAAGTGCGGAGTCTGTAGAACCAAAACCGCCTTCTCTTAATTGATTAGCATGATCATCATAAACTTTATTATAGTTCATAATAATTCCCTAACCAATTGCATCACCTTTCTTGATCTTAATGGGAATTGGAGAAAGATTAATTACTTGAAAATATATATGTCCTTCATTATCAGGATTATTATAATAATCTGCGTCAATAATTCCAACTCCATTAGCAAGGATAATCCAGTATTTTAAAGGAGAAGAAGATCGAATTGAAAGTTGAAGAAAAGTGTCTGGGTCAAGATGACATTTAACTCCAGTAGGAATCAAAGTAGGCTTTGCTTGCGCGCGCTTCGTTAAAGCGGTGATTTGATCGAGTGTCATAGCCTCTTTAGCATCTGATACTGCATCAAAAATACTTTCACTTTCGTCAAGCAAAACACCAATCATTTCATTACAAAGATCTTCGTATGGGGGAATTATAATATCTTCAGCTGCAAAAAAATCGTATCCTGCTGAAGCCTGGGTCTTGCGAACTGGCAGAACGGCATCGCCGCAATTACTTACCTTTTGGAAATAAGCACTCATTATTCAGCTTCCTCCATAACCCAAAAATCAGAATATTTCTTTGTAATCTTTACTTGATATCCTTCGGCAATAATTTCGCCCTTTTTCTTTTTTTCTTTTCTTACAGATGAATAAGAATCAACAATATAATCAGATGCATTTTCTTTCATTTCTTCGATAAGAGCCTTAGCTTCTTCTTCTGTATCAACTCTATAAGTTTCAGTATTATTAAGTAAAATTCTCATAATTTTTAATTCACCTTTATCTCAATATTTGCATAATCAGCATTTTCATTTATTTCAACTACAATTCCTTCAATATACATTTCATTACCATATAAATGTACCTTATTAGTCTAATTACTATAGCATAAAGAAGGAATTGTTTTTCCTAACTCATCTGTTGGAATTGTAATAATTTTATCTCCAATTTTAAGATTTTGAGTTAGGGAAAACATATCCACAAAACAAATAATTTCATTATTCATGAAAAGTTATAACCCCTTCATCATAATTAAATAAATATAGGCAAGTCATTTCATCAATTTTTTGATCTTCATCAATATATCGAACCCAAATTTCAATAGCACTTTTATCTTCTACTGGATCAATGGCATATACATCGCCAATATTAATTAAAATATCTTTTAATGCACTAAAGAAATTTTCATAATCAAAACCAGCAGTTACTCTTCTAAATACAGTAAAATAACTAATATCTTTGCCATATAACATAAAATATTTTGGTTTTTTAGTTTGATTTAATTGATCTTGAAACCAATCATTAACAACTTTTTCTGTTCCATTCCAAGCGTTATCATCAAAAACTGGTAATTGACTTACAATAGATTTATTTAATTCATATAAATTCATTTTTAAACCATTAGATTCAATACTAGTTTTTAAAGGAACCCAACCCTTTTCTTCATCTACATAAACATAATTTTGCTGTTCATCTTTGACGATAGCTATTTCACCTTTTTGATGATTTGGTAAAGATTTTAAAATATTTATATTATCAACTTCAATTGGCTGCATATATTTTTTTATTCCACCCATCTAAATACTTCTATATATTTTACTCCATGAGCATAAGCTACTTTATGAGAGTCATAATAAACATCTATATGTCTTCCAGTAACTCCTCTATCTTCAACAACATATTGCTGACCATTCATCATAATTTTGGTCCCCAAAGGAAGAGAACCACAGGCTACTGTATGATTTGATATAGGATATCTCCCACTTGCCGTTGGGCCTCCAGACCACTTTCCGCAGCATTTTCTACAATTACAATATCCTGTTGTTTTATATTTTCCTAGAGACACCCAATGTCCATGCTCAATTTTTTGATCAGATAAATCTTCTGTCTTCATAAAGACATTTCCATTTTCTGCTACAATTTGACTCCAGCCATCACTTTCTCCGCCATAAACAACTTCAAAAGAAGTATTTTCAAAAGCTGTTCCTATAATTTCAGAACTTTCACTTGGAGCGATATAAATAGGATTACCATCTTTGTTTGAATATTTTGTTATAGTTTTTATATCACCCTCATTTGCAAAAGCATTAAAATTAAAAATTAATAGGAATAAAGCCATTAGTAAAATTAGAAATTTATTTTTCATTACATACCTCACATTTCTTTTTATTTATAATTTTATTATATCAAATAAAAGAATAAAAGTCAATTTTTTAAATTAATAATTTCTTGATTACTACTACCTCTCATTGGGAGAGTAATATCTCTTAAAGATTGAATAAAAGGTCCAGTAACCAATCCATTAACAGTTTCTAAAATATATTTAATTTTTGGATTAGATTCTTCTTCTAATATATCTTTATATTCATATCCAGTCCAAATCCAAATTTTTAAATCTGGTAATCTATGTTTCATTTCTGTAACAATCATAGTTGTTAAGAATAAATTTTCTTGACAGAGAGGTTCTCCTCCCATAATACAAAGAGTTCTATTAATTCCATTAGCAAGTAAATCTTCTTCTAATTTATTTAAAACCTCTGCATTAAATTCTTTTCCGCCTTCAAAATCCCAAGTTTCAGAGTTATGACAACCAGGGCATTTTATTGGACAACCCTAAACAAAAAATGTAGTACATACTCCAGGAGCTGCGGCGAAATCATTTGGTATAATTCCTGCGTATCGCATGTGGCTGCCTCCTTATTCCATATAACCTGTATGTTTTACACGATTATGTACTTCATCTTGCTTGCCATAATTAAAAGCGGTTGTATAATTACCAGTTAAATAACCAGTAACGCGTCTTAATTGTTGAATATGGTCGCTGCCGCAAACAGGACAGGTATTATTAAATTCACCAGTATATCCGCATTCAAGACAAGTGTCGCAAGGAACATTAATTGCAAAATATGGAATATCTTTATCCATAGCATAATTTACTAATGTTTCCATTGCATCTATATTTTTACCAACAGTAGATTCAAGTTCAACATATGTAATACATCCCGCACTTGAGTATCCAGTTAATTGAGATTCAATATCAATTTTATCAAAAGGACTAATTTGCTTCCAAACTGGAACATGCATTGAATTAGTAAAGAATTCTTTATCACTAATATTATGTATTACACCATACTTTTCTCTAAATTTTTTTAAAGCGGTATAGCAAAGGTTTTCGGCCGGAGTATAGTACACTCCAAAATTCAGTTTATACTCTTCTTTAAATTCAGCGCAGCGAGTCTTAAAAAGTTGTTCAATAAGTTTTGCAAGTTCCATTCCTTTTGGTTTAGTATGATCGCATCCAATAAGAATTTGAAGTGCTTCTGCAAGACCTAATTGTCCAATAACGATTGTTCCATGCTTTAAAGCACTACGAGGACCTTCTTCTGGAATATATCCTGCCATAGTATTATTTTCCCACATAAATTTTGCAGAAGCTGGATCTTGAGAGCAAATCCAATCAAATCTTTCAATTAGAGTATCTTTTGCATCATGAATAGCTTCATCAAGAATATTCATAAAAATATCAATTAAATCTGTATCATAATCATCAATAGCCTTTTCTTTAGCTTCCATAGCAAGAGTAGGAAGAATAATAGTTACTGGACAGATGTTGCCACGTCCATCTTTAAGCTGACCTAAACCGTTGATATCCCATCCATTGGCAGTTCTGCAACCCATCGTACTGAAGTAAGTTCTTGGGTCATTTCTATCGTATCCAGCGTTGCCACTCCAGTCAACATTGGCATAGTTGGGATATAATCTTTTAGCTGTGGATTTAAGAGCTAACCTAAATAAATCGTAATTGGGATCCCCTGGATCACGGTTGACTCCTTTCATACATTGAAAAATACCACAAGGGAAGATAGGTGTTTTATGAAGTTTTCCAACTCCTTTAATAGAGCCATCAAGTAAAGCTTTTATCACTATTCTTCCTTCTGGTAAAGTGCATGTTCCATAATTAATTGAAGTGAATGGAAGCTAATTTCCAGACCTTGATTGTAGTGTATTTAAATTATGATAAAGTCCTTCAACTGCCTACATAGTTTCTTTTTCAGTCATATCTAGTGCATATTGATATACTTTTAAACGAGATTTATATTCTATATCTTCAATACCAGCATCTTCTGGAATATGATCAAAATAATCTTTATTATCAAAATTTTCAATATATTTTAATCCATCAATATAATGCTTTCTAAAAGACTTACGAACATATGGGACCATAGTCCAATCCAAATGACTTGCAGAAACGCCTCCAAACTGTTGTAAACTTTGAAGTTGGAATAATACTGCAACCAATTGCATAGCTGTATTTATACTATTAGCTGGTCTAACATCAGTTTGACGAGTATTAAATCCATTAGCTAACAAGTCATCAAAAGGAATCGTTAAACAATTATGCATACCAACTGCATATGCATCTAAATCATGAATATAGATACGATTATTTAGATGATTATCTCTACTTTTTTTAGACATGCCAATATGATTTAATGCAATTTCTCTCATTAAAACATTATCAGCTTCCCCTTTTCTTCCTCCAAAAGAATGCTCATCAACATTAGCATTTTGATTTTGAACATTTTTTGCTTGAAGTTTTTCAGAGATAAGTTTCATCCAATCTATATTGCCTTCGCGTTCTTTATTACGTTTATCTCTGTAAAGAATATACGCTTTAGCGACATCTTTTCTTTTTGTCGCCATAAGTCCTTTTTCGACTAAATCTTGAATATCTTCAATTCCTAATTCTGTGGACTATTCTTCTGCATATCCAAGAACATACATTGCTATATTATATGCTTTATCCTATGCATATGGAGTAATTTCTTTATCTACATCTTTAAAAGCTGCTAATACAGCATTTTCAATTTTTTTCTCATCGAATGGGACTCTACGTCCATCTCTCTTCTTTACATAAATCATATAGATTTCCTCCTAATTATTATTATTTTAAGGATTTCTAATGTAGAAATCTATTATATATAAATTTCAAATTAAATACTTTATCTTTCTTGGTCCAATAGATTCTAAAGACGTAAACAAGCGCTATTTATAATCTCAATATTTTTATCTAGATCTTGTAGTGTGTTATTCTCAATTTCGTTATAATGAAATTGAAGTTCTGAAAAATCTAAATTATCTGCGGAAAAGCGTCTAATTATTTCTTTTACATCAGGATTTTCCTCACGATTAAGCTGGCGTAAAAGACGCTGTTTGTCTGCGGCCCGCACATAATAACACACAATAAAAATATTTTTATGCTCCATTAAAGCTTCTATTCCTGCTGGATTAAAAACTCCAATATTAACCTTATTTACATCTAATGAATCATAACTTGTTCCATAACACCAATCATTAAAAACTGTTGCTTCAAGCATTTCATTATTTAAAATTTTATTTGTAAATTCTTCATGTGTTAAAAAATGATAATTAACACCATCTTTTTCTTTTTCTCTTGGAGGACGAGTTGTACAAGATACAATTTCATGGAGATTAGGATTTTTTTTAAGAACTTTTTTCATAATAGTATCTTTGCCAGTTCCAGCTTCTCCAATAATTGCAAGAATTTTATAATTATTCATAGAATTTATTTAATTCCTCCGAGTCTTTATACTAATATGGTCGATATCCTGCTAAGTTCATTTTAGCCATATATCTTCCAAAAATATGTCTTTTAGGATAATATCTTTTTTTTAACATTTCCCATTCTTTTAATATAAAAGGAATATTAAAAAATTCACAATATAATTTTATATTATTATTATCAGATTCGTTTAATAATTTAGTTTCATAACAACATTCTTTACAAATATTATATCTATGATATTTTATTTTATGCCAATCTGTAAATGGTTCTTTTATTTTCCAAAATTCAGTTTGCGGAAGTTCCCTCCCGCAAACTGAACATATCTATTTATCATTCGTCATCTTCTGCTTCTCCTTGGTATCTTTCATTTCTAATTTTTAAACTACCATCTGGAAGAATTTCATCTATCTTATAGAGTTGATGCATCTCAGAGTTTGCGTACTTTTTTGTTACAAAATTATCATCTGAACGAATACCTTGAACAATAATCATACTTCCACGATTAAACCAAGATTTTTCTTTTACTGTCTTAGTTCCATCTGGATTTTTTTCAGAAATCTGTTTGTCAAAGAGATTAAAATATTCTTTTCTGAACTTAACTGTAACTACTCCAGTTGTAGTTAAAAGACTTACTGTGCTCTTGACTTTGTTCTTTGCAATACAAGTTCCGCAAATTAAATTAAGTTTAAATATTTTTATTTCTTTACCATTTTTCTTATATATTTTATCAATTACTGGAGTCTCTGGGAGATCCATAAAATTAACAAAGCCATATCTTGAACTATCCACATGAGCGAGTTCATGTTCGTGGTAATAAAAGCATAAAGCTTCCATCTCCCAAGCAGAGATTGTTCCTTTAGCATATTTACTCCAATCATCATAAAAAATCTTTGAATTTAATGTATTTAATATTTCATCTTTATTTTCAGCAATCCATGCTCTAAATACATCCATCCATTTTTGATAAACTTTTTTATCCCAATTCTTTGCTGAAATATACCATTCATTATTTTTATTCTCTAATAAATTATCTGCTTCAATTTCGTGAATAAAATTTAATGCTCTATTATCTAATATATATCCTTCACCATTTTTACAAATAGCTTTTAAATATCTATTAAATTCATAGATTCTTCTTGCCATTACTTCTTCTTCATTTTTTTCTGGAAGTAAACCATATTTAATTAATCCTCCCATATTTTGAAGAGTAATACGCTTCTTTTTATCACATGTTTCCCAAATAAACCAAGCCATCGCCATTTTTCTTTCCATCATATCATCAAAAGCTCCACCTTTGATTAATGAAATCATAGCCTGTTTATTTGGATGTACTTTATTATAATAATCTTTAATAGAAACATATGGACGATTTTTAATTGTTGCATCAATTACATCATCACCAACATTTAGCATCGCTTTCATTCCATATAAAATTCTATTATTTTTTGCATCAGGCTCAAAACCATAACCTGATTGATTAATATTTACAAGACTTAAATTAATACCAGCATTAATTATATCTCCCATCGCTTTCGCAATTTTTGAATAATCTGTTTGACCACCATTATCTGGATCTGTTGCTCCACTATTAACAATCAAACAAGCTGTATTCCAATAAATTGGATTCCAATTTGTTGCTATATATAAAGTCTGTACCCCAATAAATGAATAAGCTAGTGCATGAATTACACTAAAAGAATAACCCATCTGCGGACCTGCTCCATATTTCCATATATACTGGCCCAATTTCTCAGATTTTGCACTCTTCAGAACTTTTTCTCTAAGTTCTGGAATCTTATTCATCTGTTTCTTTCCGACAACTTTTCTGGCCGCATTCGCTTCTCCTAAGCTAAAGCCGCAAATGTTTTCATCCATTAACATTCTCATTAGCTGCTCTTGGCTCGGAGGTACTCCATATGAAGATTTAAAATAAGGTTCAATAGCTTTTTGTTCTTCTTTTGTAAGACCAAAATCATCCATTTCTTTATACCATAGATTTATATTATTTTTAAATCTATAATATTTATTCATTGGTCTCTCTTCGCCATCTTCACCACTTAATCTCATAAGACCATTTGCATCTGCCATTTCAAGAACATTCTGAGGTTTTAACATTTTCGCAACCTGAGAACCAACCGCAGAATCAAACTGAAATGTATTTAATACAGATACATTTCCTAATGCATCCCAAATTTTTTTATCCTTTAACGGAAGAACATTTGGATGAAAATATTTATCATACACTTCTCTTAAAGATAAATCAGCTTCAATCTGACCATCTTTTTGAAGAAGTTGAATTGCTTGAACTAATTTATCCTGGACTTCAGTTACAAGAAAATCATATTTTGTAAGTCCTAAATACTCATCATCATGAAGATCAAACTGAGTTGTAATTTCTCCTTTTGGAGTTTTCATAAATGCACAATGTTCAAATGGATCTCCATCAAACAAAATAACTCCAGATGCATGACTACCTCTATGGTTAATTAATCCTTCAATAGATACAATAATATCTAATAAACCTGGATAATTATTTACTTCTCTAATAAAAGATTGAACTGGATTCCGTCCTTTTTCTGGATTTCCATAAACCACATCATGAATACTCCATAAAAATCCTCTTTCTTGTGGAATCATTGAAGACATAAACTGTGCTTCATCAACATCAATTCCATCTGGATAATCTTCACTTCTATATCCACGACAAGCTGTTAAAATTGCACTTTTCGTACCTTCTGTACCAAAAGTTGCAACTAATGTACATCCAAGATTTTCTTTTGCCCATTCAGCAACATCTTCATTAAAATATGTTTTTCTTTCTTCTTTAATTTTATTTAAAATTAATGGAC
>Ga0326514_10002302_pt1 | contig 12180 bp, 8 predicted proteins | sample 3_2548_0518_D_FD_203653 | JGI IMG/M metagenome (GOLD analysis project Ga0326514, IMG submission 203653) | Bovine rumen microbial communities from UC Davis, California, United States - 3_2548_0518 | ecosystem: Host-associated > Mammals > Digestive system > Stomach > Rumen | place: USA: California... | reverse complement strand
TGATGTCGCCTTTATCTGTTAGTGTATTCCTTGAAGCCCGAAGTTATGAATTTGATTTGGTTGTTTTTGATGAGGCTTCTCAGGTTCATACGGAAGATGCCATCGGAGCCATTATGAGAGGAAAGCAAGTGATTATTGTAGGTGATACGAAACAGTTGCCTCCTACAAATTTCTTTGCTACATCATTGAATGATGAGGATTTTGATGTTGATGTAGTGGAAGAAGAAAAAGATGATGCAGGAGCATACGAATCTATCCTTGAAGAAGCGGTTACGGTGTTGCCAGAAAGGAGTTTGCGTTGGCATTATCGTAGTCGGGACGAACATCTTATCGCTTTTTCCAACATGAAAATTTACAATGGGTCACTTGTTACTTTCCCATCGGCAATTGAAAAGGCTCCAGATATAGGAGTTGAGTATATTCATGTTACCAATGGCGTTTATGACAGAAGTGGGAAGCGAAACAATATGATAGAGGCAAAGCGTGTTGCAGAGTTGGTTTTTGAACATTTCAAGAAGCATCCTGAAAGGTCGCTTGGTGTTGTGACTTTTAGCGAGGCACAGCAAAACGCTGTTGATGCCGCAATCAGGCAGTTGCGGCTTTCCAATGGTTCAATGGAAAGGTGCTTCACAGAAGACAAGGAAGAGCCGTTCTTTATCAAGAACCTTGAAAATGTACAGGGTGATGAACGCGACACCATCATCTTTAGTATTGGCTATGCCAAAGATAGTCGTGGCATTATGTATATGAATTTTGGACCTTTAAGTCGTGACGGAGGGTTTAGAAGATTAAATGTCGCTATAACTCGTGCGAAATATAATGTCAAACTTGTCGGTTCAATTGTCGCAACCGACATAGACCTTGATAAAACATCCGCCGAAGGCGTGAAATTATTGCGTTCATACATTGAATATGCACAACAAGGCATTGCTGCATTGGAAAAAGAAATTCATTATAATTATGGTTTGGATTTCGATTCTCCTTTTGAAGAAGCGGTCTATGACTTTTTGTCTTCCAAAGGATATGAAGTTGTAACACAAGTAGGATGTTCTGGTTTCAGGATTGATATGGCGATAAAGCATCCTACACAAAGTGGAAAATTTGCTATCGGGATAGAATGTGATGGAGCCATGTATCATAGTTCAAGGACAGCGCGGGAAAGAGATCGTTTGCGCCAAACGGTTTTGGAAGATATGGGATGGAACATTTATCGGATATGGTCAACAGATTGGATTAAGAACCAAAAATCGGAAGAAGAAAAGTTGATTGAAGCAATTGAAAAAGCACTTTCAGGAATCGTAATCGAAGAGCCATTAGAATCGTTATTGACTCAGATTGATGACAATAGTTTGGAGACTATGGAATTGGAAGAATCGGTTGAACCTCGAAAAATGGGGGATGAGGGGTATGGCTTTGATACATATCAATGGGCAAATATAGATGATTTTTGGCAAGAATCCCCCAAAGACAAAATTAGGAAAATCATAGAATCTCAACAACCAATTCATTTTGAAGCATTGTGCAAAATACTTGCTCCTCTATGGGGTAATCGTAAAGCGACTAATGTGATACGAAAAAATGTCAATTATTATCTAAAGCTTTATTTAGGTGAAAATGTTGAACAAAGAGATGGCTTTGTTACACTAAAAGGTTTTGATAACTTTAGGGTAAGAGTGCCTGAAACAACGGAAGATGTAAGGCCGATTGAATACATCAGCAAAGATGAATTGACTTTGGCTATGAAAACTATAGCGGAAAAGAGTTTTGGCATTACACCGGATGGTTTGATTACTGAAACGGCTCGCGCTTTTGGATTCAAGCGTACTGGAGATAAGATTTCTACAACTCTCAAAAGTGTGTATGAAAAAATGCTGAAGGAAAATGTTGTAAAAGAGATTGATGGGAAGGTGAGTGTGTAATAATAACTGTTTTACAGAACAATATAATATTAAATATGGGACTTTTTAAAAAACTATTCAAAAAAGGGAACGAAACCGAGGAGAATTTCAATGAAATAATCGTTCCAGAAAAAAAAGACACAGATTTAACAAGTAACATGCTGATACCACAAGAACAGCCTGTGGGCAAAGCATTTGTAGGAGATGGTGAAAAAGGCTTTCGAGGAAATAAATGGGGCGCATCTAAAGAATCTGTGATAAACAATGAAACTCTGCAAAGGGTAAACTCCGAAAATGATGACGAATTGAATTACAAAACAATCCTATTTGGAATGCCTTGCACTGTGCATTATTTCTTTTTCAAAAATAAACTTTACGAAGGTTATTATTCCATACAGATTAGAGCTGAAAAAAATGAAGGTTCTTATGATAAATGGTTTAATCAGAAGATTTTTGATGAGATTCCGAAAATTGAATTTATCAACGATTACACTTTCATGAAGGTCTATACTGAAGTCAGGGAATCATTATGTTCTGTTTTAGGCGATCCTTCTAAAGGGAATGAAAAAAGCTCATTATGGCAAAAGATGCTTAGAAGATACAATCCTAAAAAGAACACCAAGGAATGTGTGGAATACTATTTAGAAAATGAGTATGAACTATCAGCGACATGGGACTATCCATCAACACGAGATCGTTTACTAAGGCAAATATCTTTTGATATACTTAATGTAAAACTAGATTTTTCTGAGGTTCATTTACAAATAATGTATTTCTTCCCAGACGTGGCTTTTGATGCTAACGATGGGAATGATTTTGTTAAACGAATTGATGATAATATAAAAAAAGAACAAGAAGAGCAAAAAGCGATGGATGATGAAATGGAAAGACAGATGGAAGAGGTTGGTTTGTCAAAAAATAATGTATTACTCAATGGTTTTAGGAATAATAAATGGGGAGATACTCGAGAAGATGTGTATGAAATAGAAGAGTCTGAATTCGAATATGATTTGGGCAATGCTTTTTCATATAAAGGCAATCAGTTCGGGTTACCATGTGCTATTTTTTTTCAATTTGATGATGAAGAACTGTGTCGAGGATTCTATGACTTCCGTCTAAAAGGTGATCTTAGCCAATTCATAGATGAGTTTAAACGGATAGGAAGTCTTTTATTCAACGAGTATGGAGAACCTAAAAGCGGTTCCGTTTCTAATCCATTCTGGCGCGATAGTTTTAGGAAGTATTATGGTAAGAACGTTGAAGACCAAATGAACAGTGGTGATTTGGTTTTTTACGCTACCTGGCAATGTGGTGCCACAGGAGTACTTGAATCTTTGGAACTTGGTGACGATGGACTTCCAAGGCTTGGACTCACATATTACGACTACTTCAAATCACAGTTGAAAGCATTAGATGAATTGGATGAGTAATAGACCTTTGGCTTATTACCTTATTCTTAATATCCGATAATTATGTGTCCTAGAAATGGCTTCATTTTTACAGGTAAATGCTTGTTTCAGGGGTAAAATGGTTACTAAAAAAAGAAAAACGAATTATTATGTATCAAGCTAATGTATATAGAATAATGATAGCCTCCCCCTCTGATATTCAAGAGGAAATCAATGTGGCTGTTGAAGTCTTGAATAGTTGGAACAATTTACATTCAGAACCGAACAAGATGGTCCTGTTGCCGCTACATTGGTCAATCAGTTCGTATCCTGCATCGGGAAAGCATCCTCAAAAGCTGTTGGATAAGCAAGTCGTGGAAAAGAGTGACTTGTTGGTTTGTGTGTTTGGCGCCAAATTGGGAACGCCAACTGACACCGAAATCAGTGGCACGGTAGAGGAAATCAAAGAACAAAGGAAAGCAGGAAAAGACGTGATGATGTTTTTCAAAAAGAACGTTGATGATATTAGTTCTGTTGATCCAATCCAATTACAAAAGCTGAAAGAATTCAAAGAGAGTGTTAAAAATGAGTTTCTGTGGGCAGATTTCACGGATACCAAGGACTTTAAACAACAATTGAATAATAAATTGCAGTTGTATATCAACGATAACTGGGGAAGAATAGTATTTGGGAATAAAGAGGAAAACGGCCTATCGATAATCGAATCACTATCAGATTTTGATATTGAAAGACTAAAAAACTGGGCTAATAGTCGTAGTACCAGGTCTTATCATCATGATTTTTTAGGTGGTCGCTCTGTATATAATGTCGGTGATGTTGCATATGAGGTAACGACTGGACGAGAAAGGGCAGAATGGGATGAGTTCTATGAGCGATTATTGAGTGCTGGTTTTGTAGATGTTGAGAGATATGATAGCCATGGGAATCCTGTTTATAAACTGAAAAAAACAGCGTACGATTATGTTGATGGAATAAAAACAGAAAAGTAATAAAGATGAACACCCAGTTTGGGCGAATTTGCAATTCGCCCACAGTGAGTATAAGAATTTGCAATTCGAAAATTACAAACAAAGATAAGAAGATAATAGGATGAACTTGACAAGAGTATTGTACTTCACAACTTCAACGGTGATTGATTGGGTTGACATCTTCACTCGACCATGTTATAAGCACGTTATTGTTGATTCACTTTCCTATTGCCAATCTCACAAGGGATTGACCATCTATGCTTGGGTGTTGATGTCGAATCACCTTCACATGATTGTTGATACCAACGATGACACTACGGTGGGCGATGTGTTGCGTGATTTCAAGAAGTTCACGAACAAGAAGATATTAAAAGCATTGGAGCAGGACGAACACGAAAGCCGACGCGAATGGCTTCTTGACAGGTTCTGGTTTGCGGGGGCAAACGATAAACGCATCAAGAACTACAGGTTTTGGCAAGAAGGAAACTATGTCGAGGAAATATATACTATGGATTTTCTGATGCAGAAGTTGAACTACATACACCAAAATCCTGTCAGAGCTGAAATCGTGGCGAGGCCTGAGGATTATTTATATAGTTCAGCGTTGAATTATGCGGGCGAAAAAGGATTGTTGGATGTTGAAGTGATAAGGTGAACTATGATGAATCGGATTGCAAATCCTTATACTCGACGCAGCCGCATTGCAAATGCGGCTGAACCCCAATCGCATTTGGCCTTTAGTTTGGGCGAATTTGTAATTCGCCCACAGTGAGAAAAGAATTTGCAATTCGGAAACCACAAATAAAAGTGGAATGGAATGAAACAGCCCATCAAACATAGAAAAGTTAAGATAGTTCTAATAACCATCTTTGGCCTCTTCCTCGTCTTCCTCTGCATCCCCACGCCAAAGTTCGACAAGCCCTATTCCACCGTCTTGACCGCGAAGAACGGCGAACTGCTCGGCGCAAAAATCGCGGATGACGGACAATGGCGATTTCCCGCAACGGACTGTTACTCACCGAAATATACAGCCTGCCTCTTGGAATACGAAGACCGCTGGTTTTTCCTGCACGGGGGCTTCAACCCGATTTCGTTTGTGAAGGCGTTTCGCGACAATATGAAGGCAGGGGAGGTGGTGCGTGGTGGCAGCACGATTTCGATGCAGGTGGTGCGCATGTCGCGCGACAACCCGCCTCGGACCTACGGCGAGAAACTGCTTGAAATCATTTTGGCCATGCGGTTGGAGTTGCATTACTCCAAGCGGAGCATCCTCAACCTTTATGCCGCCAACGCGCCTTTCGGGGGCAATGTGGTGGGCATCGACGCGGCGGCGTGGCGTTATTTCCACACCACGCCCGACGAACTCTCGTGGGGCGAGGCGGCGACTTTGGCCGTACTGCCCAACGCGCCGGCACTGATTCACCCCGGACGCTCCCGCAATCGTTTGGAACAGAAACGAAACGAACTGCTTCAACGCCTGCCACACTCGAAAGCCTTCATTCCCAAGCGGTTCAACGTGCCGAAACTCTCCGAAGAGGATGCCGAATTGGCCATGATGGAAGACATTCCCGCGAGGCCTTTCGAGATGCCGATGTTGGCTTACCATTACCTCGCCGACCAAGAAAAACGGCACCACGGCGAACAAATCACCTCCACCATCGACATCAACCTGCAGCAAGCCGTTTTGGACATTATGAAGCACCACCACGCGGTGAATGTGATGAACAGCATCGACAATGCAGCGGTGTATGTGGTTGATTACCTGAATGATGAAATCCTTGCCTACGTCGGCAACAACCTTGATGCAGAGGATGCCGCGATGGTCGATATGGTGAAGGCGCAACGCTCCACGGGCAGCATTTTGAAACCTTTCCTCTTCGCCGCCATGCTTGACGAGGGAACGCTTTTGCCGCAAATGGTCTTGCCCGATGTGCCGATGAACCTTTACGGCTTCACGCCGAAGAACTACAGCGGCGAATACTGGGGCGCGGTGCCCGCCGACAAGGCACTGCAAAACTCGCTCAACGCGCCGTTTGTACATCTGTTGCGCGAATACGGTCAGCAGCGTTTCCATTCTTTGCTGAAGCAGTTGCCGTTGAAAGGCATCGTTTTCGACGCCGACCACTATGGCCTCTCGCTCATCGTGGGCGGCAGCGAGGCTTCGCTGTTCGACATCACCAACGCCTACGCGAAAATGGGGCGCAAGTTGGCCTCGTATGTCAATGAAAACTACAATGTTAAGGTCGATGAAAGGGAGTCGCCGTTTTCGGCGGAGGCCATCGCCGAGACTTTCAATGTAATGAAAGGCCTGACGCGCCCCGTGGGCCAAATCGGGTGGGGCGGTTTCGCCTCGTCGAAACAGGTGGCGTGGAAAACGGGGACCAGTTTCGGCTTCAAGGACGCTTGGGCGGTGGGCCTCACCGACCGCTACGCCGTGGGCGTGTGGGTGGGCAACTCCGACGGCGAAGGTCGTCCGGGACTGACGGGCGTGGGCGCGGCGGCACCGCTGCTGTTCGACGTGGTTTCCAAACTCAATGATAGTTACCGCTATCCCGCCAACACCTCGGAAAGCGTTGAGATTGAGGTTTGTGCGGAGTCGGGCTATCCCAAGTCGGAGTATTGCCAAAATACCAAGAAAATCCGCGCTTGCAACGTGGAAAACCACACGGGCGTGTGCCCGTATCATAAAAAGGTGTTTCTCGACACTTCGCGACAGTTCCGCGTGCAGCCCGACTGCTATCCTGTGGACCAAAAATGCTTCGAGGTGTATTACGTTTTGCCGCCCGTGATGGAGTGGTTCTACAAGAAGCACTCGCCGCTGTTCCGTCCACTGCCGGCCTTCTATCCAGGTTGCGGGGCGGCTCATCCCGACGACGTGATGGCCTTCGTCTATCCCAAGAGCGACGCCAAGGTGACCATCCCCATCGGCATTCGCGGCGACCGCCAGCAAGTGATTTTCGAAATCGCACACCGCAACCCGCAAAAAACGATTTATTGGACTTTGAACGACCAGTTTTTAGGCCAAACCCGCCTCAACCATCAAATGCCCATCGATGTGGAGAAAGGCACTTATCGTCTTCGCTGTGTGGATGAAGATGGGGTTGAGTTAAATCGCAGAATTATAGTGCAGTGATTGCGGTCCTTCGACAGGCTCAGGGACCGCCTTCACCAAGAATAAGCCTCAGCAGTCATCCATTTCCCCTGCACTTTCAGTACGCGCTCAATGACATCACGGACGGCACCTTTGCCGCCGGGCCGCTCGCTGATGAACTTGCTGATTTTCTGCACTTCGGGAACGGCATCAGCGGGGCAGACGGGCAAGCCCACGCATTGCATCACGTTCAGGTCGGGGATGTCGTCGCCCATGAAGATGATTTCTTCCGGCTTCAGGCCTTTCGTTTGCATGTATTCGTTGAGTTTCAACACCTTGTCGGGGATTCCTGTGAACACGTCCGTCACGCCGAGGCTGTTCATCCTGACGATGGTCGAGGGGCAGACCGCGCCTGAAATGACGGCCACGTTGTAGCCTAATTTCGAGGCCAATTGCAGGGCGTAGCCGTCTTTTACGTTGGTGGCACGCAAGGGGTGTCCCTCAAAGTCGCAAAAAACGGAACCGTCGGTCATCACGCCGTCAAAATCAAAGATAAAGGTGGTGATTTGAGAGAAAAGGGATTCGATTCCTGTCATGGTAAGGTCGTTTTTATGCCCCAAAAATAGGGAATTTTCGGCAAATACGGTTTGATAACGCAAAAATGCGTAAATTTGCACCCTATTTTTGAAATTATGAGAGTAAGACATCAAACGGATAACGTAGAAGAGATTGTGGCCGCAACGATTGAGGCCATGGAAGCCGTGAAAGGCAAGGACATCGTCACCCTCGATTTGAGGGAAATCACCACCGCCGTGACGGACTATTTCGTCATCTGCCACGCGCCATCGAAGACGCAGGTGGATGCCATCGCCGACAAGGTGGAGGAATTAGTGTTTAAAAAAACGCAAAACAAGCCCTACCATGTGGAGGGCCGCGACAATACGGAATGGATTTTGATAGACTTCGTCGATGTTGTCGTTCATGTGTTCTTGGAGTCGAAGCGGAGTTACTACAAATTGGAGGAACTTTGGGCCGATGCCGAGAGAATCGTGAAGGAAGCGGAAGAATAATCTTTTCAAAATCAATTGTTTACAAATGGAGAATAAAGAGACTCAAAAGACTGGCGACAACCCGAGCCAGCCTTCGCAGCCCAACCAGCCGAACCAGCCCAACCAGAGACCGAATGGCAAAAGGCGGTTCAATCTGATGTGGATTTATGCCATTTTGTTCGCCGTGCTGATCGGTATGCAATTTTTTGGCAGGGATGCTGTCACCCCGACAGAGGAAATCGACCAAGGCAAGCTCATCGAACTTCTGAAGAAGGAGGAGGTGGGCAAGATTGAACTCGTCAACCGTGAGGATGCCGAAATCTACCTGAATCGGAAGGGCTTGGGGGGCAAATTCTCTGACGCGAAGACCGATTCGGACGGACTCACCCTCACTCCGAACTACACCTATAAAATAGGTTCGCTCGACCGTTTTGAGGAAATGGTGGAGAACGCCCAGCAGGATGTTTCTAACCCGGTGTATATCAGTAATGTAAGGCGTAGCAATTGGATGGGCAGCATCTTGGAATGGATGATTCCTTTGGCCCTGCTCGCCGTGTTCTATATCGTGCTGATTCGTGGTATGGGGCGCAGCATGGGCGGCGGTCCCGGCTCGATTTTCAACATTGGAAAATCGAGGGCGCAACTCTACGACAAGAACACCAATGTCAATGTCACTTTCAAGGATGTGGCGGGCTTGGAAGAAGCCAAGGTGGAGATTATGGAAGTGGTTGATTTCCTGAAGAATCCGGAGAAATACACCAAATTGGGCGGCAAGATTCCCAAAGGCGTGCTGCTTGTAGGCCCTCCCGGAACGGGTAAGACCCTGTTGGCCAAGAGCGTAGCAGGTGAAGCCAATGTGCCTTTCTTCAGCCTTTCGGGTTCCGATTTCGTTGAGATGTTTGTCGGTGTGGGTGCTTCGCGCGTCCGCGACTTGTTCAACAATGCCAAGTCGAAATCGCCGTGCATCATCTTCATCGATGAAATTGACGCCATTGGTCGCGCCCGTGGCAAAAATGCTCTCACAGGCGGCAACGACGAGCGCGAAAGCACGCTGAACCAGTTGCTTACGGAAATGGACGGCTTCGGCACCAACTCGGGTGTCATTGTTTTGGCCGCCACCAACCGTGCCGACATTCTCGACAAGGCTTTGCTCCGTGCAGGTCGTTTCGACCGTCAAATCTATGTGGAACTGCCTGACATAGTGGGGCGTAAGGAAATCTTTGAGGTTCACATGCGCGGCCTGAAACTCGGCAACGATGTTGATAAGGTGTTTCTGGCCAAGCAAACCCCGGGTTTCTCTGGTGCCGACATTGCCAACGTGTGCAACGAGGCCGCGTTGATGGCCGCCCGCAAAGGCAAGGAGGAAATCGACAAGCAAGACTTCCTCGATGCCGTCGACCGAATCATCGGAGGCTTGGAGAAGAAGAACAAAATCATTACCGCCGAGGAAAAGAAGGTCATCGCTTTCCATGAGGCGGGCCATGCCACCACAAGTTGGTTGCTGCAATATGCCCATCCTTTGGTGAAGGTGACGATTGTACCACGTGGCAAATCGTTGGGCGCGGCTTGGTATCTGCCCGAAGAGCGTCAGATTACGACCAAAGAGCAGATGTATCACGAGATGATTGCTACCTTGGGCGGTCGTGCCGCCGAGCAGGTGGTCTTCGGCCAAATCTCGACAGGTGCCCTTTCCGACCTCGAAAAGGTGACCAAACAGGCCTTCGCCATGGTCACTTATTACGGCTTGGACGACGAAATCGGAAACATAAGTTACTATGACTCAACGGGTCAGCAGGACTATAGTCTGACCAAACCCTACAGCGAAAAGACTGCCGAAACCATCGACCGCGAAGTGAGCAAGATGGTGGAAAAAGCCTATCAAGAGGCCATCGCCATCCTGACGGAACACCGCGAAGGCTTGGCTCAATTGGCCAACAAGCTAATTGAGGAAGAAGTCATCTTCGGTGAGGACTTGGAACGCATCTTCGGCAAGCGTCCTTGGGGCAATTCAGAAGACGAAAAACTGAAGGATGCTCTCCTGAAAGCCGCTGAAAACGAACCCGATAGCCAACCTAATAACGAACCTGAAAACGCATAACCATCATGGCTTGGGACAACAAGGGAGAAAACAAGGATGCCACCTTCAAGGAGCAGATGTTAGCCAAGGTGCGCAATGCCCTCATCGAGCGGCAGGAAGCCTTGTTCAAGGACATCGACCAGCGTACCGAAACGTGGGTGCCCATAAAAGAAGAGGATGGAACAGCCATTACTTTCGCACAGAATTTCAAGGAGCATGGCGGCATTTTCATCTACCTTGAAAGCGAGTTGGAGCTTGCCGAGTGCCTCAAGCAGTTGGTGCCCGAAAACGGCTGGGAACCGCTGTGGTGTACCCAACCGAAGATGCAGGAATTGCTGAGCAAATACAACATCCCGTTTACGGAAAGCAAGGAGCGCGAACCGAAACAGAAACTCGTCAGCCTGACAGGTTGCGACTGTCTCGTGGCGCAAACGGGCAGCATTGTGCTTTCCGATTCATTGACGCAAACCCGCGAGGCCTATGCCATCCCTGACATCCTCCTCGTGTATGCTACCACCGAGCAAATCGTGCCGGGCATGAGGACGGCGTTCCAAACCATGAAAAGGAAATACGCCAAGAACAGGCCTTCGCAAATGACCATCATCACGGGGCCAAGCCGCAGCACCGACATTGAGCAGACCTTGGTCATAGGTGCAAGCGGTATCCGCCAAGTGGCGGTGTTTTTGGTGGATGAGGAGTGAGCGTTTTGGATTGTGCAGGGACTTACGTCGCCTGCTTACTGATATGTCGTCCCTCCGGGACTTTGTTTCGGCATGCGGGAACCCCGAAGGGGTGACAGGATATTAGGCAGGCAGTGTCAACCCCTGCCGAAAAAAAACGGTGCAACCCCTGCCGACAAAAAAAGGCGTAAAATGCCCTCGACAAATGAAATTTTTAAAATAAAGCGGAAATAATTTGTTTGAAATTATTAAATTTGTATTTTTGCAGCGGTTATCATCAAATTGGTTATAAGATGAAAAGAACTTTACTACTGCTTTGCTTGCCCTTCGTGGTATTGTTTTTCTCCTGTTCGACCGACATCGACCTTTACGCCGAATATAAGGAAGTGCCCATCGTTTACGGTCTCCTCGATGCCACCGCCGACACCAACTATATCAAGATTACCCGCGCTTTTTTTGTGGAGGATGATGCCTATCAGGTGGCACTCAACCCCGATTCGAGCAACTACGCGGGCAAATTAGATGTGCGCCTCGTTGAATATTGCAACGGCGACAGCGTCCGTGAAATCATTCTCGACACCATCACGCTTCACAGCAAGCAACAGGGCACTTTCTATTCGCCCAACCAGAAATTGTATTACACCACTGAGCCGTTGGGCTGGAACGAGAAAGGCAAGATTTACAGCTATTTACTGAGAATCGTCCTGCCCAATGGGATCATCAGCACCAAAGCCTTCATGGTGGGTTCCGCCTCCTTTGGTACGCAAAGTCTTGCCGTGAATTTCTCTCAGCAGTATTTCGGGATTCCGCGCAAATTCCTGTTCTATCCCGCCGACAATGCGGCCTTTTACGATGTCAGCATGTCGTTCACTTTCTTGGAACAGCGCACGCCCGACGGTGATTCGGTGCCGCGCTCCTTCTCTTGGAAAATCGGCACCTTTGGCAACGACTTTTTCTATCTCAACTCTGATGGCGATTACTATGTTTTCCCTTATTTGCCTGAGATTT
>Ga0326514_10002301_pt1 | contig 12186 bp, 13 predicted proteins | sample 3_2548_0518_D_FD_203653 | JGI IMG/M metagenome (GOLD analysis project Ga0326514, IMG submission 203653) | Bovine rumen microbial communities from UC Davis, California, United States - 3_2548_0518 | ecosystem: Host-associated > Mammals > Digestive system > Stomach > Rumen | place: USA... | reverse complement strand
CCACAAAGTCTTTCTTGAAGCTACGGAAGTTTTTAATACTTCTAGGAGTTTCTGCGAGCCTATCAGCGGCTTGATTATAGGCCTTCTCAATTCCAGTGTTCCCGTTCTTAGCAGCATCGTTTGCACGAGCACGCATCTCGCTAATAGTCACGTTAAACAAATCGTCAACGTTTTCTTTAGGGATTACACTGTAAGAGGCATCATCATAGATGTTAGCCATTTCTTGATAAACCTGTGCCTTTTCCCCAGCGTTACCAGCGGAATTACCACTTTCTGCCATACGGCGGAACTCTCTGGCTTTTGATTTCAAGATATTAGCTTTAGTAATCATATCTTGGTCTCTACTACCATGATATTCGGAAAGTTCATTGATAAGCTCTTGTTTGGCAGAAGATTTGCCTGGACCTAGATTTTTACTTACGATTTTTTCAATATCAACGTCTGGATTTGCCTTAAAGACACCACCGTCTTCTCTTGCGGCAAGAGCGTTTCTTTGGACATCGTCCATGAGTGAGTTAGCACCGCCAGTAAGTTCTTTTGCAAAGGCTGCCTGCTCCTGAAGGTCTGTAAGACCAGTCTTTTTATACACGTTCTGTGATACTTTACCTGGGTCTTTGATACCTTCTCTGTCAAGCTTGGCACGACTAGCGTTGTTCTGATTGTTCATCAGCTTCTTAGCAACATCGTTTACTTTATCCTTGAAGCGGTCACCAGAGGTCTTACTAGCAAGTTCACTTTCGCCGTAAGCTTTGAAGTTGTCGCCTTCGTCAATCTGTTCGTTAACTTTCTGCTTAACCTGGTCAGCCATTCTTTTATCAGCAATATTAGCAAGTTGCTTATCTTCCCATTTGTTGAGGGCGCCAGCCAAACCTTTGTCTGAGCGAGCATTTCTTGAGATTGCAGTAGCAGTGTCTGCATCCTTGTGCCAAGCTTTGCCACGAGCCTTCTGAGCAGTTTTTGTAGCTGCGTTTGTGAGACCAGCCATAGCACCGCCTTGGAGAGCACCTTGCATACCACCTTGGGCAGCAGCGCCTAGAGCAGAGCTTAAGTCGCCACCACTGAGAAGGTTATTAACACCAGCACCTGCAGCGCCACCAGTCGCACCAGCGATAGCACCACGTCCAATCGCACTTGTAGCAAGCTTGTTGTTGAGCAATAGTTTGCCACCAGTTGAGGTTGCGTTGCCAATATTGCCAGCGACTTTGCCAGCTAAAGCACCACCTGCAGCACCTGCCAAAGCAGCTTTACCAGCATCTTCTAGGTTGAAGTCTTTACCCTCATATTTTAGGGTATTACCGATACCACCGATAGCACCTGAAGTTGCACCACCTAGGGCACCTGATTTAGCGATACCGACACCTGGGATAAAGTCTGTTAGGGTGTCAGCTGCGTTGATGGAAGTACCGAGTTGTTTAGCTACGGCATCTTTGTAATCATCTGTGCCGTATATGTGCTTTGTCCAAGCTTCCAGGTTCTCACGATGTGCAGGGCCTTGGAAGCCACTAGCAAGGTCTGCACCGAAGTCTCTGGCAGATGCGATACCACCACCGATTGTGCCAATCGTTGCTTTCCATACATCTCCAACACGTTCTGCAAGACCGCCGAGAAAAGCACCTAAACCTGACTTATTATTGTTAGCGTTCTGTGGGGCGTTTCTAATATTGTTTAGTTGCTTTTGATATTCTTGCTCCGCTAGATAGCGTTGGTAAGCCCCAGTGTCAATATATCTACCTTTTTGTACCATTATGCTCTGCTCCCGTATCCATTTGTGCTAATACCAAGAACGTTGAATGCTACACGTTCCTCGTTAGTAAGTTGCTTCTTCTTGTTTTTAAGACCAGCGAGTGCTCTCTTAGCGTTAAGGTCGCCGCCTTGAGCCATTTTGTTAAGGATTGCTCTAATATCTTGGCCAGTTTGCTTTGCGTATGTGTTAGCCTTGATAAGATTGCCGTTTGCATTGTGGAAGTAATAACCGTCTTGGTCGTTATAGCCGAACTCTGCACCTCTACCCCAAGTTGGACTAGCACCACCGCCACCACCAGAGTAGCCACCGTAGCCATACATAGCAGCTTGCTGTGCTGCGATTTGTGCTCGTGCAAGACGTTCTTGACGGTCTGCTTCGAGTGCTTCGTAGTAGCGTTGCTGTGCTGCTTTAGAAACTTCGTCTTCAAGTGCTGCGAGCTGAGTTTGTAGGTTCAATCTGTTGTTGTCGGCTGCAGTCTTAGCGTTCTCAAGAGCGTTAGCTTGGTTGGTTTGTAGTGAGGTCTGGGCTGGAACAAATGAGTTCTCGTAGTATTTCTTGTTTGCAATATTTGCGGCACCACCAAAAGAACCACCTGAACCAGCAGCTTGCATCGAGGCTGCGGAAGCGGCGTTATTTCTTTGCCTATCCAAAGTTGCCTGTTGGTTAGCAAAACTTGTGTTAATTTGGTTTTGTGTTTTAGCGAGGTTGCCCTCGATAGCGTTGATTTGCTTATTTAACGCATTTCGAGTGTTGTCATACGACTTGCTTATCTCGGCCGTATATTCCTCAAGAGTTTTTGCCATAATGCGTATTCCTACGCATCGCCATTACATATATTATAACATTTTTTACACAGGTTCAGACATCTCAATAAAGGCCACTTCCATAGAAGTTGCAGGGAAGCTGTACTTTGCAACACCTGCTTGGTTTGAGCCAGTATCGTCCGTAGTAATTTTTGCTGTAATATTCTTGCCAGAGATAGATACTGTGTATTCTATCCTCCACCAACCGGTTGTGTAGTGGACACTACCAACCCAATAGTCGATTGGATACGTTCCTTGCTTTAGTATGAACTGCATAACTTGCCAACCCGAATTGTCTATGTTGACCAAGATGTATGGAGTTCCACTTGATAGGATATTATTAAACGTTTGAGTAACTACTTTTCTACCAGAGTGTGCTGGGTTATCCAGCTTGACCAAGTACTTACCACCAGTCTTTTGGATGGAAGGTAAGTCAGTTGTTAAGTTTAGATTGAATAGATTAGCTAGACTGCCCATCGGGTATCCTTTCCGTTAAAATCATATAATAGTAGATTTCATTATCTGGGCTTGCGTAATCAAAAGAGAACTGTACATAATCTTTTGTTGACCTAGCGATACGTTCTGCCTCGGAAGTCATAAAGTTTGTAGGGTCAGAAGAATAGTAGTCCGACTCCCACCAACACAATACTAATGGGGCATAGCCTAGGTCATGGTTTATCTTGACTGAAGTCTGCCCGGCTGGGATAGTGAGAGAGCCTTCCTTATAGATTTGAAGGTTTGAAAGGTCGGTGTTTAGGTTGAAGTTGCCCTTTGGGATAATCTGCCTCTTACCAGGGATAGAATCGTTTGCCCTGCTAATCAAGAACAGTCTGAAATAGATTACTTTAGATGACATATTAGTTGAGCTCGTAGTGGCTCGCACTTGTATCTTGTCCTTAAATGAGCTAGCGTCCACCGTGTATGACTTTGTAAATACGCTACTAATGGAAGTAGTCTCTTCTCTCCAGACGGCATCTCCTAGCCTATGTTTATCGGAAAAGTTAGGGTCGGTTGAGGCATAGCCAAGGATTAGCGGTCTATGTGAATATTTATGGGGAATATTTAAGTATGAATACACTGGGCCAGTACTTCCAGAAGCTGGTGCCGTAATAGACATATCTATCACTTCGTAGATATATGGCTGCCTATAGTCTGAACTGTAGACAAAATCGTTTGGTTTTGGCATATCGTCCTTCTTTGTTAATAGTTTACTCAAGAGCTTTAAGCACATCGACATTCTCCTTGCTTACCCAAATACCAGGTCTACCATTATCTGGAGCCTGTCCAATCAGAATACGAGGGATGCCGGTATCATCATAAAGTAGGATGCCATATCTGCCATTAGGGAGTTTGCCAGTGACCATAGCAGGTTTGCCACCACCCCTATTAATGGTCTTGGAATAAGTCTCCCCATCAAGTTGGAGGAAGTTCGAGTTAATCTGTTTTAGGGCAGATTGTAGGTCTGATTTTGAGTTAATAGGGGTGAATCGGTTAGGCATTATCTAATCCTTTGCGTTTGAATTGTTAGCGTATGAGACCTAAATACTACAGGTTCATAGGCTGCTATATGTTGGTATCTAATCTGGCAACGATAGAACTCGTTGTAGACTTTAGGGATTGTCGTGTGAATAGTTGGCTGAGTAGTTACGCCGTAGTCGATAGGGTAATCCCAAACATAGTTCTCAGTAATAGCTCTGTTGTTTAGGAGGTTGACTGAGAAGGCGTACTTAACGTGGTCAGTAAAGTCGAGTGAGTAGCCGCACTGGACTGTATAGTCGTGGTCGGTAGCACCGAACTCTGGTCGCCATTTCGAGATGCGTTTGAGCTGTGAGGTTGCACCGAAGTGGTTGTATGCAGTCTCTAGGTTGAAGGCAATCTGTCCGCCCATATCGTTGTAATTGTTCGTGTTGTCCTCAGCGAGCATGAGCATGCCAATCTTCGAGTGGCCACAGAGGAAGCGATGAGAAGTATTCTGACGTGCTGAAGTAGCAGAGATGTAAGCGTTAGTGTCGAAGGACTCCCAGACCTTGAGGTTGATGTTGTACACCAAGCAGTGGTCGTTCACGCCGTCACCACTATTTGAGTAGAATACATAGAGCCTGTTCTTGTAGAGGTCTAGGACAATACTTTCTTTATGCTCGATAGCATCGTAGACGTTCTGAATAGTGTTCTGGGTAATTGAAACCTCGCTTGCACCATCGAAGATGTAGATGCCTTGGTCGTTAGCGAAGTAAGCGTAGTTAAGGTCGCACACTACAGACTCTTGAGTAAACGTACCGTTCTGAGCACTACAAGCACTCTGAGCCCAAGTATCAGCCGTCTGAGCGTACATCTGGTATTTATTCCTTCTAGTTAGGAAGTAGTAAACGCCACCGAGGTTGAACATAGCAGTGATAGGGTCGCCAGTAAGGATAGCAGGGAAGTTCTGGCGGAAGTCTCTACAGAACCAGTCGTAGCTATTAATAGGTTCTGCCGAACCGTTGATAGTCTTGATAGATAAGGTAGTGCCAGACTTAGCGATAATCTCAGCATAGGTTGTATTCTGGTCACGGATAACATCGCCAACCTCAGCATCAGCAGGTTCCTTTGAAGTAAGTTTTGTGAGGGTAGAGGTGTTGATTGTAGCCGTTGTACCTTCAGTAGTGCTAATCGTTGCGCTAGTGATGTAGATTGTTGGTTCCTGGTAGTAGTAACCGTATGGCCATGTCCAGACAGCCTGGGTATTAGTGTCTGCATCGAAGTAGATGATGTTGTCGCTCATGCCGTCCATAATGTTGGAAGTCTTAATCTGGAGGTCTACTTCGGTCTCTAGGTCGGTTGTAGTGATAGCGGTATCAGACCAGTCATCTGAAGGGTCAAGGATATGTGGGCCTTCTTTACCATCTACATAACGCACTTTGTTAAGGTCTTGGTTGAAACGGACTTTAGTAACACCAGCAGGCAAGTCCCTAATCTTCGTTACAGTTCCATCTGCGGCCATGCGATATAGTTTCTCGTTCTGGGTAAAGAGAACCGTCTTAACGCCCTCAATATCAGCTTCAAACACGTTGGTTACTGCACCGGCAGTAGCAGAGTAGAGAGTAGTCACTACCGTGTGTTCTGCACCAGTTGTCGACACCATCAGTGGGCTAGGGCGACCATCCTGTGTTGTAATTTTTACAACAACCTCATCTCCATTATGAATGGTTGGGGCGTTGATAAAGATAGCCTCGAACTCTTGAGCTTCCATAGTGATTTCGGAAGGGTCGATACAGCTTCTAGCAATCTCCGTGTCTCCTACAGACACAGTAATCATAGGGACGGCATATTTGGTAGGGTTGACCGTGAACAGACTTACCTTAGCAGAGTAGAGTACCTTGTCTGCATCGGCGGTGAAGGTGTATGTACCAGCACTGTTGACTGAGTAGTCTTCGTTAGTTCCACCATCATTAGACCATGCCGAAGCGTAGCCAATAGGGTTAGTGAGTTTAGTTAGACCGTAGCGTGTGCGGTATTCACCAACACGGTCAAAACGAGCATCCTGAGCGAGCCTAACCTCGTCAGCTTCCATTGTATCGTTTGGTTTGTAAGTATAGATACCTTTTGCGAAGTTCGTAGTAGTAGGGGCAGACTTCCTCGTAGTAACGCCTGGTATTGTGGCAGTTGGGGTAAATCTTGTGTACATACGCTAAACTCCTAGGTTAACTCTTACTGGTAAATCCGCTCTGTTATGGATACCTAATACTTTCGGGCCATATCTCAGGTTCATGTTAGTGATTAGAGATTGTTGCTTGTTTTCGTAAATCTGAGCAAAGTCGAAGTTATCTCTTAGTTGTTCTGCACGGTACAAAGCTCCAAGAACTAGAATCTCGCCGAACTCAGCAGGAATTACAGGTACATCGTCATCATTCTCTAGGGCTTGTGGTTTAGCAAGGTAGAAGAGACGAACTGTGTAAAACTTGTCGTCTTTTACATCATCACCACTATCACAGTCGCAATTTTTGAGTTGTGCATCGTCTGGAAGGGTAAAGAAAATCTTTTCGCCGTAGACTGTAAATTTCATCGAGTTGCGGCTCGACATAGGGCATCGAGAGAAGAACTCATCATGTGGGACATACTGGAGTGGAGTAATCTGACCGTTCTGACCAACAACAAGTTGATGAGCTGCTTGGAAGTCGCTAGGAATATCAAGCTCGCCCCCTGTTACAGCATCGTATGTAGAGATTTTATTTAGGAAGTCGTATTCAGTTTCGCCCAAAACCTCGAAGTAAGTTTCGTTCAAAAATTGCTTAATATCTTCTTCGGAATAATCAACATCTTTGAGCTTTGTTTGAACTCTTGTTACAAGGTTTGCGAAGTTATAATTTGTGTCCATTAATCACCAGACACATCGCCATTACCCACATTATAACACAAAAAGAGGGCATGACCCTCTTACTCTACTGGATACCTAATTAATCATCGTGGCAGAAATTAGTTTCGCATCTTTTAGGGACTGACCGGCTTCGTCATTCTTGTATAGCTCGAATTGGGTTTCTAAATCATCCTCCTCGTCTAATACTAGATAATCTATTCCTTTGTCTGTCTCTATCATCCAAGTGTGCTGCATTTATTCTATTCCTTACAAGTATCTACTATAAGCTCGCTTAAACCATTCAACCTGTCCTGGGACATCCGCTGCGTTTTTCTCGAACCATTTTGCTTGCTTATAGCATAGCTTCTTAGCCCCTTTGCTTGAAAAATCATTCATTTTCGCCATATATTTGTTGGCGGCGTTTTTGCTTTCGCTCGCATTTTTTGCGTACCAGTCTAGACACTTCTTAGCCGCTGCTTGAGTCTTACTGTTTACTGCGCCTGTTGGCGATTTCGGTGCATCCCCAACAGAATCACGAAATGCCTTCTCAATCTCAAAATTTTTTGCATACGATATATCATCAGAGAAGGAACTCTCTGCAAAATCCCATTCACCATTTTTGAACTTCTTTTCGTCCGCCTCTGATACATCGGACTTTTTGACACCGATACCATCATTCAGATAGGCATCTAAACTATCGCCCTCTGCTAAACCTTCTAGAAAGTTGTTTTGGATGTCATCATCATAGATTGGGATGTGTTGGCCATTCACTGTAATCCAGCGCTTGATTTCTTTTTCTGCCATTGTATTTTCCTAAAATTACAAGACACATCGCCGTTAAAATAATTATAACACAGAAGCTAGATGCCTTCCTTGGCATAGTTCAAGTTCTGGCGTTCTTCAATAGCCCAAGATAGTTTATGGTCTCGTCTAGCTCTTGTGTATGGTCTATTAAGTTTCAAGTCCATAAGGTCTGCCACGAATCGCCACTGGCTAGATAGCCACTTGTCGCTCTTAGCTGCGCTTGCGCTCTTTGGATAGCGATGCCAGAGGACAACTTGGTTAGGGAAGAAGGCAACCGTATCAACTACATCAAGCTGGCATAAGTGTTGGCATACGTCCTCGAATAAAGTGTTCTCAGGGAACTCTACGAACTTGTCGGTCTTTACGCATTTAGTCCATGGTGCAACACGGCAAGAGTTAGCCACGTCAATAATGTTCTTCTCGTCTTCGTAATTCTTGAGCACGCTCTCTGCACCTGAATCATCCCAGTGAGATTTATATGGGAGTCTAATAAGGTCTGGCCTATCATTATCTTCGATAAAGTCGTGGAGTCTGAGCAAAACGTCAGGGTCAGGGATTTCATCATCGTTATCAAGGAAGAGGGTGTAGAGGTCGTCTTTGAAGTATTCACAGCCCTTATTCCTTGAGCCACCATTAAAACGTTTCTCGGTATTGTAGATTTCTACGTCAGGTTTGAACTCGCTAACAATCTTCTTAATAGCTTCCTGGTCATCTGAAACGTCATCCACCGTGATTAGGTGGTAGTCTTTGAAGGTTTGTTTTCTAACGTCTCTAAGCGCCCTAGCTAGGTAAGGCTCGCTGTTATAGATTGGTACGATAATTCTAAAATATGCCATGTTACTCCTCATATATACATTTATCTGGGAATCGAGAATCGACATATTCTCTCAAGCTTCCACTAAATTTGCTATCGTTAGACGACAAGAAGTCCACTGGGAAGTCTCTTGTGTCTGGGTCGTAGATTTTAACGTCTTTATGCGGCACTGGTTTAATGTTGTAAAAATTACAATATAGAGACCTTCTAGCGCACGACATCGGATACTGTTCCACGATTGGTAATAACTTCTCTTTGTTGAGAATAATAGGAACGTGTAGCTCGAAGTTATAAGTGTCCTTGTGAGCTTCTGAGAGCGTTTCTGAAGCCTGTTTAAGTCCTAATTGGTATAAACTCTCAACCTCCCAGTCTTTAGCGATTTGGTTGTATCTGTCCATCAGGGTTCCATCGCCGTAATACGGCAACTCTTCCACGGCAGACATAATGTAGAAGTCGTCATTCATTAGGATAAAGTCGTCAGTTACAGAACCGGTATGACAGATGCAGCTAAGCAGTCTGTTGACGTTCTCCCACTTCTCACCAACTTGGGTAATGTCGTGGAAGGTAACGTTCCTAACCCAGTCTGGCTTATCTCCGAAAATGTGGACATTCCGATGAGGTAAGTTCTCTAAGCTTCTGAGCGAGTATCGAAGCTCATCACACTCTTCAAAACGTCCACACTTTAGGACATAAACTACGTCTAGGTTTTTCGTTTCCATATACTCCTTATAAAGAAGGTGCCACCCCTGCAGTGATGGCACCAGTCTTATTTAATTTCTAGGTAGATTAAGAACCTGATTTGCTGATAGCAGCAACGCCTTTCTTCTTACCATCGAGAACGAAGGTATCGAAGACGAAGCGACCAACGAGAACCTGGCCATCAACCAATTCAGAATCGGTGATGATGCGGGTTGAGTTGATTTGCTTGACACCAAGGATAGCATCTTTGTGCCAGATGATAGCTTCAGAACCTGCGGTTGGCATGAGTTTTGAAGGGACTTTGACAACAGTGACACCATCGAGTTCACCGACAACACCCTTACCAAGAGCTTTGTCGTTGATGCCTGGGGTCATGAAGGTTACAATCTTTGACTTGATAGCGTTGTAGAAGCCTGGGGTTACAAATGCTACACGGCCTTCTGCTGGAGCTTGTGCTTCATCGAGGTAAGCGTTTGCAGTCAAGAAGTCTTTGTAAGCATCTGCAGTTGAGGTAACAACCTGTGAAACAGCTTCTGCACCAGCGTGAGCAACTTTGAGACGGTTAGCATCAATCATTGGGATGACCTGTTCGTTCATCTCAGCTTTCATGACTTCACCAGCTTTTTTAGCAAGAGCTTGCTGCTCGTAGTTACCACGGTCGATAACAATCTTGAAGCCCTTATCGTTTGAGATGCTGTAAGCCTTTACAGTATCTTGGAGTTCGTTGTTACCACCGAAGCGGTCACCGGTTGAGGTGCGGTCATAGTTGCTTGGAGCAACAGTTGTTACGGTGTAAACTTCAACAGTCTTAGCGCCTGCGAAGCTATATTTGTTGTTAACATAGCGTTCAGTATAAGAATCGTGAGTGAAAAGTTGGTCTAATACTGAGCTATATTTTGTAGCTAGATTTACTGACATTATATAGTTCCTAAATTATTTAATGGTTAATTTAGCAAACCATCCATGAATGGGTCATTCTCTTGGGGTGCGCCAAACTTGGTCGAATCGGTAGAGCTTGCGCTAGGGCGTTTGGCGTTCTGGCGAGCTGCCATTTCTTCCTTGACCTCATTTCTAATTTTTTCCGTTAGGTCATCTACTTTAATGGCATCTGCACCTGATAGACGGTAAATGTCATCTAGGCTCATGTTGCCGTTAATGTAGTTCCAACCTTTGACAATCGGGTTACCGTTCTGGTCTCGGCGGATGTTGCCTTGAGAATCTCTCATAGGTTCTGCACACCAAGCCATCATCTTCTGCTCGGCTTCTTCGGTTAGACCTTTCTCTTGCTTCCACTTTGCCACAGTCATCTCTGTACGCATTGAACGGACTTCTTTAAGAGCCTGTTCATCTGCAGGAGATGGTGCGCTCGCTTGAGTCTCGGCTAAACGCCTCTCAAGTTGTGCTTTCTCTTGTGACTTCTGGTAGAAGCCTTTTTCAGCATTTTGGTACATCTCAGTGACTTTACGGAGCGCATCCGGGTCATCAGTCTTGATACCTTTCTTCGCCAAGAACTCACTAATAGCATCGCCGGCTTGTGCTTCTTCTGTAGAGGCGGCCTGCTCAACTTCAGCCTGTTCTTCACTAGCTGATTGTTCGTTGGTTTCCTCTACTGCTGGGCTGCTCTCAGTCTCGACATTTTGCTCTACTGTCTCCGGTTCTGACAAGTCAGAGGTGTCGAATTCGAGTTCAGGGCCATTTACAGTTTGTTCGTCCATGAACTTATCCTTTCGGTTAAATTTTTAATGGTTGCTATGTGGGTTTAGAACCCACCAGCCCAGCACTTCTCACATTGGCGATGCGTGCACCCCTTGGTGCAAATTTATTTAATAAACGTACCTTTCTTGGCACTATATGAAGTGCTGGCTTGGTGAACTCTAAATGTGCAACCCCCTGTTAAGCTACTTTGTTTTGTTCCTCCTTTGCTTTTCTAGCTGCGACTGAGACTTTACTCTCGATAAACATGATTACTTGCTTTACGCCTTGAGCGGCTGAGGCATGGCGGAAGGCAACTTCCATGTCTCCGCCACGTTCAGCATCTTCAAGTTCTTCAATACGAATATCTCTAAGACTATCGAGAAGCTTTACGCCAGTGGTTGACGTAAAGAACTTTCTGATATTGCGATAGTCTGATTGGTCGTACTTAATCATGTTTTAGAATTCCTCTGCTGGCATTTCCTCGATAGGTTGTTCTTCGGTTGGCATTTCTACTGGAGCCTCTTCTGGCATCATTTCTGGAGCAGGTTGTTCAGGTTGTGCTACTTCAGGAGCTTCTGGTTGTTGTGGGGTTAGGATTTCATCAATCTCGTCAGCACTGAGGTTAGATACAATCTTTGGATACATAATGCGTTTAATTGCTTCGAGGTTGTTGGTAGGGTCTGCAATCATCATCTGGAAGGCATTTAGAGCGCTATCTTTAGCTTCTGCATCTTCGAGCTTCTTGGTGATGTCGAGGGTAACCATTGGGGTGTAGTCACCGAGGAAGCGTTCCATGTCTACTGATTCAAACTTCACGCCTGCATCATCAACAGTTCTGTACCAAAGAGTTGAAGGAGCGTAGAGCTGTAGGAACTTGAGGAAGATTTTAGCTTCATCGAAGAAGAATCCATCTGCAAGGTTCTGAGCCTTCTCTTGGATACGAACATCTGCTTGGCCGAGCATAGCTTTGATTTCAGTAGCAGTAGTGGAATCAGTTGCTGAGACACCCTTGCTAATCTGGCTAATAGCCGAAGCTTCACGGATTTCATCCTTGATGTTCTGACGTTCTGCAAATGCGTTGGTAGGAACTGCAGGTGGAGTATTCCAAGTCATAGCACCAGATGGTAGAGGATAGACCTTACCAGGAGCTGGGCTAAGGTTGTCTAGTTGGTCTGCGAACTTAGGGTCAACAGTCTTTTCAGGGAAGAGCTGGTAGAGAATAGCCTCGATATTAAGCTCGGTAATGGTGTTGAGTAAGTCTTGTTGGTCTACGATAATATCGACATCTGAAGAG
>Ga0326514_10002297_pt1 | contig 12201 bp, 10 predicted proteins | sample 3_2548_0518_D_FD_203653 | JGI IMG/M metagenome (GOLD analysis project Ga0326514, IMG submission 203653) | Bovine rumen microbial communities from UC Davis, California, United States - 3_2548_0518 | ecosystem: Host-associated > Mammals > Digestive system > Stomach > Rumen | place: USA... | reverse complement strand
GCGCCGGCATTCATGTCCAGGTTTGGAAGAAGTGGGCGCTCGGTTGGGAAATATGGTACCGCAACATCCTGGCCAAGGGCACCAACCCCAACGGCGATCCCTACTATATTCCCGGCTATGGCTCCAGGGCTTCCCACATCGGTTTCTCTTTCAATATCTCTTACGACATTTTCTAGCATCACATGTCATCCCGTACCAAATCAGTGCTCCTGCTGGGTGCCATCCTGTCCATCGTAGCAGCCACGTCCTGGTGTTCGCGCCGCAATGCACCCCGCGAGTACTCCCGACTGGAGGGTGTGATTTTCGGCACTTTCTACCATATCACCTACAACGATCGGGCCGACTGGCACGACTCCGTGACGGTTCTCTTGGCCGAAGTGGATAATTCTCTGTCGATGTTCAATAAGCATAGCATTATCTCGCGGTTCAACCGCAACGACAGTTCCTGTGTGGCCGACTCCCATTTCCGTCACGTTTTCGAGACGGGACAGCACGTTTCCAAAGCTACGGGCGGTGCCTTCGATATGACCGTCGCCCCCATTGTCAATCTCTGGGGCTTCGGATTCATCTACAACCCCACGGTGACACCGCAGGCCATCGATTCAGCCATGCAGTTCATCGGGTGGCAGAACGTCTCGCTCGACAGTGCCGGACACCTCCGCAAACTGCATCCCGAGACCATCCTCGATGCATCGTCCATTGCCAAGGGTTATGCCGTCGATGTCATTGCTGACTTCTTTAACCGCCACGACATCCGCGACTATATGGTCGAAATCGGTGGTGAAGTCGTAGTCCGGGGACTTAACCCCAAAGGCGAAAACTGGGCCGTGGGCATTTCCAAACCCCAGGAACAGGCATCCCACAGCAGCGAACTCCAGGCCATCGTCCATCTGACCTCCGGCGGCATCGCCACGTCCGGCAACTACCGCAACTTCTATTACAAGGACGGCAAACGCTATTCCCACACCGTCAATCCCCACACGGGTTATCCGGTCCAGCAGGACATCCTTTCGGCTACAGTACTTGCAACCGACTGCATGACGGCCGATGCCTACGCCACCGCATTTATGGTGCTCGGTTCCACCGAGGCCCTCAATGTGCTCCAAGCCGACTCCACCCTCAAGGCATTCTTCATTCTGGCCGGTGAGGGCGACGGCTTCCAGACCCTCTCCTATCCCGACGACTGGGTAAAATAAACGACATTCAATTAAAAATAACGAATATAAAATCTGAAATAAAATGAAACTTTCCACACTTTGCGTTCAGGCCGGCTATACTCCCGGCAAGGGCGAATCCCGCCAAATGCCGCTCATCCAGAGCACCACATTCCGCTATGAAACTTCCGAACAGATGGCCCGTCTGTTCGACCTCGAGGACGAAGGCTACTTCTATACCCGTCTGCAGAACCCCACCAACGACCACGTGGCTGCACGTATTGCCGCCCTTGAAGGCGGTGTCGGCGGAGTCCTCACCTCTTCCGGTCAGGCTGCCAACTTCTATGCCTGCTTCAATATCTGCGAAGCCGGCGGACACATCGTGGCTGCCAAATCCATCTACGGCGGAACCTTCAACCTGCTCGGCACTACCCTGCCCAAACTCGGCATCGAGGTAACCTTTGTCGACCAGAATGCATCCGAGGAAGAAATTGCAAAGGCCTTCCGCCCCAACACAAAACTCGTCTTCGGCGAGACTATCTCAAATCCCGGCGTCATGGTGCTCGACATTGAGAAGTTCGCTCGCATCGCCCACACCCACGGAGTGCCGCTCATCGTCGACAACACCTTCGCTACGCCCATCAACTGCCGTCCCTTCGAGTGGGGCGCCGACATCGTAACTCATTCCACCACCAAGTATATGGACGGCCATGGAACAACCGTCGGCGGTGTGGTGGTCGATTCCGGCAACTTCGACTGGGAACAGAACGACAAGTTCCCCGGTCTCACGACACCCGATCCCTCCTACCACGGACTCACCTACACCAGGAAGTTCGGCAAGATGGCCTATACCACCAAACTGGTTTCCCAGCTGATGCGTGACCTCGGATCCATCCAGGCGCCGCAGAACGCCTTCTATCTCAACCTTGGTCTGCAGACCCTCCATCTTCGCATGCCCCAGCATTGTAAGAATGCCCTTAAGATTGCTCAGTACCTCCACGACAATCCCTATGTCGCTTGGGTGTCCTATCCCGATTTGGAAGACGATCCCCAGCATGCTCTCCAGCAGAAATATCTGCCTAACGGTTCCTGCGGCGTAATGGCCTTCGGACTGAAGGGCGGACGCGATTTCTCCATCCGTTTCATGGACAACCTCAAGCTCATCTTCATTGCCACCCATGTGGCCGACTGCCATTCGTGTGTGCTCCACCCTGCGTCCCACACCCATCGTCAGCTCACCGACGAGCAGCTCCTCTCTGCAGGCATCGCCCCGGACCTCATCCGTCTCAGCGTGGGCATTGAGGATGCCGACGATCTCATCGCAGACATCGCACAGGCCATCGAGGCTGCCGAGCGGCATTGACCCCATTAAAAAAAACTGCCAATGCTCTCCACTATTCTGCTCGCCGCTCTCGGCTATCTCAACCCCGTAGTGCCTGGGTTCCATCCCGACCCGTCCGTCTGCCGTGTCGACAGCGACTACTACCTCGTCAACTCGTCCTTCCAGTTCTTCCCCGGGGTACCGATCTTCCATTCGCGCGACCTTGTCAACTGGCAGCAGATTGGCAATGTGCTCGACCGCCGTTCACAGATTGAACTCAAGGAAGCCGATTCTTGGGGCGGCATCTACGCTCCCGTACTGCGTCTGCACGACGGCACGTTCTATATGGTGACAACCAACTGTTCCGATCGCGGCAACTTCTTCGTCACTGCACCTTCTCCCCACGGCCCTTGGAGCGACCCTGTTTGGATTGAACAGGGCGGCATAGACCCCGACCTTTTCTGGGAAGACGGTCATTGTTACTTCACCTCCAATCCCAACGACGGCATTCACATCTGCGAGATTGATCCCGTCACCGGCCGGCAACTCTCCGAGTCGCGGCTCCTCTGGCGCGGCACGGGCGGACGTTATCCTGAAGCGGGACACCTCTTTCGCAAGGACGGTTGGTACTATCTCATGATTGCCGAAGGCGGTACCGAGATGGGACACAGCATCACCATCGCCCGTTCCAAGAATCTCTACGGCCCCTATGTAGGCAATCCCGCCAACCCCATCCTCTGTCACCAGCGGCAAGCAGCTCAGACCAATCCCATCCAGGGAACCGGCCACGGCGACCTCTTCCAGGCTCATGACGGCTCCTGGTGGATCGTCTTCCTTGCCTTCCGTCCCCAGATCAACGGCATGCACATCCTCGGTCGTGAGACCTGCCTAGCCCCCGTCAAGTGGGTCAACGGCTGGCCCGTAGTCAACGATGGCAATCCCGTCACACTTGAGATGCCGAATGCCCCGTTCGCGGACAATGTACTCAAACCTCAATCCTTGATGTCCAATGTTCAATCTTCCTTCCGCGACGATTTTCGCGACCGTACTCTTGCTCCGCGTTGGGTTTATCTCCGGAACCCCGATTCGTCCCGCTACGAACTCACGGGCAATGCGCTGCGCCTGAAGGGCGGTGCCCCGTTGTCCCAAAACAGCGTCTCTCCCACCTTTGTGGCTCACCGCCAGCAGGACATTGAGTGCGACATAACTACCTTCCTCACCCTCAAAGGCAACGAAGGTGAAGCCGGTCTCTCCGTCTATATGGAATCCAACGCCCACTACGACCTTTACCTCACACCCGAGGAGAAGGACGGCGCTACGGTCAGTGTACGTGCCCAGCTCGACGGCTTCGTGCATGATTTCCCGTCAGTACGCATTTCCTCGCGCAAGTGTCTGCTTCGCGTTGTCTGCAAGGCCGACCGCTACATTTTCCAGTACGCCAAGCCCCTTACCACCGACTGGCACGACATCGCCTCTGTCTCCACCCGCTATCTCACTACCGAGACCGCCGGCGGTTTCACCGGCACCGTCATCGGCATGTATGCCTCCGGCAACACGACGGCCGACTTCGATTTCTTCTCCTATAATAAATAATCCTCCAAACCTATGTTGAGAATTAAGATGGGGAGTGTTCTCTTCCTCCTCCTTCTCCTCTCGCTCACAGCATGTACCTCACGCCCCGATTACGTCCTCGACGAGAATGAGATGACAGCCGTTCTCATCGACATGCATAGCAGCGAAGCGCTGATCGACCTGCAACGGACCCAATTCTCCACCCAAGAAGCGCAGCGCGACATCATGGCCTCCGTCTTTGTCCGCCACGGCATCACCCGCGCACGCTATGATTCGTCCCTGATGTGGTACAGTCGGCACCTCAAACGGTTCATCCGTATCTACGACCGTGTCAACGACAGCCTCAAAGTACGCGACGAATATTGGAAAGCCATCGCCTACGAGAATGCGTCGTGGGGCGTCAGCGACCAGGGCGATTCCGTCAACCTTTGGCGTATCAACCCCTATCTCGTCCTGGACGGCAAATTTCTGTCGTCCTTCCAGAGTTTTGTCGTACCCCGCGACTCCAACTTCCGCAAGGGTGACTCCCTGGTGTGGAACCTGCGCATCTCGCAATTGCCGGCCCAACACTATCTCGTGGCCACCATTGCAGCTACCTACCCCAAGGATTCCGCTGCTGCCCAGACTGCGTTGGCGCTACGCGACACCACCATGCAGCTCTCGGCCGTTACCGACACCCTGCACGACTTCGAGTCCATTATTCTCAGCATCTCCCTCATGGGAACCGATATAACGGCTGAGCCTGTGACATTTGTCGACAGTGTCTCTCTAATGAGATTTCATAAATAAGAAACCCATTGCACAATATTGATGAGATTTTTCTGCATTAGCAGGATGTTTTTGACAGACAGAGGTAACAAAATACTGAAAATGTGATACTTTTATAACAATTAGATGGTTTTTTGTCAATTTTCTATTGCAGTCTGAAATATTTGCCGTATCTTTGCAGTGCCGAAAAGGAAAAAAGGCAACGTCCGGCCGGACGATCCTCCTGGAGACAAGATTTAATAATTTAATTATAGAAAGGAAATTGATTATGTTCAAGAACCGTAACTTTCAGATTGCTGCTATTACAGCCTACGTCATGAGCATGATGTACATCGCTTGGGAATTGGTTAAATAACCTCCCATTTCATTAAGAAAATAACTAATTCTCAAATATGAGGCTCAGGATTTCGGTCCTGAGCCTTTATTTTGTGAGTGAATATCATTATACTACAGGGAGAGTAGGAAACTCTCGGCCTTGTTCTGGAAAAGTTTGTGGCCTGCCGGATTGAGGTGGGCTGTGTCGTTTGGACCCTGAAAATAACGGCGTCGGAAAGCGGAATCCCATACAGCAATGCCGCTCCGATGGGCTGCATCGAAGTATGGTATGGCACGCGATTCCAGCACGCGGGTAAGGGTCTCATGCATCTCTTTGAATCCCGGGCGCTGAACGTTCCAGGGTGTGAACCAGCAGATGCGGGCCGAGGGGTAGCGTCGGATAAGCGAATCCGCAAATGCCGTCAGGTTCTGTTCGAAAACACGGAGCATCGAGTCGGAATACGCGTGATAGCGGTCCGGCGTCCAGCCCGTGGTGTCGGTATGCTCGGGTTCGGCTATCATGCAGGCATCGTTATGCCCTGCCACTACAACGACATAATCGGCATTACGTTTCATCTCCTGGAACCTGTGGAGCATCGAAACACCCCAGTTCTTGCGGTCGAAGGCCACACAGTTGCCGTTGCGGCCGTAGTTGTAATATTGCATATTGTACTTGCGGGCCACGTTGTAGTGCCAGGTATCTTCGATTTTGCCGCGGTGATTGCGTACATAACTGTCACCTATGATGACCATTGTCTTGCCATAAAGGGGCGACGACTTGACCCATTCTCCGACAGTGTTGTCGGCCACAATGGGTTCGCTGGGATTCAGATAACGGGGTTCTGCCTCCGTTCCTGCGCCCTGTGCGGAAACCGTGGTGCACGCCAGAGCCATTGCAAGTAAAGTTAGATTTCTATTGAACATTGTTTGACAATTAACCGATAACCTATAACCGTTAACCGATAACCGGAAAAATCACTCCTCCTGGAACCTGTTCAGTGTCTTATAGTAGCAGAGGATGAGGAGGGCGACGCCCACCGAGATGGCGGCATCGGCTAAGTTGAAGATGGGTTTGAAGAATTCAAAGGGCTCGTTGCTGCAGGGCAGCCAGTCGGGCCAGGTGAATTGAAAGTTGAAAGTTAAAAGTTGAAAGTTGACAGTTTCGCTGGCTGCGGGCACCCACTCGGGCCACCAAAAGCGCACAAGAGGGAAATAGAACATATCCACCACCTTGCCGCGGAACCACGGGGCGTAGCCTTCGAGGTCGGTGCCGAGCGTACATTGCGCCACATGCCCGTAACTGTCGGTGAAGAACTGTCCGTAGCAGACGCAGTCAACGATGTTGCCCAGAGCGCCGGCAATGATTAGAGCCACAACGACGACGAAACCCATCGTGACCCGGTTAAGCACCTTGTGGAGCATCCACGAGAAAGCACCCACTGCCACTATGCGGAAGATGGTGAGGAAGTACTTGTCGAAAATCTCCATTCCGTAGGCCATGCCATTGTTCTCGATGAACGACAGATAGAACCACGGAGTCACTTCCACACTCTCGCGCAGGGCGAAATGTGTCTTGACATAAATCTTGATAATCTGGTCCGCGATGACGACAAGTGCCACAATGGCCCAGACGGTAATAATCTTGTTTCTTCTCACTCAGAACAGGTTGGTTCTCCCCCATTGCTGAGGGAGAATTTTGCTTTAGAATCAGCGTCTCGCTTCCTTATCCTCCACATTGGTTGTGGCGTGCGGCACGGCGCGCAGACGTTCTTTCGGAATCAGTTTACCTGTGACACGACTGATGCCATAGGTTTTGTTTTCGATACGGATGAGGGCACCCTGGAGGCCTCGGATGAACTTCTCCAGACGGGAAGCCTTCAGACCCAGTTCCTCACGTGAAAGCGCCTCGGAGCCGTCCTCCATGTTCTTGTAGGTCGGCGCCGTATCTACGTCGGAGTTGTTGTTATTTGACATCCTCTCGCGGATAGATGCATACTGTTCGCGGGCTCCTTCGAGCTTCGCGAGGACGATTTCTTTGAATTCTGCCAATTCTTCGTCGGAATAGCGTACTTTCTGTTCGTCTGCCATAGTCTTTAGAGTTTAGATATTGTGGTTATGATAATATAAGTTAGAAAAGGTTCCCCCAGGCGACCGGTTTTGGCCGCTTGGAGGAAGTTTGTTTATTTCTTGTGTATCTCGGCGCGCAGGCTGTAGCCGTCCATGTCGAAGGTGACTGCGTCGGCGGCTACCTCACCCACAGTGAGGCTTACGGCAAGCACCTGGTCGGCGATGTAGTTGTTGAACTGACGCACAGCCTCGTCGGTCTCGGGATTGCTCTCAAGCACCACGATGATGCGATCGGTGATTTCGAAACCGGCCGACTTGCGCTGGTTCTGTATGCGCTTGATGAGTTCGCGGGCCGTACCTTCGCGTTTCAAGTCTTCGCTGATCTGGATATCAAGGGCTACGGTCACACGGCCTTCAGAAGCCACGTTCCATCCGGGCATGTCCTCCGAGATAATCTCCACGTCGGAGGTCAGAATCTCTACCGTCGTGCCTTCAAGGTCGAAACTTACCTTGCCGGACTGTTCGAGGGCCGCAATCTGCTCCTGAGCGAGGTCGTTCAGGGCGGCAGCGAGGCTCTTCATGAGTTTGCCGTACCGCTTGCCGAGTTCGCGGAAGTTGGGTTTGACGCGCTTCACAAGCACATGGTCGTTTGAGTCGGCAATCTTGAGCTCCTTCACGTTGACCTCGTTGAGGATGAGTTCCTTCATCGCAATTACATCGTCGTGCTGTTCCTGATCCACTGCGGGGAAGAGAATCGTCTGCAGGGGCTGACGCACGGGGATGTTGACCTTCTTGCGGATCGAGAGCACCAGCGAGGTAACCTGCTGGGCCAGGGCCATCTTGCGTTCGAGGGCCTGGCTGCTTTCGCCGGCTGTGGGGAAGTCGGAAAGGTGGACGCTGGCGTGGCTGTCGCGTCCGCTCACAGCATTGAGGTCTGTGAAGAGGAGGTCGCTGTAGAAGGGCGCGATGGGCGCCATGAGCTTGGCCACCGTCTCCAGACAAGTATAGAGCGTCTGGTAGGCTGCCAGCTTGTCGTCGGTCATCTCGCCGCGCCAGAAACGCGCACGGTTCAGACGCACGTACCAGTTGGAGAGGTTATCGCACACAAACGTCTGGATGGCACGGCCTGCGAGTGTGGGCTCGTAGTCGTTGTAATCCTTCTCGACCTCGCGGATGAGCGACGAGAGCGACGACAGAATCCACTGGTCGATCTCCGGACGCTTGGCAACGGGAATCTCAGCCTCGCTGCCCGTGAATCCGTCCACGTTGGCATAGAGGGCAAAGAAGGAATAGGTATTATAGAGCGTGCCGAAGAACTTGCGCTTCACTTCCTCCACGCCCTCGGGGTCGAACTTCAGGTTGTCCCAGGGCGAGGCATTGGTAATCATATACCAGCGCAGGGGGTCGGAGCCAAACTGTTCGATGGCGCCGAAGGGGTCGATACCGTTGCCCTTGCGTTTCGACATCTTCTCACCGTTCTTGTCAAGCACGAGACCGTTGGAAATGACGGCCTTATAGGCCACCGAGTCGAACAGCATCGTGGCGAGCGCATGCAGGGTATAGAACCATCCGCGGGTCTGGTCCACACCCTCGGCGATGAAGTCGGCAGGATATACGGTGCCGTTATCCAGCAGTTCCTTGTTCTCGAAGGGATAGTGAATCTGGGCATAGGGCATGGCTCCCGAATCGAACCACACGTCGATGAGGTCGGTTTCGCGTTTCATGGGTTTGCCTGAGGGCGAAACGAGCACAATATCGTCCACATAGGGACGGTGCAGGTCGATCTTGTCATAGTTCTCGCGGGTCATCTTGCCGGGCTCGAAACCGAGGTCGCGGTAGGGATTCGACTTCATCAGACCGGCCTTGACCGATTTCTCAATCTCGGCATACAGTTCCTCGACCGAACCGATGCAGATTTCCTCGCGGGTGTCGCGGTTGCGCCAGATGGGCAGCGGAGTACCCCAATAGCGAGAACGCGAAAGGTTCCAGTCGTTGAGGTTCTCGAGCCATTTGCCGAAACGTCCCGTACCGGTTGCCTCTGGTTTCCAGTTGATGGTGCTGTTCAGTTCCATCATCCGTTCGCGGCAGGCCGAGGCGCGGATGAACCATGAGTCGAGGGGATAGTAGAGCACCGGCTTGTCCGTACGCCAGCAGTGGGGATAGTTGTGCACATGCTTCTCGATGCGGAAGGCAAGGCCTGCCTTCTTCATCTCCAGACTGAGGATTACATTCAGGTCGTCGGCCTTCTCCGAGGCCTCGCGGTCCCACTTTCCGTCCTTGTTGAACTCAGGCGAATAGGAATTCTTCACATAGTCGCCTGCATGCTGACTGTAAGCCTCCACGTTGACACATCGGGCCACGAAGTTGCTGTCCAGTTCGTCAATCTCGTAATACTTGCCCTGCAGGTCAACCATCGGGCGGGTCTCGCCTGCCTTGTTGATGAGATAGACGGGCGGGATATTGGCGGCATTGGCCACACGGGCGTCGTCGGCACCGAAGGTATTGGCGATGTGCACGATACCGGTACCGTCCTCGGTGGTCACATAGTCGCCGGGGATGACGTGGAAGGCGGCCTCCTCCATTTCCACAAAGACATCTTTGCCGTTCTCGGCAGTGAACACCTTGTCGGGATGGGATTCAGCATACTGCTTCACGAAGGGTGTGGCATTGTCGTCGAGCCGCTGCAGGGGTTTGATCCAAGGCATCAGCTGCTCATAATGCAGCCCCAGCAGGTCTTCGCCGGTCATGTGGTCGATGATGCGGTAGGGCACGGGAGCTTTGGCTCCCTTCTTGTCGCCCTCGGCCACAGCTTTCATGATGGCTTCATAGCCGGCCTTCACCTCTTCCGTGGTCTGCACCTCGCCCTCGGGCTTGAAGTACGACTTCACCAGATCCTCGGCAAGAATCATGGTGAGGGGTTCGTCGGTATACGTGTTGTAGCTCTGGAGGGCAACATATTTGATCTTGGGACCCACACAGAGTGAAGTGTTCGAGGGCAGTGTCCACGGTGTGGTCGTCCATGCCAGGATAACGGCCTTGCCCCACTCGTTCCAGGCGGCCTTGCCGTCCTTAAGAGTGAAGATGGCCGTAGCCGTCGTGTCCTTCACATCGCGGTAGCAGCCGGGCTGATTGAGCTCGTGGCTCGAAAGACCCGTTCCGGCAGCGGGCGAATAGGGCTGGATGGTGTAACCCTTGTACAGCAACCCCTTCTTGTAGAGCTCCTTGAGCATCCACCAGAGGGTCTCAATATAACGGTTGTCGTAGGTGATGTAGGGATCGTTGAGATCGACCCAATAGCCCATTTTGTGGGTCAGGTCGGTCCATTCCTTCGTATATTTCATGACCTCGCGGCGGCACGTGGCATTGTATTCGGCCACCGAGATGGTCTTGCCGATGTTCTCCTTCGTGATGCCCAGCAGTTTCTCGACACCGAGTTCCACAGGGAGGCCGTGGGTGTCCCATCCGGCCTTGCGTTTCACCTGGAAGCCCTTCATGGTCTTGAATCGGCAGAAAGTATCCTTGATGCTGCGAGCCATCACGTGGTGGATGCCGGGCATGCCGTTGGCCGACGGGGGGCCTTCATAAAAGACGAACGACGGATGACCTTCACGCTCCGTGATACTGCGTCCGAACACATCGGCCGCATCCCAGCGTTTGAGGACCTCTTTGTTGATTTCCGAGAGGTCAAAATGATTGTATTCTGTGAATTTTTTCATTACCTGTAATAAATATATGGCCGCAAAGATACACAAAAACGGACAAAGTTCCAAATCTTTGCCCGTTTTTTTGATTATTTTAGACTATTTTTAGTTCATTTGAATGCCGGAGTGCCCAAAACGCACCGAAAACTTCCGGCTTCTTCTGCTCATGTCGGCTGCATTAATATTCATCCTCGTTGAAGAAAAAGTCTTCCTTCGAGGGATAGTCGGGCCAGAGGTCCTCGATGCTGTCATAAATATCGCCCTCGTCCTCGATTTCCTGCAGGTTTTCGATTACCTCAAGGGGGCAACCGGAACGTTGGGCATAATCTAGCAATTCTTCTCTTGTAGCGGGCCATGGAGCATCTTCAAGCTTTGAGGCCAATTCGAGTGTCCAGTACATATTATTAGTTTAGTGTTTAGAATTTAGTGTTTTGTTTAGAGTTTGGAGTTAATCGTTTTTGAAATTCATTAATTTCGGGCGCGAAGATACACAATTATTTTAAATATATATAACAGAAACCCGCTAATTAAGAAAATTTAATACAATTCAGAAGGAAACTGTGTAATGTTGCTTGTAAAAACGGGGTTTGCGGATGGCTAAACCATAAGAATAGAGATCCATTGTGACGGAAATTCCGTCGCAGTCGCAGATATAGTCCCAAAGCTCCTCAAGATGCTGTTTGGGCTGTATGCCGCGCACCCATACGATACCGTTGTCGGGAAGATGGGCTTCGAGCCAGGTCCATAGTTCGGAACTTGACATTCCTGCCGGCAAATCGTTGATTACAACCATCTCGGGACGGTAGTCTTCGGGGAACTCGGCGAGGGACCCTGTGAAGGTGACCTGTGCCTGACGCTTATCCCCCACCCAGGAAAAATCCCGGTGGAACTGTGCGCGCATCGCATCGGAAGCCACTGACCGGATGCGGTTGCGGCTGTCCTGAAGCACGAGGGGCAGGAGTGTGTAGCCGCCGTCGCTCTCGATCTCGAGAATCTCGTGGGCACGGAAACGGTTGGCGAGACGGAATAGCAGATAGGCCACCTTGAGGGGGACGGGTGCCTTGCGGTTGTCGCGATAGGTTCGCCTCATGCGCTGGTAGGCGTAGTAGGGAGTCTTCTCCTCGATGACCTCGGTGATGATGGAATAGGCAAAGGGCGAATGTACGCCAAAACCCTTACGGTGCCGCAGTTTGCGCATCGAGAGGGAGAAGTATTCCTTGAGTTTCTTCTGTGGTTTCACCATTGGACAATTTGACTATTGGACCATTTGACTATTGGACAATTTCTCTATTGGACGGTTTCT
>Ga0326514_10002295_pt1 | contig 12205 bp, 16 predicted proteins | sample 3_2548_0518_D_FD_203653 | JGI IMG/M metagenome (GOLD analysis project Ga0326514, IMG submission 203653) | Bovine rumen microbial communities from UC Davis, California, United States - 3_2548_0518 | ecosystem: Host-associated > Mammals > Digestive system > Stomach > Rumen | place: USA... | reverse complement strand
ACCTATGATGACCACTTCGCCGCGACCACTGTGGCCGGGTATTTGTCGCAGAACTGGGATTTGGAAGTCAAGGTTGAACCGCTGTACCTGTACGCCATGACGAACATCGATGCGAAAAAGCTGTTGGACGCAATCTTCAAAAAAGACGATTCGGAATCGTCCACCGGCGACTGATAACGCAGAACGGGGCGCAGAACGCGCCCTGTTTTTGCGCAGAACGGCAGAAAGTCGCAGAAATTCGCAGAACGGAAATTTTCGCAGAACGCAGAAAGGCGCAGAACGGGAGGCGTCAGATCGGAAGTCGAGCGACGAAGTATGAATTTATGACAACTAATTAGTCTGTCTAAGTATTAATACCCGCTAACAGGTAGACTATACCCCTGCCGCCCCTGCCTTCAATCCGTGGAAGGTGCAACCCGCAACCCCTCAAATGCTATTACAGCCCCGTAAACGGCCTTTTTAGCGGCTTTACACGCCTGCCCTATACCATTGTTAGGGTAAAATTAGACGCGCTGTAAAGGGTCTTTACGGGCGTTATACGACGTTTGATATTATCGGGCTGTATTCGCCGGGGCTATGGTACTATCCGAGGGCATTATAAAAGCCCCTGCAAGGGACTGTAAACCGCTTGCAAGGGGCGCGGCGTATATCCGATAATGTCCAGGGGCGCGGCGGCTGTATAGGGCCGTCCAGGGGCTGTAATGAGGTCATGAAAAAAGCCGGGGTATTATCCCCGGCTAAACAGTTTGAGTTTACCACGCCCCCCGCGGCCCGTCCAGTGATTTATAAGTCGGTCAATTTCATTTTGATCATACATCGGCAGCTTATACAAGTCTTTCCCGCGCGGCGTGATATAATAACCAAAACCGTATTGAGGCAAATTCTCGCAACCTGCAACGTCCATTAACACCCGACTTTCGGCTTTAGCGTTGCAACGCAAGCATAACCGCGCGGTAAAATTTTCCCTAATTTCAGTTGGAATAATATTTGCTTTAGGGACTTGCGTTGCAAGTATCACATGAACACGGGCGGCGCGGCCCTCGGACGTTAAACGCATTACAGCGCGGTAACAGTCCCGCCCGCCGTTTTTGTACACGTTCGCCCATTCATCGATTATAACGTAAATGTCCGACCCCGTGTAAAGGCGTTGCCGCTTGCGTTCCATTTCAGTATAACGCGCGTCCATAATATTTACAGCTTGCATTAATGCCGCCGTCCAGGCTTTAGGGTCAAATCCTTTAGCATGGGTTATAGTGTGAGGCAAATTAGCATACGGCGCTAATTCAACCCTTTTAGGATCTATCAATATAAAGCCGATATCGCAAGGGGCTTTTAATAATGCCGCTTGAATAATGCCATTAATTACAACCGATTTACCCGATCCTGTCGCCCCTGCTATCAACAAATGCGTTTGTTGTAGCATGTCCGCATATAGTCTTGAATATTCCCCACCAGGCGTTTGCCATGTTCTAATCATTGTTTACACCCCCCATTGCAATTTCATAAAGTTCATTATAACGCGGGTCCTCAGTTGCCTTGTAAGCTGTCGAATGTTCTACAAACAATACAAATTCATTTTCCGAGCAACCCTTGCAATTGACGCAATGTTGGTTTTTATCAAAACCGCATTTGCAAACATGAACGGATTTACCGGCGGCCTTTAGCATATCATAGGTATTTATGATATAATCGCAATGACCAAAGTTGAAACCGCAACCGGGAATTATGGACTTTACAATGTTGATATTATCCAAATCGTCAAACGCATTTTCCGCAACCGGATTTTTTGTATACGTCCAAAATTTGCAACCCTTGCAAGCCTTTACAATTTCACGCCATGCCATGATATAATCAATACCGATAAAGTCCCCGGCCGCGTGAATTCGGCAAAGGGTTATACCGTCCGCGTGAATTTGCGCGATAATGGCGCGGGCCATGAAATCAACATATTCCCTTGCAATAATGGTTCGAATTGCAAGCGCATTAACTGTTGATGACATCTTATAAAATCCGGTTTGAGCGTAGCAACCTTGACAGTTGCAAACACAAGTCCCCTTGACAGTTACCGCGTTACCATTAATAACCGCGTTATATTCAATGTTCCCGGCAAGCGTTGAAAATGTCCATACACCCTTGCCGAGTTTGGCGTTACCATTAATAAGCAATGGCGCAATCCACCCGAGCGGGGAAAGAATTTTCCCGGCCTTGAATTCAATACCACGGGCCGCGTAAATTTCTTTCTTTGTCATGATAAAAACCCCCTTAAAAAATGTTGTTGTGTTCCTTTGGATTGATTATATGATACACCAAATATTTGTATTTGTCGATATCGGAATATACACCAAACATTTGTATTGATATTTGTGCAATATACACCAAATATTGGTTGTTGACAATACCTGTTATTTGGTGTATCATTTAATAGCAATATGATTTAAAGGGGGTTTGTCCAGTATGATTTCATTCGATCCATTATTTGCAACGCTTGAAAAGCGCAAACTAACGATTTACTCATTACAGCGCGCCGGGTTAATAGGTGGTGGGACGGTTGATAAAATCCGATCCAATAGTCCAGGCGTAACGCTTGAAACAATCAACAGAATTTGCAATTATTTGCACGTCAAGCCAAATCAAATCTTTTCATTTACACCCGATCCAACGCAACCCGATTGAATTAACCCTCGGATATTTCCGAGGGCTTTTCTTTTGTCCAGGCGCGGCCCGTGGCAATGTCCAGGGCATACACCCGCCCCGCGTCGATCAATCCGAGGGACGGCACCGGCGTTAGCTGTACAGCGTCCAGGGCTTGCAAGGGCGGCTCCGGGGCCTGTACAGCTATTCTATTCATCTACACCATAGGTAGTATTTATATACTATCAGTCTATGCTATTGGTGTATGAATGTACACCATAGGTAGTATTTATATAGGCTGTGTCAGTACTGGACGGACATAATAGGTAATGTGTCCGTGTGGGAGGGAAAAGTAACTCTCATGGTTACAACGACAACTCAAAAACCCGAACATTCTACCGCATTACAGCCGATAATGTTCGGGTTTTTCTATGCATATTTCCTGTATATGGACTGTATAATAGGCATAGCCTATATCATATGGCAGGGATATAGGTATAGGTTATTTAAACGGGCTGTATCTATTCGCGAAAGAATGCTTTTGCGAATAGATGTATTCATGTCAAGCGGATCAGCTTGACACCCCTGGGGGAATAGGGGCAGGGGCAGGATTTGGGGCGGGTTAGTATTTCACCATCCGCGAGAGGAAAAAACGGGGTATAAATCGACCACTGGCAGCGGCGAAAGCGCCCCAAAATCGCATAATAAACCCATAACAAAACACAAATACTGATGTCGAATTTCGGTCATAATTGGCCTTGTAAAAAGTAAAAACCCTTATATATTTTTTACTTTTTACAAAACGCAGAAATGCCAAAGCGTTATGTTAAGTGTGGGGGGGACAGAATCCCCCCACACACATAACACTTTGCGAGCTTTCACGACTTTTTACGCGGGGAAAGAGTTTTTACAAGGCGGGGGAGAAGAAGGTTGACGAGAATGGGTTTTGTGAATATAATATCAGCGCAAATAACGGAGGTGGATATGGACATTCAGAGCCTTGTCCGCGAATTGCGCGAAAAAATCAAAAAACAGCCCTATGGGTACAGTGGGTATGAGGGGATGTTCAACGCCTGTAAGCTGCTGATCCGTGAGGACTTCGCCGCAGGGTTGGATGGTTTGCGTTGGCTGTCGGCGCAGATCATGGCCTGTATGCCCGTGATGGCTACGACGAATATGGCAGAGGTTGGTCTGCTGTTCGCGTTGCATAAGTCCGTCCTGCTGGCTGCTGCGCCTTATGATTTTGACAGTTTTTTACTGTATGTCGAGTGGAACAGGGAGCCGAGCAAGAAGTTTTACGCGCCAAGGAGGAAACAACTAAAGGTTGTCGTGGATGCCTTGCAGGACTTGTCCGATGACAAGCTGGACTTGTTGGCTATCTCGATGCCGCCAGGAGTAGGCAAAAGCACGTTGGCGATATTCTACATGACGTGGTTGGCTGGAAAGTACCCTGATTCTCCGATCCTGACAGGATCACATAGCAATAGTTGGGTTCGCGGGGCTTATGACGAATGTCTGCGTATCATGGACGCGAACGGGGAATACCTGTGGCATGACGTGTTTCCTGGCGTTCAGGTAAGCAGCACGAACGCGAAGGACTGTCGTATCGACCTTGGCAAGCGCAAGAGGTTTGAATCCTTGCAGTTCACGTCGATTGGCACGGGCAACGCTGGTTTGTACAGGGCCATGCAGCTTTTGTATTGTGATGACCTTGTAAGCGGGTCAGAGGTAGCGCTGTCGAAGGACAGGTTGGACAAACTGTGGGGGATATACACGACTGACCTACGGCAGAGGAAACTTGGCGACAGGTGCAAAGAGTTGCACATTAGCACTCGCTGGTCTGTGTACGACGTTGTTGGCCGATTGGAGATGGAGTACGGGGACAACGACAGGGCACGGTTCATTACGATGCCAGCTATGGACGAGAAGGACGAAAGCCTTTGGGACTACCCCTATAACCTTGGGTATTCAACAAAGACATTAAGGGAACAGCGGGAAGTCATGGACGATGTGGACTGGCGTGCGCTGTTTATGAACCAGCCCATTGAGCGTGAGGGGCTGCTGTACAGCACGGATGAACTGCGGCGGTACTTTGAACTGCCTGACGGTGAGCCTGACGCGATTATAGCGGTGTGCGACACGAAAGACAGGGGCGTTGACTACTTTGTGATGCCCGTGGCCTATCAGTTCGGGCCTGACTTCTACATCGACGGCGTGATTTGTGACAATGGGAACCCGGACATTGTAGAGCCAAGGTTGGTGAACATCTTGGTGGATCGCGGTGTGCAGCTTGCCCGTTTTGAGAGCAATCAGGCGGGTGGGCGCATTGCTTCAAGCGTCCAGGAGAAGGTCAAGGAGGCTGGCGGCAGGTGCAAGATCACCACGAAGTACACGACAGCCCAAAAAGAGACAAAAATCATTGTCAATTCGCCGTGGGTGAAGGAGCATTGTCTGTTCAAGGACGATTCCGTGATAAAGAACGACAAGGAATATCGGCGGTTTATGCAATTCTTGTGCGGATGGACGATGGTTGGGAAGAACAAGCACGACGATGTGCCTGACGGCATGGCCCAGCTTGCGGAATTTGTGCAATCCTTCGCTATGAACAAGGTTGAAATTGTCAAAAGACCGTTTTAGGGCAAAAGAAAAAGGCGCTTCTGGTACAAGCGCCTTTTGTGTTCAACGGATCAGCAATTTTATGGCTAATCACATTGTCGCTAACACAGGAGTATTGTACCATTAGAGAATTTATATGTCAAGTGGTTTTTCAATATAAATTTTCATTATGTCAAGCTAAAATACTTGACATAACTTTTGTTTTGTGATAGTATACTGTTAGATAGAACTATGGAGGCCCATTATGCTGACTGAAAAAGAAGTCGCGGCGATCAACTCCTGGCTCGATAAGGGCTTTGAGATTGAGATTTACCGCAAGCCTGACGGAACCCTGAATATCAAGACCGTTCGGAAGAAGCGGCTGGTTGTGGAATAACAGATAACCCCACGCTGAAAGGTCAGCGGGGAAGTGGAGAAGGCTCCAATGTGCAAATAACGCACGTTGGGGTCTTTTAATTTTTGGATTCGGAGGGAGTGAAAGCGCATGGACGATGAGAGCAATGTGTCCACGCTTACGAGGGTGATTTCCAATGACCTGTTCGGGCGGTTGGACATCTATGCGTCCTCCGATGAGATTACCGCTGAGAACGTGGTGGAAGAACTGAACACGGCGCTGCCGTATCACGTTCAGAATCTTTTGCAAGAGGATTTCCTGTACTGGTATCGGCGCAATGTGCAGCCGATATTGAATCGGCATAAGGAAGTCCGGCCTGAAATTCTGAACATCGTGCAGGAAAACCACGCGGAGGAGATTGTCGCCTTTAAGAACGGCTACTTCCTGACACAGCCCGCGTTCTATACGGCGCGGCGCGAGGGTGTACAGGACAAGGTGGACAAGCTGAACGAGTTCCTTTACCGAAGCTACAAGCAAGTGGCTGACGATAAGGTTGTGAACTGGTTCCACACAGTCGGCAAGGGCGTTCTGTACGTGGAGCCGGACAGGGACAATGACCCTGATACCCCGATTCACTGTTATGCCTTAGACCCGCGATCCGCTTTCGTGGTGTATTCGCTGAGACCCGGCAACGAGCCTGTCATGGGCGTGAACATGGTCGTATCGGACGGCATTGCGAAGTTCGACGTGTTCACGAAGGACAGCGTGTATCACCTGACGGGCGGCGCAACCGGGCGGTTGATGACTTCACAGGTAAACAGCGACTTCCTTGCGACGGCTGTCTCCGTGGACAGTGTGGAGCCGAACGCGCTGGGGCTGATCCCGATTATCGAATACCGTTACAACAGTGTGAACATGGGCGCGTTTGAAGCGGTGCTGCCTCTGTTGGACGAGATCAACAACATCCAGTCGAACCGGGCAGACGGCATAGAGCAGTTCATACAAAGTCTGTTGGTGCTGGTGAACTGCGAACTGCCGGATGGCAAGTCCTCCCGCGACGTTCGGGACAAGGGCCTTATTGAACTGAAGTCCATCGGTGAAAACAAGGCCGAGTTAAAGATATTCAGTGAGCAGCTTGACCAGACGCAGACCCAGGTGTTGGTGGACAACCTGTATGAACAGGTTCTTCGGATATGCGCAATGCCGAGTTCCACCAAGGGTGGTTCGTCCACTTCGGACACTGGAGCCGCTGTATTGGCCCGCGACGGATGGTATCAGGCCGATTGTGCCGCCCGCAACTGCGGCGACCTGTTCAAAGAGAGCAATAAGCAGTTTGACAGGATATTGGTCAAGATATTGCAGCAACGCGGACTGTTGGACATCGACCTGAACGACTTTGAATTGAACCTGGTGCGGAATGAAACCGCAAACATCCAGAGCAAGGCCCAGGCGTTCAATACGATGCTGGCAAGCGGTCTGCATCCCGAACTGGCGGCTTACAAGTCGGGCATCTCCAATGACCCTGTGGCCGATATGAAGATGAGCGACAAGTATCTTCGGATGATCTGGGGAGACCCGGACAAGGCGGATGAGGTTGAGCAGCAGACCAACGGGCAGGGCGAAGCGGAGATCATCGAAAGGGACAGCGACAACGGCGAGGATGAAACGGGTGGTTCCGTATGACGATTCTCCCGATTGACGAGATCAACGCCTTAGAGGACAAGCTGAAGCCCCACTTCAACGACGAGGGCAAGATCAAGTCAAGACAGGACGCAGAGGACATCATAGACGAGTTGCTTGACCTGTTCCTGCTGTCCTACGCCAACGGTGCTACTGCAACCAACACCGAACTCGGAACGGCTGAAATGCCCTCTGTAGACGCTGTGGACGCGGCTGTGTACGCGCCTGTAGCTGGCGAAACGTGGCGTGACCGCGTGATGGGCTACTACGACAGCGGCGGTACGCTGTACGACATACGGCGCATAGCTGAAACGGACGCGACGAGGATATACAACCAAGGAGCCGTTGATGCAGTTGTTGCGAACGGGCTTCAAGGCTCCACTTCAAAGCGTTGGCAGACGATGGAAGATGACCGTGTACGTGACACTCACTCGTACCTTCAAGGTATGGTGGTTCCGTTTGGCGAGAGATTTTATTCGTATGACGGTGACAGTGCTGAATATCCGGGCGGGTTCGCCCTCCCTGAGAATAACATTAACTGTCGTTGCGTGGTTGAAATAATCCGAGGGTGACTCCTGGCGGGGTATGCTCCCGCCACCCTCTCTTAGAGAAAGAGAGGTAACACCCATGAATGAAGTATGGAAAGACGTTGTTGGTTACGAAGGACTGTACGAAGTAAGCAATAGTGGAAAAGTAAGAATGCTTAGAAACGGCAATAGTCATTATATGGCAGAGAAGCGTTGTCAAAAGAATAACAAAGGATATTTAACGACAATGCTTTCCAACAAAGACCGTTCAAGGAAAAGATGGTTGGTTCATAGATTGGTTGCTATAGCGTTCTTGCCAAATCCTAACAATTACCCATACATCAATCACAAAGACGAGAACAAAGAGAATAACTCTGTTGATAATCTTGAATGGTGTGACAATAGATACAATGTTCTTTATTCTTTGGAAAGGCATGAAAGAGCAACGCCAAACACAAGAAACGGGAAGCGAAAGCATATGAGAGTTATTCAATGCACGATGGACGGAGAAGTGATTAGAGAATGGGAAAACGCAAGGGAAGTATTCCGCGAAACAGGAATGAGCGATTGTAGCGTTACGTCCTGTTGTCTGGGAAAAAGAAATATGGCTTATGGTTATAAATGGCGTTATGCCATTTGAATAACAGCGGTAGGGAAACCGCTTTAACAACACGCGAACGTGATGAAAACACGGTAAAAAACGGAAAACAGAGCGGAGAGACCGCCTAAACAAACGGAGGTTTAAGAGCATGGATGAAAATACCGTTGTCACTTCCGCTACCACGGATGCTACCCCTGATGTGGAACAGACTGAAACCGTAAAGACTGAACCTGTCAAGACCGATAAGGCCGATACTGCCGAGGTCGAAAAGCTGAAAAGGCTGCTATCCAAGGCAAACAGCGAAGCGGCTTCCTACAAGGAACAGCTTCGAGCCAAGCAGACCGAAACCGAACGCGCCGAGGCCGAACGCGCTGAACAGGAACAGGCCATGCGGGAAGAACTGGAAACGCTGCGCAAGGAGAAGCGCGTCAGCGACTATACAGGTAAATGCCTTGCGCTGAACATGGACGCTGAACTTGCTGGCAAGACCGCTAACGCGCTTGCGGATGGCGACATGGATTCCGTGTTCGACTGCCTGAAAGCGTTTGTTGAGGCGACCACAACCCGCCTGAACAACGAAGCACTGAACCGTCAGCCGGGACTTTCGGCTGGCACACCGCCCACGACGAATACCACCGTGGACAAAGACTATGAGGATATGCGCCGTTGGATGGGCGCTCCTCCAAGACGATAACACAAAGAAAGGATGATTGAGTATGGCGACTACTGTCACCGCTCCCGTGACCAACACGATTGGTCTTGCCAGTCGGTATCTGCCGATTCTGGATGAAATTTACAAGTATGGTTCCCTCTCCTCCCTGCTGGACACCGCGAATGAGCGCGTCCGCTGGATCGGCGCTAAGACCGCCAACATCTTCACCATCGACCCTGTTGGCCTGGGCAACTACAGCCGCAACGCGGGCTTCATTCCCGGCGACGTGAATGGCTCCTGGGTTCCCTACACCATCGAGATCGACCGCGGGCGCAGCTACATGGTTGACGTGATGGACAACGACGAGTCCGTAGGCATGGCCTTTGGCTCCCTGGTGGGCGAGACCGAGCGCACCGAGGTCGTTCCCGAGCTGGACGCCTACCGTTTCGCCAAGTACGCTGGCGCCGCTGATGCTTCCCAGAAGATCACTGGCACTCTGGCGACTGGCGCTGCGACTGTGGCTGCGATTCAGACCGCCGAGGCGGCTCTGGACGATGCCGAGGTTCCCTATGAGGGCCGTGTTCTGTTCGTGTCTCCCGGCACGTACAAGAACCTGAAGGACGGCATCACCCGCTTCACCGAGAACGGCGATCCGAACGTCAATGGTCGGGTTGAGATGTACGATGATATGCGTATCATCCGCGTGCCCGCCGGTCGGTTCAATACCGCCGTGACGCTGAACGCTCCCACCACTTCCTCTGCTGTGGGCGGCTACACCACCTCTGGTCAGGCGATCAACTTCATGATCATTCATCCGAGCGCCACGCTCCAGGTCGTGAAGCACGTCGTGCCTCGCGTGTTCAGCCCCCAGGTGAATCAGGAGGCCGATGCCTGGAAGTTCGACTACCGCATCTATCATGACTGCTGGGTGCTGAACAACAAGAAGAAGGGCATTTATGTCCACTCTGTCAGCTCTACCTAATGGCTGTTGTGCATAACCCTGACGGCTCTATCACGGTGGGTATCATCCCGGAGCCGAAGGAAGAAGCGAAGGAACCCGCCCCTGTCAAACGGGGCGGGAAAGCCGTGAAAAAGTAAGAAAGGAGTGCTGACGGATGACCACCGAAGAAAAGCTGGCGATGGTGAAAACCATCATGGGGCCGGACGCGCCGGACGATGATACCATATCGTCCTACCTGACCCTTGCCAAGACCGAGATTCTCCAATGGCGGTTCAGCTACAACCCGGACGATATGCCCGATGATGTACCCGCCGCCTATGAGATGACGCAGGTGTACGCCGTGGTCAACGGCTTTACCCAGCGCGGCCTTGAAGGTCAGAGCGTTTCCATCGAAAACGGCATCCATCGGCACTTCGACTTTACGGACATGACCCGGTACATCAGGCAGAATGTCATTGCCTACGCAAAGGTGTGATGGCCGATGGCGAGGATGTGTTTTCGGAACAAGCAAGTGTTCTGGTATGCGCTGTATGCCGGGACTGTTGAACAGTATGACGAATACGGCAATCAGAACGGGACATCTGCATCTTACGGGAATCCTGTTCAGACCAGCGGCAACATCTCACCCGCGAAGGGCGACGTTGTGACAAGGCAGTTTGGCGACGATGACAGATACGACAAGGTGATTGTTACAGGCGACAGGGACACCCCGATTGATGAATACGCGGTGCTGTGGATAGACACGGTTCCCGAACTCGACGAAAACGGCGCACTGAAAGTCAACGCTGACGGCGAGATCGTGACCCCGTGGGACTACATCGTGCGAAAAGTCGGGCGCGGGTTGCCGAACTACGGCAGCACTGTGATAGCGGTAAGCAAGGTGACTGTCGCGTGAATAAGACGATTACCATTGACATCTTTGACTCGGCAAGTATTGATGATGCCATTGAAGCTATACGCGATTATTCGGTATGGGTGCAACATAAGACCGATGAACTGCGTGAGCGCATTGCTGAACTGATAAGCAACCAAGCGCAAGCGGTTTTCAATTCATCCGTTGCCGATAATGGCTTCATGGTGATTAATGGGAACCCGGTTGATGATACGCGGTTCGGTGAAGTCACCGTTACTGTTCAGCCAGAGGGCGACAACACGACGGTTATCATAGCGAACGGCAAGGATGCCGTGTTCATGGAGTTCGGCGCTGGCGTGTACTACAACGGAGCGGTTGGAAGTTCCCCGAACCCTTGGGGTACGGATTTGGGCTTCACCATCGGCAGCTACGGCAAGGGAAACGGCAGGAAAGAAGTTTGGGGCTACCGTGGAGAGGATGGAGAGATTCATCTAACACATGGCGCACCCGCCTCCATGCCGCTGTACAGGGCCGTACAGAGCGTTTCAAGGGATATTGCGAGAATAGCGCGGGAGGTGTTTAGGACAGCATGATTGACGTTGAATCCAAGGTCTTTCAGAAGTGCGCGGACGCTTTTCGTGCCGCATATCCCAACGGCTTTATCGCTGGCGAGTATGTGTCCCAACCGCCCAAGTTCCCAGCCGTGATGGTGGTGGAGATGGACAACAACATTGATGAACGTGCCATGGACAACGGCAACGTCGAAAATGCCGTGAACGTGATGTACCAAGTGGACGTATACTCCAACCTCAACACCGGGAAGAAAGCCCAGGCCAAGGCGATTATCGCGCTGATAGACAACGTATTGGCGCAACACCGCTTTGTTCGGACTTTCTGCAACCCCATTCAGAACATGAACGACGCGACGATTTACCGCATGACAGCGCGTTATCGCCGCAGGATTACCGACACAGAAACTATGTAAGGAGGAATGACAAAATGGCGATTGCGACCATTGGTTCCCATTTCATGCAGGGTACCGGCACCGGCACTTTGACTTGGGCCGAGTTGTTCAAGTTCAAGACCGATCCCACGCTGATTGATGCCCCGGAACTGCTGGACACCACCACCCAGGCCGACCATGCCCGGACTTCTATCTTCGGTCTGGCGGCGAACGACAGCAAGCAGTTCACTTGCAACTACGATTCTGATGTGTACGACACCATCAAGGGCTTGGAGGGCCAGGAACTGAACCTGTCCATGTGGTTCGGTGACACTTTCGACAGCGCCACCAACACCTACACCCCCACTGGCAGCTTCGGCAAGTTCACTGGAAAGGGCTACCTGTAC
>Ga0326514_10002293_pt1 | contig 12209 bp, 28 predicted proteins | sample 3_2548_0518_D_FD_203653 | JGI IMG/M metagenome (GOLD analysis project Ga0326514, IMG submission 203653) | Bovine rumen microbial communities from UC Davis, California, United States - 3_2548_0518 | ecosystem: Host-associated > Mammals > Digestive system > Stomach > Rumen | place: USA... | reverse complement strand
TTTAATGCCAGATGTAATTGACCCAAATGTGGTGTTTGTTCACGGGCATACTCACGCTGACACCAAACTATCACGATTTGATTATAATGACCAGAGTTATATTCAAAACTGTGTTTGTTGGGATGCGTGGTATAGACCAGTAAATGTTAATGAGCTGGAGAAATGTGAGTAAAGTCATAAATACATTATGATTGACCCACAAATGTATCTTGACATAGCAGCTAATAACATTGACCCAATGGTTTTTGAATTTGACGATTTGGGTGATGGTCCTGGCCCTATGCTTGGTGGAATGGGAGTGAAAATCACTGGGACTTATAACGGACAACCATTTAGTGTAAACCGTGGTCCTTGTGTTCGCTACCAACAAATGAAAACTGCCGAAGAAATAGAGGCAGAAAGACAAGCCGAGATAGAAGCAGAACAAGCAAGAATTAAATTAGAATATGAAAGATGGACTAATATATTCCAGACTAACCATTATACAACTGATTTGAATTTCATTTTTGGAAAATTGAATAAAGAACAGTTGAAATGGGTAAAACATATTCTTGATACTGACGAAGATGCGACATATATTTACGCAGGTTCAAAAGATAGAAGTGAGTTTTTGAGTATAAACGATGTTTGTGCCCATGTAACGAAATCTAAAATTAAGAATGGTAAACTTGAATGTGAAATAGAATTTGATTTTACCGACCCTGGTGTAAAACTATTCCGCAACTTACAGAATGGTTTCAAACCAAAACTAAATCTAAACACAGTTTTAGATTATGACATTAAAAATCCAACTAAACAAAACTTAAAATTCATTTGTTTGGAGTTTCTATGATAATTAAACGGAACGAATTTACATCACTCATTGAAAATGGTATAACCAAAGAAGAAAAGAAGTTGCTCAATAATGTGGCTGGTTTAAGGCCACATTTTGTTGTATTATTATCCTTGCTAGTAGATTATTGGAGTGAATCGTGGGTGAATTACACGAACCATCAAGAACCCAGTGTTCAAGTTTCAATAGAACCATTTATTCCTGAAAACATTAAACAGTATTATACAAACTTGACTGCAAATAAACTCAGATGGAATTTCTCCAAAGTACCACTACATTTAATTCAACAGTATTGTACAGAATTACGCAAGAATATGTTCCAGTATTTAATGGAACATAAAGATGCAGTAAATTGGGATGAAATCTATTTACACAAAATCATTGAAAATATACTTAGAATTACTAAATTGAATATAGATGATTTTTCGTAACTTATTTAATAAGATTAAAAAAGAAACAGAACCCAAAAAGATGAATTTGGGGGTTCGTATTGTTGAGTTAGCCCGAGAACTCAACTGCTTATATGTTAATGAACGAAACCAAATTGGCATTACATCAGGCATTATTTATTTCAGTGATAAACCATATATTCCAACTAAATCATTGTGGTTTAATGCTATGAAAAGTTTTTATGCAGTTATTGGATATGTTGAAAATGAAAAACAATACAAACTGGTTTTTAAAAATTTTTATTGTTGCCCTAAAGAAGAAATGACTACTGAACGATATTTTACAGATTATGAAAAATTTAAACACGAATATATCAAATGTTTAAATGCGTATCATAAGTATTTGAATGATTATTTAATAAACAAAGCCAACGAAGATTTCAAATGACTAAAACTAAACGAGAATTAGATGAATTATTACAGAAATCCCGTAAATGGTGTAAAGTCTATATGGGCTTTTCTTCATTTGAGTATTGTAAAGAAATAAAAAAATATGAAAACATTTTAACATATATTTTAGTAACAGAGAATACTGTTGAATTTTCATGTCAATTAGTTGGTGCTGTAACAAGAAATGTTTTAATTGAAAGAACTTTTAAATTTGAAAACATACCAAATAATAATTTCATTGACTGGACTCTTTCACAAGCAAAAATTACATTTATGAAAGGGTTAGAAAAATTTAATCTTAATCTTATAGAACAGGATTTTGTATGAGTAAACACAAACAAATTAGAAAATTCCCATTAGCAAATAACTATTCAAAGAAAGCAGTTGAAAAACTAATTAAAGCCGCTGGGTTTATTCCTGACGATTTGGATGATGATGGTTGGGTTATTCCAAATGGAATTGGCGACTCATACTATGACCAGGTATTTCAAGTTGGAACAAAATATATGACTGTTGCTACTGGTTATGAAATTGAGACTGACATTAAAGGTGGTTCATATATTTCATTTGCGGCTGGTGAAGGTTCAAAAATTACATACAAATTACTACCTGAAGATATGTTAAAAGAACTTATTAACAGAGCTTGGAAAATGTATAAAGACGCATTAATTGATTTGAATGAAGTAAAAGCAAGCAAGGATTTTTAAATGAAACCAAAGTTCGTAACTAACATAACCAAGAAAGAAGTGGCGAAACTTTTGAAGAAACGCGGTTTCGTAGCCTATAATGGTAATGATGACTGGTGTATTCCATCAGATTATGTTGATTATTGGCACGGTCGTTGTTTCTCAATGGGTAACAAATATCTTTCTTATGCTGTAGATTATAAAATCAGTGAAGATAATGAAACTGTTTATGGCATTTGTATGGTTCGTGATGGTGATGCTAAAATACCATTTAAAATGATACCACTAGAAATGTTAGAAGAACTGATTGATAAAGTTTGGCAGTTGTATGAACATGCTCAAGTTCATTTAAAGAAAGAAAAGGCCAGTTTGGTGATTAGAAAAGCCCAGGAGGATTTTAAATGATACATTTAGTTTGTTTGACTAAACCATATAATGATAACGATTTTAAACTTTGGTATAAGTGGCACAAAGCATTAGGAATTGACAAGATTCATGTATTCCATAATGATAGTGATTTGAGAATTGACCGATATGTAAATCCACCAGATACATATCAGTATATTCATGGTTGGCCTGACCAGTGGAATCTATTCAATAAAATTCTCAATGAAAATACTTTGAAATTTGAAAATCAAGACATTGTAATGTTCCTTGATGATGACGAATTTCTTTGGTATGATATGAACTTGCCATTGGATGCCGCTCTAATGAAACAGTTCAAGATGTTGGATTGTGTATTAGTACCGCAGATTTTGTTATCCACAAAAGAAATCGGTGAACAGAGAAGTAGAAGTTTAATTGAAAACTCTTTTTATCGCAGAGCTGACCTAAGTAACCAGGGAAAATGTATATTATTATATAACAAGGGAAACGAATACGATTTCACAAAAGAAGAAAATAATGAACGAGGTCATGTTCCTTTTATAAATGGAATGAGATATTCTGATGTTGTAGGTAGTGATTGTTCTAAAACCACATATGGCTTGGTCAGTTACAATGCTCCCTTGCGTTTATATCACTACCATATAAAATCATTAGACGATTGGAAACACAAACTTGCACGTGGAAGCGCTGCGAATGAAGTCCAATTCTATGATGAAGATATAACAAAGAATAAATGGTATGGTGGATATGATGTTATTGACCTTACTATGTTGAATACTGCGAAGAAATTGGGTATCTTACGATGAACGAAAAAACTTACAAAGAAATCATTGACATGTTTAATCTAGCCCAGTATAGTGACAAAATCACCAGTGATGGTGGATATGTTCTTAAGGACTATTGGTTTGAATCTATATGTGGTTATCGTACTTATAAACGATTAACAAAGAGCAATATCAGAACAGAAGATGATAGAAAGTTGTATAACGATAAAAAATACAACTGGCCTGCCGGTTCTATGATTTTATATTCTATTGATGCAGGTCAATTTGAAGAAGGTTATTGGGCTACCAGTAAAAAAGATGCAATTAAAATGTTATCCAAACGATTGAAAGAATATAAAGAACGTCAAATTAAAAATCAACTGAAGAATATAGAAAAGGACTTCAAATGACACCAACTGAATTTGCCAAACTATGTGAATGTATTGGATTAGTTCCAGCGACATTGTATATTCCTGGGTCAAGAGATGTATGTTTATATCAATTACCTGAGGATTTAGAAAATCCAATGAAAAAATATAGTTCAGTAATGACTTCATATTCAAAATCATTTGGTTATAGAATTTGTTTGATTGATGAATATGGTGAAAAGGATATTGGTTGTTGGTTAGTCACTGATAGTGAAATTAAAGAACGAGCCTATGAATTACAGAAACAAATTAAAGATTTACGAATTAAACAAAATCTTGAATCTATAAAGAGGGACTTCAAATGACTGCAAGAGAAATGATTACTATTTCAAATGGTGTAAATCGTAATTCCGATGAAGAAATGATTGCTAGAATTGAAAAACGAATAGAAGAAAATGCTAGTAAAGGTAAAACCTATGTTTCTATTCCACAAAATAAACTAACCAAAAATATCTTTGAGCATTTTGAACAAAGAGGTTTTTCATTTAAAGACAGTTATTGTGCAGGTATGACATTTGTTCATATTTCATGGGCAGACGCAGAACCATTAACAGATTTTGATTTTAAATCCTATTTAATGGAGAGAAAACTAAGGAGCATTGAACATGACTTTTGATTTCAATACCATTCCATTAAATGATAAAAGGACAATTAAAAACTTCTGCCGGCTATGTGTAGAACAGTATGTTAATTTGGAAAATACGAAGAAAAATGGTTATTACAAAATGAGAGCCATTTTTACCCCAAGTCCATATCTTACTATGTTTTTTAATAAATTCCAAATAGCAATAGGTAAAGAAGATTATACATTGGTTTGGCCTGAAGAATCTATGCCAAAACTGTTAAAATTGGGCAAAGAAGTCCAAATGTACGAAAAATTACAGGAAATCAAGAAAGATTTCTAGTTTTGTAAACAAAATTTTACATATTTTTACAAGAATGCAGTTGACAACAACTGCATTTTTTACTATATTTACTATGTAAAAAGAAAAAGAGGTAACATTATGGAAATGAACGAATTTTACAAGAATCTTGCCACCAAACTTGCTCCGGCAAATGTTAATAGTAAAATGAAAATTAATGTTTACTTTGACGCGGTTGAATTGGAATGGCCTGTTGAAAACCAGCTCAAGAAAACCATTTTAATTCACCCCGATAAGAATGTTAAACATCGTATGAATGTTGATGAAATTTGGATTGGTGAAGATTCCGAAGGTTCTCCTTGGTCTGACCACATGGGCGGTCTAATTATTGATTGTACTGGTATGAATTGCCAAACTGCCATTGATACCATTGTGAGAAAGATTAGAAACAATTACGATTTATTTTAAGAGAGGTAAAAACTATGGCTAACAAGAAAAAGAAAAATTCCGCAAAAGAAAATGAACGCATGCGTAAGGAACGCATCGCTGGTTCCGATAATGGTCGCACTATGCGTACCAGGGTTGTAAAGGACAAGAAGAAGTATACCCGTAAGACAAAGCATAAGAAGAATGAAAAGTCGGGAGACGAAATGTTTGAAGATTTTGCGAAAGATTTGAAGAAAATGGGCATTAACATTTTCTATCGTGATACCTGGATTGAAAAGCGAACTCGTGGATTGACCGCCCGAGACAAGAAGATGTTGGAGGACTGCTAATGATTATTAAGGGTTTGAATTTTAAAAAGACATGTGATGCTTGCCCAGAGCAGTACGATGTGTTCAAGGACGAAAAACAGGTTGGTTATGTTCGTTTGCGTTGGGGCAATTTGACTGTTGATAGTCCTGATTGTGGTGGAGAATCAGTTTATGAACACTATTTTGGAGATGCTTGGAAGGGTTGTTTTGACGATGACAATGAACGAAACAAGTATTTGTTGAAAATTGCTAATGAATTGAATAACTATTTGGAGGAAAACAAAAATGCCTAAATATGATTTTACTCACCCACAGTTCAATAAGGGATATGTAACATTCCCAGTTAAGCAGGAACCATTATTTGAAAAGTTCTGTAATTTGGCTCGGCGTTATCGTATCAATGTAATTCGTTCACAAATGATTGTAACTACAACTGATTACACAGCCAAGGTGTTTAATCGTTTATCTTACATTGAAATCAAACACGATATGAAGTCCACCATTCTACACAACGAAGCAGAAATGGAGAATTATTTTAGAAGTATAAAATGCCATTAGTAGAAAAATACATAAAAGTTTGTGAAGAATTGGGTTTAGAACAAGATAAAGAACTTAACGAACAACTCAAATCTACCATAAACTACAAAATGTTATATCTTCCTGGTGATTTGGAAGATTACTCTTCGCACTTTAGAGAAGGTATAATCATTACCAGATTTGCGATTGATAAAAATTCAATTTATATTTGGGATGATTACATTATGCGTAATGGTAAAGCATATTCAAATAAGGGAAACAAACCTACAGTATACAAAACTATGCATGGGGTGAAAGCTCGTTTACAACGAGTAATTCATTCTTACGAAGTTTATGTAAAACAATGGAAAGAAAAGATAATAGAAACCAAAATTGATTTAATACAGGAAGACTTTGAATGACTAAAAAAGAATCAAAAGCATTAGCCCAGGAGATATTGAATTACGCAATATCTAAAGGTTTCCAGTACCCAAAGAATCGTAAACATTTCAATACAGTATTCGGTTCTCAATATGATTATGATGGCGAATATGAATATGATGCCATTTTGGAATTTGATTACGATGCTGACAGAACTCAAGAATTTGGTGTTGGTGAAGAAGATGGTCAGTTAGAACATTTTTGGGATTATAAAGATTATGGGCAAATGGATACTGATGAAGCATCATTTACTGGTTGTATTACATTCTCTGATACTATGCCAGACGGAAGTATTTACCCTGTTGAACCTGATGACGATGAAGATGAAGTATATAATGAAGATGAAATATATGACGATGATGACGAAGAAGTTGGTTTCTATATTGAATTGCCAGTATTGAGTGTAGTTGACTATCTACCTGGTGAGATAAATGTAAATGCTGAATATGTTGGATTTAAACTCGTCCCAGAGAACAGAGAATACATTTATACCATTATTGACAAATTCGTAGAGAATGTTGGTAAGTATCAAAAGGCTTCAAAGAATTTACAGGTTACAGACAAGATAACAGAAATAAACAAAGATTTTTAATGAACGAAAGACATTTTGAAAAAATGGGCCGTAGAGCCAAATATGGATTTCTACAACTTTCTTGTGTTAAATTACCTAGACTAATTACTGACACTAATGGTAATGCCTGGCTTGATGAATGGGGTGAAAAACAATACACAAGAAAAGTCAAGTATAACATTTTTCGTTGTTGGGTTTATCCTGGAATGTGGCAAACTTGGAGAGGATATTTTGGGAACAGTATTAGATACGATTTTGAGATGGATGAAAATGAAACTAAAATTGTACGAACTATGAATGGTGAATATGAAGGAGTAATGTTTAATCAACATACATACATTTCACAAAATGAATTTAAAAAGATTTGTGAAAATGGTGTTTACGGAGATATATCACTAATTCAAGAAATGGTACGCAGGCAGATTTTAGAAAATAAACTGCTTGAAGAACAAACTAGATTGGAAGAATTACAGGATGACTTTGAGTGAGTATATAAACAATATTGAAGAACCTTGGCTATCTTGTTGGATTTCATCGTGGAGATTAAACAAAACTAGAATCCATAAAAATGAAATGAATATATCACGATTGGTTATAGATTTTCGTGAACACCGATATTGGGCTTTTGCTAGTGATTTGAAATTGGGAACGATTGTGCCAGTTATGATTAAACCAATTAGTGAATCTACTATGGAAGAAATCAAAGCTCAATACGATATAAATTTAAAGGTTGATTTTATTAAGTATTCGCATAGACAAGAGGCATATAAAAACATTAACAAAGATTTTGAATGAGGTATTATATGTTTGAACCATCATTACAATTATTATTAGAAGCAGAAAAATTAGGCCGAGTAACTGCCCATCGTCAAAATGGGTTGGTTGGTTTCAAGTATTCTATGAATACGATTTATACTGGTGATTGGGATGATGTAACTCTTAATGCCCGTGGTATTGTATTCAATGAAAAGACTGGTGAAATCGTAGCCCGTCCTTTCAAGAAATTCTTTAACTACCAGGAATTCTATACTGCTGAAGGACTTAAATCCGAATTGTATTTGAAAGTTCCACAAGAATTTAAACCAAATTTGGAAGGACCATTCCGTTGTATGGAAAAGGTGGATGGTTCATTGGGTATTGTGTTCTTAAATCCATTTACTCATAAATGGCAAGTTAAGACAGGTGGCTCATTTGATTCCGACCAGGCAGTTTGGGCACAGGAATGGTTTGATAAAAATATAGATGTAAATTTACTTTATCCAAACGCAACATATTGCTTTGAAATCGTATGTAAGGAAGATATTCATCCAATTAAATATGATTACGAAGGTATGGTTTTGTTGGGTGTATTGTGGAATTTAACTGGTGAAGAAGTATCTTTGGAAAAACTTCAACAAATCGCAAAATCTTTGAAAGTTCGTATGGTAGAACTGTATGAATTTGAAAAGTTCAATGATGCGGTAGAATGGGCAAAGAAATTGCCAAAGACACAAGAAGGTTTAGTTATCACCTTTGATAATGGTTTTAAGACCAAGGCTAAATCAGACGATTGGTGCCAGTTGGCTAAAATGTTTGAAGGTATGACTAAATGGAATATATGGGTTTGTTATGACATTGAGAAGGACTTCTTCCATGCTCATGTTGACAAACATAACTCATATAAACCAATAGATGATGAAGTTCTGTTTATTCCTGAAGAATTGCCTGAAATTCGTGAATACGCAGAATGGATACGTACAGAAATCACAAATAGAACAGATGATTATGTACAGGTTGCTCAACAGATTATGGATGCTAAACCAAATAGAAAAGACCAGTTTCAAATGGCAGTAGACACTATGGAACAGAACGAAGTTCCTATTATAATGGTTGCTATTGACTATTTGTTAGGTAAGAAATCTATCAAAGGTGTAAAAATTGCAGTTCATAAGATGATACAACCACAAAATGAAGAAGTATAGTATTTCACGAAAAATCGTGATTTACTATACCCTTTTTCAAAATGTTTTCTATATTATACACTACAAAATGTAGCAGAGTAAAATAGTTTATACATATAATGAACTGCTATAATGGAGTAAAAATGATATTAAAATGTAAACAAACTTATGAAGAAACAGCAACTGGTTCCAATAGATGTATTACTGTTGAACAAATCCAGGGTGTAGTAACTTCAGTAGTTTATCAAGAAAAAGTGTTTGAAGTAGCGGATGTAACCAATGAAGATATTATCTTTGATTTATCCGGTCGCCAATACTTTTTATCAAAGGTTTCAAATGTAAAACTCATTATGCCAGATAGTGATGGTAAATTGAAAGAATTTGAAATCTCAAAAAATGAAATATCCCATCGTTGGGAAATGAACGGTACTACTTATGACAATTTGAAGGAATTGTATTATGACCTTAGGCTCAACTAATGTTAGTTCTAATCGTTTTAGTGTAATGTAAGGGAGCATTGTTCGTGCTTCCTATTTTTTCAGGAGAAAAACATGTCTAAATTAATTATTGTTCGTGGTGCTATGGGTAGTGGTAAAACTACTTTTGCTAACAAATTAACTCGCAACCTAATCAAATTTGGCTACTCACCAACAGACATTTGCCATTTTGAAGCAGACCAGTACTTTGAAGATAAAGACGGAAACTATAATTTTGACCCAAAGAAATTATGGTTGGCACACAAACAGTGTTTAGAAAAGACAAAGAAATGTTTGTTGCGTGATAAAGTTGTGATTGTAGCAAATACCTTCGCAACTATGAAAGAAATGAAACCATATTTTGACTTCGCAGAATCTAATGACATAGCTGTAGATATATACAGATGTACCGGTGAATATCAAAATGTTCACGGTGTTCCTGACGATGTAGTAGAAGCAAAACGAAACCAAATGGAACTGTTAGAAAATGAAACAATTATTTAAAACATTACTATTATCCTTAGTGTTAGTTCTCCCAACTTTCGCAGTTGAGAGGTCTAACACTTTTTTCTTGTTACCATCATCAATACAAGAAAAAATTATTATATTTGAACAAACGAAACCAATGAAGCCAAGGAAGATATACATAACACCGGATGTTTATGGAATTTTCCACGATTACTTTGTTGATACTAAAACTGAAAAATGTTGGTGGAATAAATATAAATTAACAATACATTTTTGAGTTAGGCTATGAACAAATACGAATATCAGTTTGAATTAAGGAAACTCTTAATGTTTCTTTATGATGCTATGATTAGGAAAGACGAAACTAGAATCAAAGAACTGAAAGATAAGATTGAATTTATTTACAGAACACAAGGATTGAACAATGAAGATTGAGATATTAGATGGAACAACCAAAAATCCACTTGTAAAAATGCGGTTACAATGCTGGAGTGTGCTGGGGAGCACCGCTAGACGATAGCCAAAAGAATATAAAACGAGCAATTTCCTGTATAAAATCTGGTCATGGCAGGGTTATGGAATATGTTGACGTTGAAGTGGTCATAAGTGACGTGTCTGCTCGTTGTTTGCGTGAACTATATACACACATTGGTGGCAGCCCAACACGCTTACAAGCCAGTACTCGCTATATTACTGAAGAATCAGGTTTTGGCTACTATATTCCACCAAAAATTGAAAATTCCGAAGTATGTAAAGAAAAATATACAGAAGGAATGGAAAAGATACAAGAAACATACAATTTTCTTATGGCAAATTCCGCAACGAAAGAAGATGCTGCTAACATTTTGCCATTGGGTATGAACTCAAAAATGGTTTGGAAGATTAACCTTAGAGCATTGGTTAATTTTATGAACCGCAGATTGTGTATGAGAGCCCTTAAAGAAATTCGTGATTTGGCTAACGAACTCAAAACACAGCTCGGCGAAATAAATGACGAATGGTCTTGGATTGCTGAAAATTTGTTTGTACCAACTTGTGAAATGTACAAATATATGAACCCAGCATTGGTTTTCTGTCCTGAAGCACAATGTTGTGGTAAACATCACAAGATTACTGATATTAAAGAAGTTACATTTAATGACTAATGGAGATTTCTAATGAAGAAATTCTTAACTCTAATGGCTAATCTACACGGTGGTGTATTTCTCAAAGACGATACTGAGAAATATGAGTCATTTGATTCAAAGAAAATTACTTTGAAATATCTTAATAACCACCCAAAACTAGAAAAACATAAAGGTGATTCCAGGCATTATTATTTAAAGAATAGTGTATTGGAATCACCAATTATTACTCTGGGTCAATCTGCTATGTATTTTCTTGATAACGATTGGAAGTGGGTTGATGAAACTACAAATATAATGCCAAAGGGTAAACTTTCTATGCGAACACCTAGTGGCTCAGGCTCAGGTGATGCTCGTTTATTCTATGATTATGCTATTCCAGCCGTAGTAGATGCGTTAGTAGATAAAATTGAATCTAATGTATCAGATTTAGTTAAGATTAATAAAGATATTCCATTGGCTATTAAAGAAATGAAAGTCCAAGAAAATTTGAAGAAAGTTCAAAATGATTTCTAAAAATGAACTAATTGAAATAGCTGAAGAATTAGGTTTAACAGTGGTTTGTGAAGGTTATATGGTTTGGATTTATTGCAAACCTGAATCACCAATTTGGAATTCAAATGCAGTACCACATTTAATGATTGAAGCAACTTACAAATCATTTGAAGAACCCAATTTGAAATTCTTTAAGTTATTTCGTCAAACTAGATCTGGCTATTATTTAACTATGGATAGCCCAATAGATAAAGAATTACCAGCAGAAGTTATTCGCAATATAGCAAAGAAATTGATTGAAGAAGTTAAAAGATTAGAATACCAACATAAATTAAACGAGATTAAAGGAGATTTTGATGATAGGTGAAATTATGAATAAACTAGCACAATTTGAAGATGTTAATGTTCGTGATTGTGGTGGTGTTTACGATAAAATCATTAGAATTAAGTATGGCAAAGACCCGCATGATTTGGGTTGGATTTATATGAAAGAAAACAAAATCGTACTGATGCATATAAAAGACGATAACTTTGATAATCTTGATTCATTTATCAGTAGACTACAGGAATTAAAAAATTAAAATTTCCCGCGACCAGCGGGATTTTTTATTATATTTGGCTATA
>Ga0326514_10002291_pt1 | contig 12215 bp, 11 predicted proteins | sample 3_2548_0518_D_FD_203653 | JGI IMG/M metagenome (GOLD analysis project Ga0326514, IMG submission 203653) | Bovine rumen microbial communities from UC Davis, California, United States - 3_2548_0518 | ecosystem: Host-associated > Mammals > Digestive system > Stomach > Rumen | place: USA... | reverse complement strand
CAGGAAAAACTGATCATCAGAAGGACAGAATTATTCTGTCGTTACTTTATAAGTTCCATATATACAGACGGCTGGGACGGCGGCGGATTTTAAGTGCTGATTTACTTGGCCGGGCAAATCTGCTATAATAGCGTGGATTCACTAAATGAACACTGTTTTTACAGGAGGATTATTCTTATATGAAAATGATGAAACGCATTGTGGCATTTGCCTTATGTCTGGTCATAGCTGCCGGAATGATTCCTTCGGGAGCCGCTGCCAAGACCACATACAAGGTGTCCAAGGAAAACTTCTATATTTTCAGCAGCAACAAATGGGTGCCCAAGGAAGAGACCAAGTATACCTATACGGACAAGGGACGTTTGAAAAAGACCGTCTACGGCTACGACGGCATCAAGCTGGACAACAGCCGCTACAGAACCATCAAGACCACAAAATATACCTACGAAGACGGAAAGATCAAAAAGCTCCAGTTCTACAATACCAAGGGCGAAAAGCACGGTTATCTGACCTATGTCTATGGCCAGGACGACGGTATTCTCCTTCGCCTGGTGGAGCGCCGTCAGGACGGCACTCTCAAGTCCGAGGAAGCCTACTACACCAAGGGTCCCGAAAAGGGAAAGATCAGATACCATATCACCTACAAGACCAACGGCAAGACCAAAAGGACATCCGAGAATTATACCTATACCTTCTATAAGACGGGTGAACTCAAGGAAATCGTGGAAGTCGACCATATCAGGGCCGTCTCGGATACAACCACCACGACCCGCTATAACAAGGACGGCACCGTCAAGACCGTAAAGGTCGATCTCACCACCAAGGTCATGACCGAAACTTCCGAGTCTGAGTACAGCTACGTTAAGGAAAACGGCGTTGTCAAGACTCAGACCATCAAGAAGAGCCAGAAGCAGAAATTCGAGGAAGGCAGATCCATCCGTCATACGATCACCGAGGTCACGGAATATGCCACTTCCGGTAAAAACAAGGGAAAGACTCTGTCCATCAGCACAAGCGCTCAGGGCAAGATCAAGGCAGCCAAGGATGCGCCTCTGACCACCAATTCTTTCAAGGAAAAGAAGACCTACGAATATACCTACGACAAGAACGGCAACCTGGTACAGACCATTTCCAGGCTCAACGGCGGTCTGCTTGAGAAGTACACCTACAGCTATAAAAAATTCTGAATAAAGGCCGGAGAGGTCCGGCAGAAAACAAAAGCTTGCAGCTCCGCCCCGGCGGAGCTGTATGTTTTTCCAGAATTTCAGGTAAGAAGGGCCGGCTTTCGCCCTTTTCCGTATACAGCGCAAAAGGTACAGCGCAAAAGTGAATATTTTTGCATTTTTTTGGAATCAATAAAGGAAAATTATGCTATGATAACAGAGGGTGTATTCCCGATTTTTATTAATTAAAAGGAGTGACGATTATGGAATATACGATCAAAGCTACACCTTTTCCCGTGGTGGAATGCCAGCTGAATGCCAACGAGAAGATGATCACAGAAAGCGGGTCCATGGTATGGATGACTCCCAACATGAACATGGAGACCAGCGCTTCCGGCGGTCTCAGCAGACTCTTTTCCGGTGAGAAGATCTTCCAGAACATCTATACCGCCAAGGGCGGTCCCGGCATGATCACTTTCGGCTCCTCCTTCCCGGGCAGGATCGCAGTCATCGACGTCGGCCAGGAACCCTGGATCGTTCAGAAGTCCGCATTCCTTGCCAGCGAAGCCACGGTCAATCTCAGCATCCACTTCAAGAAAAAGCTGGGTGCAGGCTTTTTCGGCGGCGAAGGCTTTATTATGCAGAAGCTTTCCGGCAGAGGCCTTGCCTTTGTGGAGATCGACGGCGAACTGGTGGAATATAAGCTGGGCAGAGGCGAGCAGCTGATCGTGGATACCGGCAACGTGGCCGGCTACAGCGAGAGCGTGCAGATGGATATCGTTACCGTCAAGGGCGTAAAGAACGTTCTTTTCGGCGGCGAAGGCCTCTTTAATACCGTTCTGACAGGCCCCGGCACCGTATGGCTTCAGACCATGCCCATCAGCGGCGTGGCAAGTGCACTGATCCCCTATATTCCCACAGGCGGAAGCAACTGATCTGCAAAAAAAACGCTAAACATGTCCCTTCCGAATCTGCGGATCCGGAAGGGTTTTTTTATCCGGAAGGCTGGGAGCTGCCGCTATCCTGCAGAAATAATGTCCATAGTAAATTTTTATTATATCCGGTGCAGGCGGATACAAATATCCTCTGCAAGAGGGTCTGAAAGCGGCATAAAATAATATCGAAAAGTATGATCCGTTCACAGAGAACTTAAACCAGGAGGAACTGTAATGAAACTGAATCTTGCATCCATCGCGGATAAAAAGGAGTGGAAAGGCTTCGATCTGCCTGCATTCGATATCGCTGCAGTCAGAGAGAAGACCTGCAAAGAGCCGGTCTGGCTTCATTTCGGGGCAGGAAACATCTTCCGGGCCTTTCCGGCCGTCCTGCTGCAGAAGCTTCTGGACGAAGGAATCTGTGACAGAGGCGTGATCGTAGCCGAAGGCTTTGACTATGACATTATCGACAAAGCCTATGCGCCTTATGACAACTTAAGCCTCCTGGTGGTCCTGAAATCCGACGGCAGCATGGAAAAGAAGGTGACAGCTTCCGTGACGGAAAGCCTGAAGGCTTCCCCTGATTTTGCCGGGGACTGGGAGAGGCTGAAGGAAATCTTCAGGGCCCCCTCTCTGCAGATGGTCAGCTTTACCATTACGGAAAAGGGCTACGGCGTATCCCCTGCCGATCTGGAAAGAGGCCTTGCACCGTCCCTGATCATGGGAAAAGTCACTGCCCTTCTTCTGGAACGTTTCCTGGCGGGCGGACACCCCCTGACCCTGCAGAGCATGGACAACTGCTCCCATAACGGAGACAAGGTAAAAAGCGCTGTCCTTTCCTATGCGGACAGATGGGCAGAGGACGGCCTTGCGCCAGAAGCCTTTGCCGCCTGGCTCAGGGATGCTTCCATGGTCACCTTCCCCTGGAGCATGATCGACAAGATCACGCCCAGACCGGATGTAAAGGTGCAGAAGATGCTGGAGGAAGCGGGCTTTGAGGACAGCCGGACCATCGTCACGGAAAGACATACCTATACGGCTCCCTTCGTCAATGCGGAGGAGACGGAATATCTGGTGATCGAAGACAGCTATACCAACGGAAGGCTTCCTCTGGACAGGGCCGGGGTCATTTATACGGACAGGGAGACGGTTGACAGGGTGGAAAGAATGAAGGTGACCACCTGCCTCAATCCTCTCCATACGGCCATGTCCATCTTCGGGTGCCTCCTGGGCTATACCCTCATCTCTGAGGAAATGCGGGACGAGGATCTTAAGGGCCTTGTCACAAAGATGGGATATATGGAAGGCATGCCCGTGGTCACGGATCCCGGCGTCCTGAATCCTTCGGATTTCATTGACGCTGTTCTGACAAAGCGTCTTCCCAATCCCTTTATGCCTGACTCCCCTCAGAGGATCGCTATGGATACCTCCCAGAAGCTTTCCATCCGCTTCGGGGAGACCATTAAGTCCTATCTGAAGGACGGACTGAATACGGACGATCTGGTACTGATTCCTCTGGTCCTGGCCGCCTATGCCAGGTATCTGAAGGGGATCGATGACGAGGGAGAAGCCTTTGACATTTCTCCGGATCCCATGCTGGAGGAGCTTCAGGCTGTCACTGCCCCTCTGGAGATCGGCAGGGAAGGACAGGATTTGTCCTGCCTGAAGGCTCTCTATTCCAGAGAGGATATCTTCGGACTGGACCTTTACCGGGCAGGCCTGGGAGAGCGGATCGAAAAGATGGTCTCCGAGCTCTACGCCGGAAAGGGAGCGGTCCGGGCGGTGCTCCATAAATATGTCTCACAGAAGTAAAAAAGCGTGCTGATGACAGATCTCTACAGGCCCGTACGATAAAGCGCGGGCCTGTTTTTTAGGAAAACGTTATGAATGCAATCAGAAATTTCTGGCTCCGCCTTCCCATTACCGGAAAGACCAGGATCGTACTGTTCATAACCTTTGTGGCCGTGTTTTTACTGACCTTTGTCAACGTCTGGGCGGTGTTCTCCTCCCTGCAGAGCCTTTCCGGCATGGTGGCGGAAACGTCTTCCTGCTCGGGGGCACTGGAAGCCATGCGCAGCGAAACGGCCCGTTTTGACAGATATATCCGTGAAAAGGGAAGCGAAGCGGGAGATGCCTATTCGGAAGCATGTTCCCTGACACAGGAAAAGATCGAAGAACTGCCCGGGGACTATGCGAAGATCGGAGCGGAGCGCTTCGGCAAGCTCTGGCGGATCCGCAATACCTATGAGACCTATGTCCAGTCCAGGAACCGTCTGATCGACGTTTATGAAAACGGAGACGAAGACGTCACCCTGCTCTACCAGGTCTACAATATACAGTACTGGCTGTCGGAATACCTGCAGGACCTGACCCAGACGACAGTGGAAGAATACTCGGACCTCTATCAGCAGAGAGAGGCGGCTATCAGGCGCGTTCCCTATATGGTCCTGATCCTGTCGGCTGTATCCCTGGTCCTGATCTATCTGGCCACGAGAATTTTGAACAATGCCCTGATCAGGCCTGTCAGAAAGATATCGGAGGCGGTCCACAGGATTTCGGACAATGACTTCGGCGGAGGCGATATTTATGTAGACAACAGAGACGAGCTGGGAGAACTGGTAGAGGACTTCAATACCATGAAGGACACCCTCCAGGTCCACCTGGAGACTCTGGAAGAGAACCAGCGTCTGTCCGAACAGCTCCACAGGGAAGCCATGCAGAGAATGGAGGCCGAGCAGCAGCTGGATACAGCCAGGCTCAGGCTGCTTCGGAGCCAGATGGATCCCCACTTCCTTTTCAATACCCTGAATGTGATCTCCGGTATGGCGGAGCTGGAGGAAGCCTCCATTACCGACCGGATGATCCGGTCTCTTTCCTCCATCTTCCGTTATAACCTGCAGACCACATCGGATCTGGTGCCGCTCTCAAGAGAGCTGAAGGCGGTCAAGGACTATATGTATCTGCAGCAGATGCGGTTCGGTGAGAGGATCAGATACATGGAAAATACGGATTCGGACATTGATCCGGACAGTCTCCATATCCCGCCTCTTCTGATCCAGCCCCTGGTGGAAAATGCCGTGATCCACGGTCTCTATGACATGGAAGAAGACGGCAGGGTGATCCTGTCGGTCACCATGCAGGGACCATCCATTATGCGGATCAGTGTTTGCGATAACGGAAAGGGCATGGACGAAGCCTCGCTGGAGAAGCTCAGGGAGGCGGTCAGGGAATCCGGAAGGAAAAGGGGACCGGCTTCCCCGGAAGAAGAGAGAAGAGTCGGTATCGGCCTGGGCAATCTGGCGGCCAGGCTCAGAAGGCTGGGACCTTCTGCCGATATCATCATAGAAAGCGGGCCTGAAGAAGGAACGGAAGTGATACTTCTGGTCCCTCAGAGACAGTAAGGCACGGGCCTGTCTGATTTTTATGCACGGAGGGAATATGTACAGAATTCTGATAGCGGACGATGAAGCAATCGAAAGGATCGTACTGGCCAGGAAGCTGAAAAGACTCCTGGCGGAGGAAGCCCATGAGATCCTTCAGGTACAGAACGGAAGGGAAGCACTGGAGGTCTTTCAGGCAGAGCATCCCCAGATCCTGATCCTGGATATCCGGATGCCGGGCATGAGCGGTCTGGAAGTGGCAGAACAGATAAGAAAGGAAAGCAGGGACACGGTCATTATCTTTCTGACCGCCTTTGACGAATTCTCCTATGCAAAAAAGGCCTTTTCGGTCCGGGCCCTGGACTATCTGTTAAAGCCCTGCGAGGAAAGTGAACTCTTTTCCGTAGTGGAGGAGGCTGTCAGGATCGTGAAGGAGACAGAGGGACAGCAGAAGGATAAGGAGCTTTCCGCTTCTGAGGGAGAGACCGAGCATTTCGGAGATTCCGAGGAACTCCGACGCCAGGAATGGATCCGGGACTTTATCGAAAGCAGCTATATGCGGGACCTGTCCATCCAGGAGATATCGGGAAGGATGGGATACTCAGAGGTCTATTTCTGCAAGCTCTTCAAACAGTATTTCGGCGTCAGCTTCGTCAGCTATCTGACAGACTTCCGGATCAGGAAGGCCTGTGCCTTTCTGAAGGAGACAGACCAGAGCGTACGCAGGATCGGCTGCCTGGTGGGATATGAGGATTCCAACTATTTTACCAAGGTTTTCCGAAGAATCATGGGGAAAACCCCCACCGAGTATAGGGCAGAATTACAAGGGTAAATATCAAACATGATAGGATAGAATACTACAGCCCATGATAAGGATTTCCGATACAGAAAAATATCCCGTATTGCTAAAATAAGTACAGTAAACAAATACAGTTTCTTAATCAGTTTATCAAACAAAGGAGGAGTAAATCATGAAAAAGAAACTTACAGCAGTTATTCTTACAGCCGTCATGGCAATGAGCCTTGCAGCATGCGGCGGTTCCGCCGGCAGCGGCGCAGCACAGCCCGAAAGCACCGGCACTGAGGCAGAAGCCACTGAAGCAGAGCCTGCAGGAGACGTCATAAAGCTTGTTATGGCAGAAGTTAACCCTCTGGATACCATCGTAGGTATGACAGACGTTTATTTCGCAGAGCAGGTCAAGGAACTGACCGGCGGCACCGTAGAGATCGACCTTCAGGACTCCGGCGTTCTGGGTTCCGAGAACGACGTTCTGGACGCTATGCTGGGCGGCGATGACTCCATCGACATTTCCCGTATTTCCGCATTTGCTCTCAGCTCCTACGGCTGCAGCAAGGCAACCCTGCTTTCCATTCCCTTCACATGGGAGAGCAGAGACCACTTCTGGGCATTCGCCGAGAGCGATCTGGCAGAAGAGTTCCTGGCAGAGCCCGAAGAACTGGGCCTTGGCGTTACCGGCATCTTCTACGGTGAGGAAGGTTTCCGTCATTTCTTCTTCAAGGATGGTATTACGGTCAACGGCATCGATGATCTCAAGGGGCTCAAGATCCGTGTTTCCAACGACCCTGTTATGAACGGCATGGTCAACGGCCTGGGCGCTTCCCCTACCGTTGTTTCCTTCGGCGAACTGTACAGTGCACTGCAGACCGGTGTTGTGGACGCAGCCGAGCAGCCCATTGCCAACTACAAGTCCAACTCCTTCCAGGAAGTTGCTCCCACCCTGCTTCTTGACGGCCATACCCTTGGCGCTGTCCAGGCCATCATTTCCGATTCCGCACTTGCAAAGCTGACCGAAGAGCAGAAGAATGCCATCTTCGAAGCCGGCAAGAAGGCTGAAGAGTACAACAAGTCCATCTCTCAGCAGAAGGAAGACGAAGTGCTTCAGGCTCTGAAGGATGAAGGCTGCAACGTAGTGGAAGTATCTGATCTGACTCCCTGGAGAGAGGCATGCGCAAAGGTCATCGAAGACAATACCTCCTCACAGGCTGATCTGTATCAGCAGCTGCTTGACCTGGCAAAATAAGCCGGCAGCATAAATAATAAAACTTGGCAGTTTTTGCAGGGGGCAGAGGGGAGACCCTTGCCCCCTGTTTTACATGGAGGGGTAATATGCCTGGAATTTTTACAACACTTGATAAAGTTAAGCCCTTGTATGATGCCGTGAGCAAGATCCTCATGGTGATCTGCAAGCTTTTCCTGATCGCCGATATTCTGATCACATCCATGTCCGTTGCCGGCAGATATATTCCTTTCATTCCGGATCCGTCCTGGTCTGAGGAAGTCGTTCTGACCTGCATGTCCTACATGGCTGTCCTTTCAGCGGCCCTGGCCATCCGCCGCAAGGCCCATATCCGCATGACCGCATTTGACCGCTTTCTGCCCGCAAACCTGTTAAAGTTCCTGGATCTGGCCGCTGACATCGGCGTCCTGATCCTTGGCGTCGTGATGCTGGTCCTGGGCATGGGCTATGCCATGACCATCGGCAGCCGGGGCACCTATGTATCCATGCCCAGCGTTTCCCGTTTCTGGATGTATTTCCCGATTCCCCTGGCCGGATTCTTTATGGTCATTTTTGAACTGGAAGCGATCGTTAACGATTTCAAGGCCTTTTTCCGCAGGGATACCGAGTATGACCTGAAGAACCAGGCTGAAAAAATGATTAAGGAGGCACAGGGATGAGCGCAAATACCACAGCTATTATGATTCTGATCGTGGGCTTTCTGATCCTGGTCTTTTTAAGATTCCCGGTAGCCTACGGCGTAGCACTTTCTTCTATGGCCTGCCTGCTTTATCAGGGCAAGTCACTCAACAGCCTCTGCCAGCAGATGGTCAAGGGCATCAGCTCCTTCTCACTGATGGCTGTTCCTTTCTTTATCACCATGGGCATACTGATGGGAAGCGGAGGCATATCCGAAAAACTGATCGCCCTGGCCAACTCCTGCGTCGGCTGGATGCGGGGCGGCATGGCCATGGTCAATATCGTGGCTTCCTACTTCTTCGGCGGCATTTCCGGTTCCGCTTCCGCGGATACCGCGTCCCTGGGTTCCATTCTGATCCCCATGATGGTGGATCAGGGTTATGACGGAGATTTCTCCACAGCCGTTACCATCACATCTTCCTGTGAAGGTCTGCTGGTGCCTCCGTCCCACAACATGGTCATTTACGCCATGGCTGCCGGCGGTGTTTCCGTAGGACGTCTTTTCCTGGCAGGCTACATTCCCGGCGCCATCCTGGCCATCTCCCTGATGGTGGGCTCCTATATTATCTCTGTAAGGAGAAACTACCCCAAAGGAGACAAGTTCTCCCTGAGGACATTCTTCAAACAGCTGGCCTCTTCCATCTGGGCCCTGGCAGCCATCCTGATCGTTGTCGTCGGCGTCGTCGCAGGCTACTTTACAGCGACTGAGTCCGCAGCCATCGCCGTTATCTACTCCCTGATCGTCTCCCTGTATGTTTATAAGGGACTGACCTGGAAGGGCGTATGGAAGGCTCTGGATGGATGCGTGGATACTCTGTCCATCGTCCTGATCCTGATCTCCACTTCCAGTATCTTCGGCTACTGCCTGACCCAGCTCCATGTTCCGGATCTGGCATCCAAGGCTATCCTGGGCCTGACGGACAATAAGATCATCATCGCCCTGCTGATCGACCTGATCATCCTGCTGCTGGGCTGCATCATGGATATGTCCCCGATCATTCTGATCACGACGCCCATCCTGCTTCCTATCGCCACCCAGATCGGCATCGATCCCATCCAGTTCGGCATCATCATGGTCCTGAACTGCGGCATCGGCCTGCTGACCCCTCCTGTAGGCGCCGTGCTCTTCATCGGCTCCGCAGTGGCAAAACTGAAGATGGAAGACGTCGTCAAAGCGACCCTTCCCTTCTACTTCTGCATGCTGGTGGCTCTGCTGCTGATCACCTTTGTACCGGCGATCTCCCTGGCACTGCCCAACCTGCTCATGCCCTGATCAGGGTAAAGCAATACAGTCTGCAGACTGATATGACCTGAAGCGTAAGACCGCTGCCGGAAACAGATCCGGCAACGGTCTTGCCTGCATATTCGGAGGATAGTACAAATGGACAATCTGACCATTATTCTGATCATGATCGCTGTCATGATCGTCATACCGGTGATCTTTGCCAGACTTTCCGGCAAAAATCCCATGGAGATCTTTTTCGGCAGGAGAGTCAACGATACCGGCTTCGGTTCCAGTGACAAAAAACAGGCTCCTCCGACAGCAAAGAAAAAGAAGGAAGAGAAGAACGGCTCCAGAAACGATCTGATGGTCCTGATCTCCGATCTGTCCGGCTATGCAAGACGCAACCATTTTTATATGATCATGCCGGGCACCCTGCAGCACAGGGGAAAGACGGCCGCTCTTGCGGCGGTCATTATTACCAGAGGCATGGTCCTTGGCATCAACTGTTTCGGCTTCGGCGGAAGCATCATGGCGGGAAGCGGCCGGGATGACTGGACCCAGTCCATGAACGGGGAAAAGAAACGCTTTCCCTCTCCTGTCGTGAAAAACCAGGAGCAGGAGAAGATCCTTTCCCAGGTCCTAAAGGATGCTGGCCTTGAAGGCACCCGCTGCAAAGTCATAGGCGTATTTACCACCCCAGGCGTCAGGCTTTCCGGCCTGAACGGGACCTCCTGCTACGACCGGGGCATGATGAAGACCTATCTGGCCTCGGAGGAATGCATGACTGCAAGAGATCTGGATCCCGCTGCCATCGGAGCGGCCCTGGAGCCCTTTGTAAAACGACAGAAAGGCTGAAGCATTATGAAAAGAATCGGAAAAGCTTTCCTGAAGGCGGGTATGGCCGTTCTGACAGGCCTCATCCTTGCTGCCTGCGGAATTTTTGCCCGGGACCCGGGAGGGAAGGCGGAAGGTGCCCTGGACATTCATGAAGCCATCTGCGAAGAATACAGGGACGTGGTGCCCGAATACGTGCTGACCTATGCGGAGAACCAGCCCTATGACTACCCTACGGTCCAGGGAGCCTGCTACTTTGCAAGGCAGGTCCATGAAAAAAGCAGGGGCAGGATCCAGATCCGGATCTATGCGGGGGCGGAGCTGGGAGCGGAAGAGGATGTCATTAATCAGCTCTCCTTTGGCGGATGCGATTTTATGAGGGCATCCATTGCGACCCTGGCCGCCTACAACGACCGGTGCAACGTACTGATGCTGCCTTATCTGTATACCTCTCCGGATCATATGTGGTCCGTTCTGCAGGGGGACGTGGGACAGGAGATCATAGAATCCTTTGACAGCACCGGTATGGTGCCCCTGGCCTGGTATGACGCCGGCGTCCGGAATTTTTATTCCAGTATTCCCATCGAAAAGGCAGAGGATCTTGCAGGCCTTCGGATCCGCGTGCAGGATTCCGACCTGATGCAGGATCTGGTCAGGGCTCTGGGAGCAGAACCCGCCACTTCCGTTTTCAATGACGTTTACAGCCTCCTGGAGACAGGGGCTGTGGACGCAGCGGAGAACAACTGGAATTCCTATGAATCCATGGAGCATTACAAGGTGGCTCCCTACTATATCGTCGACGAACATACCAGGATCCCCGAGCTGGTCCTGATGAGCCGGGTCACCGCCCGCAAAATGACGGACGAGGATATGGAGATCATACGGGAATGCGCCAGGGAATCCACGGAGTGCGAGAGGCAGGCCTGGGAGAAACAGGAAAAAAACTCCATGATCAATATGCAGAAGCAGAATGTTCAGATCATTATTTTCCCGGAGAGAGAAAAGGAAAAGCTTCGCCGCATGGCAGAGCCTCTGTATGAAAAGTACTGCGGCGACTACATGGACCTGGTGGACCGGATCCGCAGAGCCGGGTAAAAGAAGAGAATAAAAAACGGCGTCAGAGGTGAAAGGCGGTGAGGCTGTGGCAAAGGCTTTGAATATCCTGGTGGTCCTTCTGGAGATCCCGGGCTTTTACAGAAGCATTTCCGACAGGAAGTGGACCATACTTGCCTACTATACCCAGCTCTCCAATATCTGCGCCCTGGTATCCTCCCTCATGTTTGCTGTTCTGGGAGAAAACTCCCTGACCTGCATGATGCGGTATCTGAGCAGCTGCATGCTGGCCATGACCTTCGTGGTCACAGTCTTTGTCCTGATCCCCATGGGGGCCGGCATAAAGCGCATGATGTTTTCGGGAAACGGCCTTTTCCACCACCTGCTCTGTCCGGTCCTTTCAGTGACTTCCTACCTGCTTTTTGAAAAACACGTGAAAGACATGGGAATGGTGCTTGTGCCCGTCCTGGCCACCCTTTTCTACGGAGTCTTTATGATGATCCTGAACGGACTGGGTAAATTCGAAGGCCCTTATCCCTTTTTCAGGGTCAGACACCAGACGGGGAGGGCCACTTTGCTCTGGACGGCAGCTCTTGCGGCCGTCATAGCGGCCTTGTCCCTGGGGATCCTTGCCGCTTCCGCGCTGCTGTAAACCGGCGGGAACTGTATGGTCATATTTTATCAGCGGCCTGATCTGCCTGACTGGAAGATTTAAAATGCAGCATGCAGGCTGCATTTTTCTTTTACCTGTGCAGATATGAAAAGGTGCCCAAGGGAATACGGAAAACGGGGAAAATTTAATCCTGACGCCGCCTCCGGTCCTTTGGATTTTCACTTGCGGACAGGCGGATTCTTATATATGATAGGCCTTGTCTGCCCGGGGGGAGATAATATGCCTATTTCTATCA